>Ga0123355_10015935_pt1 | contig 11826 bp, 7 predicted proteins | sample TergutEmb28metaG_3_FD_89872 | JGI IMG/M metagenome (GOLD analysis project Ga0123355, IMG submission 89872) | Embiratermes neotenicus P1 segment gut microbial communities from Petit-Saut dam, French Guiana - Emb289 P1 | ecosystem: Host-associated > Arthropoda: Insects > Digestive system > Gut ... | reverse complement strand
CCACTAGACTATTACCTGGAAAATATATGCTTAGTATAATGTTGAACCGCCGTATACCGATCGGTACGTACGGTGGTGTGGGAGGACGGCTAGCCAAGTAATGACTAGCTTACCTACCCGATATATGATTATTTTTACTGCCAGTCAACTAGAATACAACACATCTCAGCATTGGCAAAACTTCATTCTCAAATAAATTACTAAAGCAAATACGATAGATAGGCAAAGATCCTTTAAACTGAGTTAATAATTTTGATATAAAATACCAGACAACACTGAGAAGTGTGTGCGCTTAAAAACTAAAGAAAACAGAGCTTTACATTTTTAGTAGTATTGCAAAAGTAGCTACCATATTTTACTTTAAAAATCGCAGCACCTTCAAAGGAGTAAACATGCTATGTTAAAGTTAACAAACATTAGAAAATCATATAAAACAGCTGATTTCATCCAAGTCGCATTAGATGATATCTCAATTGCCTTTCGAGACAACGAATTCGCAGCAATTTTAGGACCTTCCGGCTCGGGAAAAACAACCATGCTCAACATTATCGGCGGATTAGATCAATACGAATCAGGTGACTTAGAAATCGATGGAACTTCGACCAAAGAATACAAAGATCACGACTGGGATACCTACCGAAACAATCGCATTGGCTTCGTTTTCCAAAGTTATAACCTAATCCCTCATCAAACAGTCTTAGCCAATGTCGAACTAGCTTTGACCCTCAGCGGCGTATCGATCAGTGAGCGACGTGAAAGAGCAAAACTTGCTCTAACCGAAGTGGGACTTGGCGATCACATCCATAAAAAGCCAAGCCAACTAAGCGGTGGTCAAATGCAGCGTGTAGCAATTGCCCGCGCTTTAATCAATGATCCAGAAATCCTACTAGCAGATGAACCTACTGGAGCTCTTGATACTAATACCAGTACCCAAGTTATGAATTTACTTAGTGAAATTGCAAAAGATCGCCTAGTTATCATGGTAACCCACAACAGGGAGTTGGCTGAGGAATATGCTAATCGTGTTATCCATCTAAAGGATGGTCATATTGTTTCGGATACGCGCCCGTTTGATCCACAAACAGATCAGGTTCAGACTGGTCGGGAAATTAGAAAATCTAGTATGACCTTTATGACTGCGATTTCTCTTTCCTTTAGTAACTTAATGACCAAAAAAGGGCGGACTTTGGTGACAGCTTTAGCCGGCTCTATTGGGATTATCGGCATTGCAGCTATTATCGCTTTAGCAAATGGGATCAATGCTTATATTCGTAGTGTAGAAGAGGATACGCTAAGCTTATACCCTTTGACCATTCAAACTGTTGGCTTTGATCTTGGAAGTTTGATGGATAGAAACGAAGGTGAGGTAAGTGAAGAGGTGAGCGATGGCTTGGTGCAGGAAAGTCGAATACTAGAAAATATGTTTGCCCTGCGTAGCAATAATGATCTAGCTTCTTTGAAAGAATACTTGGAAGAGAACTGGGAGATAATCGACCCCCTAGTTAATATTATCCATTATATGTACGACATTACACCCCAAATATTTTTAAGCGATACAACTAACGGATCTCACCAAGTAAATCCTGATCCCATTTTTACCAATGTTGGGATGGGTGGTAACGATATGGGTGCTATGATGGGCTTTGGCGGGGGCTTTGGAATGAATGTCTTTAGCGAAATGCCTGCCAATATTGAGATGTTTGAACAGCAATATGATATTCTTGCAGGATACTGGCCAACAAATTATGATGAAGCGATTCTTATCCTTTCCCATACCGGCCGCGTATCAGATTTAGAACTTTATTCCATGGGTTTACGAGATCGAGCCATCCTTGCCGATATGATGGATGCTTTGGCACATAATACCGAAGCAGCCCTTGAATCCAACGAAGAACTAGAGACTTTTTCTTACGAGGAGTTGCTAGCAGTTGAATTCAGAGTTGTTAATCCCTTTGACATGTTTCAATATGACGACACATTTAATGTATGGATCGACCAATCTGACAATGATGCCTTTATGACCTCCTTAGTTGATAACAGCATCTCTTTACGGATTGTTGGGATTGCTAGACCGAGTCCGACGGCTACCGCCACGGCACTTTCAAGCGGTATTAACTTCACGCCTGGACTCACCGCGCACTTGATGACAGAATCAGCGAATGCAGGGATCGTTCAGGATCAGATTGCCGATCCAGAGATCAATGTTTTTACCGGAAGAACTTTTGCGGATGAAGTAGAAGAAAACGTTTTCGATTTTTCGCAACTCATCTCGATCGACGAAGAAGCATTACAAGAAATCTTTGCCATTGATGTATCAGCGATGGAATTAGACTTTTCGCGCTTGAATGTTGGCAATGATTTTGATTTTGACCTAAGTGCATTTAATTTTGATTTTGACCCTAATGCAATCAATTTCGATTTAAGTATTTTAGGAGATTTAGATTTCGAGCTAGGTTTGGCTGATGTCACACTTCCTCCTTTTGAAATGGAAGACCTAACAGGAGACATTGCTGGGCAGCTTAACATTCCCACAGAAGCATTGCTTGGAATCATAACTAACCTCATGCAAAACTTTTTCTTAGAAGCTATCCAAAGTGAGATTACTGACCCTGCTGAGCTCATCTTAGCCCTAACAGAATATATGGCACAACCCGAAGTACAAGAAGCCATTAACGGCGAATTGATGGAAATCATTGATGATACCCCTTTGCAAGAGCAAATTGCCAATTTTCTCCAAGTCTACATTCAAGAAGTTGTTGAAGCTTACATAGAACGACTAGTAGAAACGTTGCAAACTGAAATCCAAACTCAAACTCAGCAGCTAGAAACTCAAATCCAGCAGTCAATCACACAAGCAACAACGCTGATGACCGAACAACTAGCAGATCAAATAGCTGCCCAAATGGGACAGATGACAAATATAATGAGCAATCAAATGGAAAATGTAATGGCTGAAATCCAAACTCAAATCGAAGCAGCTATGACAGAGCTAACAGAACAATTTCAAGAAATTGACCCCGATGCAATTGCTGATGCTTTCCAATTAGAGATGGATGAAGAAGAAATCTTTTTGTTGATGACTACCATGATGAATCCAATAGAAAATACTTATGAGCGAAATTTAAACCTTTTAGGATTTGCTGACCCTGAAAGCCCTGCTCAAATAAATATCTATCCGCAAAACTTCGAATCTAAGGAGGAAATCCTGACCATTCTTGATAGTTATAACGAACGCATGGAAGCTCTTAATCAGCCAGAGAGAGTGATCCAGTACACTGATTTAGTCGGTGCTTTGATGTCGTCAGTCACGGATATTATCAATATGATCAGCTATGCGCTAATTGCTTTTGTCGCTATTTCTTTAGTGGTTTCTTCGATTATGATTGGGGTCATTACCTATATTTCCGTTTTGGAACGGAAGAAGGAAATTGGTATTTTGCGAGCGATTGGGGCTAGTAAAAGCAATATTCGTCGTGTATTTAACGCTGAAACTTTGATTGTCGGTTTTGCTTCCGGGGTGCTAGGAGTTTTAATTACCTTAATTATCGCTGGGATTGCGAATGTTATTATACTAAATCGATTTGATATTGAGCGTATTGCCCGTTTACCTGCTTCAGCGATGGTGATATTGGTTGGAACAAGTATGTTTCTAACTTTTATTGCTGGCTTATTTCCATCATCCGCTGCAGCTAGAAAGGATCCGATTGAAGCTTTGCGTAGTGAATAATAAAACAGCCACTTTGGAAACTCTATGAGATTGAAAAACTAAAAAAAGTATCAGTAAAATGCTGATTTAGCCAAAATCCTGATACAAAATAACTCCGTTGAGATTGAAAAGATGAAAAGAGTATCAGTAAAATGCTGATTTAGCCAAAATCCTGATACTACGAGCTGAATACCCCTTTTTCTAAGCCAAAATCCCTCTTATATCCTCAATCTTATCCGTCTTCGCTAGCGCAAGCATCAGCGCAATCCGCGCCTTCTGCCCATTCAAATTACGTACCAAAATAACACCAGCATTCTTTAAATCAAGCCCACCACCTTCATAACCATAAGAAGGCATAATACGCCCAAGCGGATTCCTCGACACCAAAACCACGGGAATCTTCCCATTAATTGCCTTTCTAACCCCAGGCATTACCCCAGGCGGCACATTCCCACGCCCCATCCCCTCAATAACAATCCCCTTAACCTTCTCCTCCACTAAAAAATCAATCAGCTTAGCATCCATCCCAGAAACGACTTTTATAAGCACAACGTCCGATTCGATGGTATCAGTATTAATATAGGAAGACGCAAAAGTTTGATTCCGATAATAAATAACATGATTTGAATCAACGATACCCAGCGGTCCAAATTCCAACGATTTAAAGGTATCCAGGCTCATCGTATGGGTTTTAGTTACTTCACGTGCATCGTTAATTTCATCATTTAAGACAACTAGAACACCTCGGTTCTGCGAGTCGTCGTTGGTTGCTGTTAAAATGGCAGATGCTAGATTGCTTGGACCATCATAACCAAGTTCGGATGCATTACGCATGGATCCAGTTACAACGACAGGTTTCGGTGTATTCAGGGTTAAGTGAAGCAAATAAGCAGTTTCTTCTAAATTATCCGTACCGTGTGTGATCACAACCCCGAAAATATCAGATCGCGCACAAAGCTTCTCGACCACTGCCTTCAGCTCCATCATCTTCTCAGGTGTCATATGTGGACCAGGGATTGCTGAAAAGTCAATTAAGAGGGCTTCGGCAAAATCTTTGATATGGCGCACAAGCGACATAATATCTCCGCTAGAGAGAGAAGGTGTAGCAGCATTTGTATCTTTATTAATAGTCATAGAAATAGTTCCGCCGGTAAAAATCACGGCGATTTTCTTTTTTGAATTCATAATAGCAGCTCCTTATTAAAAATGTCAACTAAACAAAATTAGAGTTCGAAACTTATTTTTAATTATACCACTAATTGCCATAAAGTAATACAAATTTACGCGTGATTTCAGGCAAAACATAATTTCAATTCGCCACTATTGCTTTGTAAAGTCTAAAATTGGTAAATTTCTGTGTGAGATGAAGCGAGTACCCTCTTTTTAGTTGATTTTTGCCACAGAAGGTTGATTAGACCGGTTTTTTCTCCCTTTTTGCGTTTTTTTGCCGAAAAGGTAGATCAAATACTGTGGATTTTGCTTAGCCGCCCGGTTTTTTCTCCCTTTTTGCGTTTTTTTGCCGAAAAGGGAGATCGAATATTGTGGGCTTTGCCAAGCAGCCCGGATTTTTCTCCCTTTTTGCGTTTTTTTGCTGAAAAGGTAGATCAAATATTGGGAATTTTGCTTAGCGGACCGGTTTTTTCTCCCTTTTTGCGTTTTTTTGCCGAAAAGGTAGATCAAATATTGGGAATTTTGCTTAGCCGCCCGGATTTTTCTCCCTTTTTGCGAATTTTTGCCGAAAAGGTAGATCAAATATTGTGGATTTTGCCTCGCAGCCCGGTTTCGTCTCCCTTTTTGCGAATTTTTGCCGAAAAGGTAGATCAAATATTGTGGGCTTTGCCAAGCAGCCCGGTTTCGTCTCCCTTTTTGCGATTTTTTGCCGAAAAGGTAGATCAAATATTGTGGATTTTGCCAAGCAGCCCGGTTTTTTCTCCCTTTTTGCGTTTTTTTGCCGAAAAGGTAGATCAAATATTGTGGGCTTTGCCAAGCAGCCCGGTTTTTTCTCCCTTTTTGCGATTTTTGCCGAAAAGGTAGATCAAATATTATGGGCTTTGCCTAGCCGCCCGGTTTCGTCTATCTTTTTGCGATTTTTGTACAGTAATAAGATGTCATATTTTGTATTAGATATCAACTTGTCGCTACACTAGTTATTCTTGCAGTTAATAATATTTGAAAATCTCTTATAATCTGAAGAAATAAAGTGCATAATAAAAAATGATGACAAGCCACACAAACTAATACTTTTAACTTTAAGGCTATAGAATTTGTATACAGGAGAGAGAAGTTATGAGAAATTTGATTGCAAAAATAAGAAAACCGCTAATAATATTTTCTGCATTTGCTTTATTGTTGGGACCTTTCTCAACGACACCAATAATAGCTCTTGCACTGAATGAAGAAACAACTGAAGATATTGATATCTCAACCGCTGATAATATTGAGGATGAACTCAATTTTTCAGATCCAGAGCATGATGATGCCAGTGTCGAAAGTTCAAAATCTCCTAATGAATTAAGTGATACTGATTACACACCACCGAATCCACATACAAGCCAAGTTGCGACAGGGACAATTGGTGTCGGTGGAGCGCCTTGGCGCTTATATGATGATGGGACAGTGATAGTAGAGGGGGGGATTGCCAATGGTGGTATAAACCCATGGAATGCATATAATACAATTATTACCCGAATAGTGTTTACTGAACCGATACTAGGCGGCGCTGATTTATCCAATCTGTTTTCAATGATGTGGAGCTTAGCAGAGATAGAAAATCTTGCATATTTTGACACTAGTAATGTAACAAATATGAGTAACCTATTTAGATGGACAGCCGGTTTAACGAGTTTAGATGTAGGTAACTGGAACACGAGCAACGTGATAGATATGAATAACATGTTCAGTGGTGCAAGTGGTCTAACGAGCTTAGATGTAAGTAATTGGAATACGAGCAATGTGATAAATATGAATAGTCTTTTCGAAGATGTTGGCAATTTAATAAGTCTTGATGTAAGTAATTGGGATACGAGCAACGTGACAGATATGTTCAATATGTTTGCTGATGCATCTGCTTTAGTAAACTTGGATCTCAGTGGCTTTGATACAAGAAATGTAACGAATATGGATGATATGTTTGCTCGCACAATCAAGCTTAGACAACTAACATTAGGTGAGCATTGGCAGACAGTAGGAAATCCAGCATTGCCAACTGTACCATCTAATGTTACTTATACGGGAAGATGGCAGAATATTGGCAATGGAACGATTGAAAATCCACAAGGTATTTACGCGCTTACACCTGATGAGCTAATGAACGCTAACGATACCATTCCCCCAGTGGTTGATACATGGGTCTGGCAGCGAATATCCCAGATTGTAACATTTGAATCAAGTGGCAATGGAACAGTAACTCCAGCTGAAACACCAGTATTAACTGAAGACACTATTGGAACTACCTTAGAAATAACAACAACAGCAGCTACAGATTCTGAGTTTTCACATTGGACGAGTGATGTATATGAAGGAACATTTACAACAGCACAACTACGCAATTTAGCAATCCCGGAAGACACAACATTTACCGCAGTATTTAAACTAGTAAATCATCCAGTAACATTTGCTTTACATGGTGGAATAGAAACCTTCCCCCCACAGATTATAGAACATGGAGACTTTGCGACAGCGCCTGAATCAGATCCAACGCGAGTAGACTATACATTCTTAGGATGGTTTACCGCAGCAAACGAGGATACCCCTTTTGACTTTGAAACTCCAATTGAGGCTAATACAGTTATCCATGCACAGTGGATAGCTGATACTGAATTAGATGAAGAAGAGGAAAAAGAAGAAAAAGAGGATGATAAAACAGTAACGCCAACGCGACCAAGATTACTGCAGGCAGGAGCGACAGCAATAGGGATAATACTTCTAGGAGGAGCAGGATTAGCTGTTGTATCAAAGATAATACACGATAAGGATGATGAGAGCACGACCTTTTGACTAAACTAGTCACTCAGGTCGTGCTGTTTTTCATTTAATAGATAAATTTACATTATTGAATTTAAAGTTCAAACCATCCAAAAAGAAACATATAATTATCCCAAAGTTGCAAAACATTGTATCTGCAATGACTCGATGTTGGAAAATATTGTCAATGACTCGCTGCAGGAAAATATTTGCTATTTTTACTATTTTCAACTATAATATACATATCAAGTTTAACGTGAGGTGTTCCCTGATGAACCATGAAGAAACAATTGAAAAAATTTTAGAAGTAATTGATAAACTACGCCCATATTTACAGCGCGATGGTGGCGATATGGAGTTTGTTCGTTTTGAAGAGGGAATTGTTTACGTACGTATGCTGGGGGCTTGTGCTGGCTGTGTATTCATCGAAGATACACTTTCTGGTGGTGTAGAAGAAGCACTACTTGAAGAAGTGCCAGGTGTCATCGGTGTAGAAGAAGCACTTTAATATCCTCAACCGGCGGATAACGAAGAAATCATCTGTGCGTGAGTTTTAACGCGAGTAGAGTGATTTCTTCTTTTACTTGCGTATTATCTTGCTAGAAAGTAGGGCTGCATCATGGCGAAGACAGAATTTGACTTAACAAATGGTAGTATTTTAAACAAACTGCTTTTAATTGCGGGTCCTGTGATCGCAACGCAGATTTTTCAAATGGCTTATAATTTAATCGATATGTTCTTTGTCAGTCGAATTTCTGATTATGCTGTAGCTGCTACTGGTTCAGCAGGTATGTTTATTTGGTTGTCAGTTGCCTTTTTTATTGTTGGTAGTATGGGTGCAGAAATCGGTGTATCACAAAATAAAGGAAAAGGCGATATGGTTACAGCTGAGCGATTTGCTGAGAATGCTTTATTTATCGCCCTCGTTTTAGGAATTATTTTCGCCACAGTCATCATCTTATTTACTGATACGTTTATCGGTCTTATTGGAATTGAAGAAGCACATGTTGCATACGATGCTGCACTGTATTTACGTATTATTGGTGTTGCCTTTCCAATGCTATTTATGAATAATGCCATTACTGGTGCCTTCAATGGTTCAGGAAATTCAAGATTACCTTTTTATCTTAAACTAATCGGTCTTGTTATTAATATCATCGCCAGTCCAATTTTAATTTTTGCCCTTGATTTAGGAATTATGGGAGCAGCAATTGCAACAGCAATTGGTTACACAGTGACCGGCTCTTTACTTATACTTGCTATTAAACATCCGAAGATTACGCCATTTGAGAATTTTAGTTTTAGAAAAGTTCTGCATCCAGATAAGGCAACTGTGCGGCAAATTTTAAAATGGAGCTTACCAGTTGCCATTGAAAGCGGCTCATTTACCATGCTAACGATGTTTATTATCAACATGATTGCAAGTTTTGGCTATGATGCAATTGTGACCAAGCAGATTGGCGTGCAAATTGAGTCATTAACATGGCTAGTTGGCGGTGGATTCGCAACTGCTTTTACATCCTTTGTTGGGCAGAATTATGGTGCGAATAAAATGGATCGGATCAAGAAAGGGTTTAGAATTTCCGTACTTGTTCAAGGGAGTTGGGGAACATTTACAACGCTAGTATTAATTTTTGGGGGCGGAGCGATATTTAGCATCTTCACCGATGATCCAGAAATCATTCAATCAGGAATCCGTTATTTGCAGATTGGCGCCTTTATTCAATTAGCTATCTGTATTGAAGCAATATGTGCTGGTGCATTTAGAGGAATGGGTAAAACGCTCCCTCCTTCAGTAACGACAATAACATTCAACACCTTACGCGTATTGATCGCATTTGGCTTATCAAGAACACCCCTTGGCTTATACGGTGTATTTATTGGTGGCGCATCCGGTGTATTACTACGTGGTATTGCACTTCCGATCTGGTATTTCATTTATTCACGTAAAAAATTTGAACAAAAAGGAGTTGCAGTCTAATGAATTTAAATGGAACGGATTTAACTTGGGACGGCATGTTTAATAAGAGTAAAAGAAGTATACTTAAAGAAATCTTCAACCTTACAATACCGATTATACTGTTACAAATTTCCCAAATCGTCCATCGGATACTTGACTTTGGGTTTATAGCAAGGCTTTCTCCTGATGCAGTCATCGCTGGAAGTGTGAGTTCGTCGTGGCTAGGGTTGGCTCTTATATTTTCTACCATTGGTCAGATTGGAGGACAAATCGGTGTTTCACAATTAATAGGTAAAGGTGATAAGCTAGCGGCTCGTGAATATGCCAAAAATACAATATTTATTTCTGTCATTCTTGGTATTATCCTCGGAATTATTACCATCATTTTTAGCGAACTATGGGTTTACTTATTTGCCCCCAGAGAGTTTGATTACGCTGTTATCCATCTTCGAATTATTGGTTTTACATTCCCAATGATTTTCATTACATATGCCATTACTGGTATCCATTATGGTCTTGGAAATTCAAAAGCACCCTTCATTTTAATAGGGATTGGTTTAATTTTCAACTTTTTGATCACACAGATTTTCATTTCAGCATTTGGTTGGGGATATATTGGTATCGCCGTTGCGACAGCGATAAGTCATATTATTACAGGGCTACTCTTATTGTTTTCATTGAAGCATCAACAGGTTTTTCAGTTTGATGATTTTAAATTTAAAGAATTTTTTTCAATAGATGGCAAAACTATTGGCAGATTGCTTATGTGGGGATTACCGATTGCAGGAGATAGATTTATTCAAGCTATTCTATCGTGGCGTATATTATCCATCTACATTTTCGCAGTTGTTGCTAATAGTATTGGACAGAATATCATGCTTTGGTTTTGGGTTATTGGTGGCAGTTATGTAATTGCTTTTCGAATTTTTGCAGCACAGAATTATGGAGCTAATAATTTCAAGCGCTTGAGAAAAGGTTATTTGGCTTCCCTAATTGCTATGATATTATGGGGAACTGGAATAGGGTTAATTATGTTTTTTGCAGGTGGCACGATTTTTGAAATGTTTACAACAAATCCTGAAGTTATTGAACAAGGAGTTAGTTATTTGAGAATTTTCGCAGTCATGCATATTGCACAATGTATAGGCGAGTTATCAGCAAGCGCGTTTGAGGGGAAAGGTCAAACTTGGAAACCAATGCTTATTTCGATTATTTTCAACTTGGTTGCATATTTCTTATCGAGAGCTGCGCTCGAAATGCACCAAATCTGGCTAGGGATTGCGTTCGCAAATGTAGTAAAATATATTGTAGTGACAGCTTGGTATTTTATTCACACAAAAAAATTTGAACAAAAAGAGGTTACAGCATAATGAGTGCTAAAGGAATCGACTTAACACAGGGGAGTATACTAAAGCGGCTAATCGCCATTGCAGTACCAATTATGGCGATGCAAATTTTTCAGATGGCTTATAATTTAATCGACATGTTCTTCCTTGGGCGAATTTCAACTGATGCGCTTGCGGCAGCTGGTTCAGCGGGGATGTATTTGTGGTTATCAGTAGCGTTTTTCGTTATTGGTCAGATCGGTGCAGAGATCGGAGTTTCGCAGTCGGTAGGTAAAGGTGACGAGGAAACTGCTCGCAAATATGCAAAAAACGCCAGTCTAATCGCCATCACCCTCAGCATTATCGTCGGTTTGATCACCACATTCTTTAGCGAACAACTTATCAGCTTCTTACAAATCGAAGGCGCGCACGTTGCCCGTGATGCAGCTGTATACCTTCGCATTGTCGGCTTTGCATTTCCCTTTGTTTTTATCAACAGTGCCATCAGTGGCGTTTATAATGGGGTTGGCAATTCAAGGCTTCCCTTCTATTTAAAATCAATTGGCTTAATTTTCAACGTCCTGATAACCCCAATTTTCATCTTTGTTTTAGGCTGGGGAATCATCGGTGCAGCTGTTGCGACAGCCCTAGGTCATACTGTTACAGGATTGCTCTTGCTTTTCTCGGTTAAACATCCGAAACTTTGTCCATTTTCTGACTTTAGATTTAAAGAGATTTTTGTCCCAGATAAGGCAATTATGAAACAAATATTAAAATGGAGCTTACCAATTACAGCGGATAGTGCCTTATTTACATCTCTAACGATGATTATCGCGATCTTTGTTGCCGGATTCGGCGATGGGGCACTTGCT
>Ga0123355_10015934_pt1 | contig 11827 bp, 1 predicted proteins | sample TergutEmb28metaG_3_FD_89872 | JGI IMG/M metagenome (GOLD analysis project Ga0123355, IMG submission 89872) | Embiratermes neotenicus P1 segment gut microbial communities from Petit-Saut dam, French Guiana - Emb289 P1 | ecosystem: Host-associated > Arthropoda: Insects > Digestive system > Gut ... | reverse complement strand
TTATATGCTTTCTTTGAGGGCATATAAGTATCAAACGCAGGAGACAAGTTTTTTAGGATGATTGACTTATGGTTTATGTAAAGGCAATTTTACTTTCGATAATTGTACTAACGATAGCATCTGCGTTCACATCTTGCGCCACAGACGATAATGTATGCGATATTGATACGAGTGATTGGCAAATTTTTTTGTTTCCGTATGATTACTTTCCCAATGAGATTAGTTTTACTACCGAGCAAAAAATCTATCCGCTTAATGCCAACCAAATAACTGGAATGTTGAGAACTGCACCTTCCGAAAATCACCCATACGTGTTAAGTACAGGTAGAAGTTTTTATATTGCGAAATGCGTTGATAATGAGTGGCGTATTGTACCATTTAGAGATGACATGATTTTTTTTTATATTTTGGATATATTGCCTCCAAGTAGTGATGGGTTTATTCCCTTCTCATTTTCAATGGAAGACCTGTACCATGGTACTCTCACCACAGGAACATACAGAATAGTAACCAGCGTAGCAATGGGCTTGCCAGATGATTCACGGGGAGCATTTGACTTCCTTAGTGTGCATTGGCGTGGTTATGTTTGGGCTGAATTTACCATTTCATAAAATATGCACATGATTGCATCTTCAAAAAATAAAGCTTTTCGCAATTAACCCACAGAAAATAAAACTGCGCCTTTAGTTAAGTGAAAGTAAATTTCCACTCAACTAAAGGCGCAATTAAAAAGTTTTTTGGAGAGGGGGTTTGGGGGAGAACCTTTTGTTCTCACATTTCTTTCGCTTCGCATTAGGAAATATGATTATAAAAGGTTCTCCCCCAAGGTCTTAATCTTTAAATCTTTACCCTCTAATGACAAGCACAAACAACGTACAAGTGTGCGTATCTTTCGTGTGGATTCCATGATACTGGCATCTGCAAAGTCTCGCCAAGGAATCGTAATGGTATGAAGATTCGGTCGTTTATTATTACGGATTCTACTGGCTCGCCCCTTACGTTGAGTATTGGAGTTGGTGTGCCGTTTACTGTGGCGTAGGTGCTGTTTGCAGGGAAGTGTAGATTGTGTCCGTTTTGGTCTATGATGGCTGTTCTGGTAGCTTCGTCCCAACGCACGTCGAAGTTTAAGGCGTAACTTACGAATCTTAGCGGTACCATTGTGGAATCTCTTTCGGAAAGCCACGCGGGCGTGTCGCAAGGAATATCGAAATGCGGTGTATATCCTACGTGATTTCCGTTTACATAGCGGTGTTGCCTGTGAATTGTGTGGCTGTCTATTACCACGCGTACCAAGTCCATGCCGAAGTCTGGAATTTCCTTATCGCCATTGATTACATAGAGATATGCCGTGTTGGTGTAATAGTTGTGTCGTGTTGGCATGTTCAGCGCGTAGCCCAGTGCCTGTAGCGGTACAAACATACGGTCGTTGATTATTACGGGAGTGATGTTTTCGCCGTTTGTTGATATGGGGGCAGTGTGTCCGTTTATGGACATTTGGGGCTGGGCTTCGGTGAATTGAATTTTGCGGTTGGCGTAGTCTATAGTGGTTGTGGCGGTTGTTGCGCACCAGTCTACACTTAGACGAAGAGCCTGACTCACGAACCGTAGAGACACCATGGTAGTTCCTGCTGGAGTTTCCCATGTGATAACGTCCTGCGGAATTTGCATTACAGATTGATACCTAGTATGGCTACAGTCTAGCATTGGGCCTACCAAGTGAACACGATTGCTTCCAATTGGCATAATGATTAGCTCTGTGTCGAATATTTCGGGAGGAATTTCGTAAGGTGGGTAGATGATTTCATGTGGCGGAAGAATCTGCACTGGGCGTAGGCTTGGCGGAAGCATTAATGCTGGTGGTCTGCCATTCGCGCTTGGTGGACGCGGTGGTGGAGGGGGAGGCGGCGGAGGTGGTGGCGGTAACGGCAACGGAAGCACATTCAGAATTAAATCGACGTATTCGTAAGATTCAAACCTTCCCGAATCTGGCTGATGGTAAACATGCTCTAACCAAAGGGTGTCTTGGCGATTATCGCCCACAATTTGAGCGGCATCATAAGTTGCGGCTATTGTGAAAATCATGAAATCTTGCGGCGGAAGCATCAGTTCATCAAATGTAGCAAATTGCGGATTAACCAACGCGCTGGTAGTCGTAAACTGCGGGTGTATTATGTCGATGATTTCAAACTCCCCTACCCCACTAAGGAACTGGTCGTGAATGTCCGTCCAGCGGATATACGCGTTACTGGTGTTTACGAAGGCTATATCAACTGCGTAATCATGGGGGTTAGAGCCAACTTCAAAGGTGATTTCGATTGGCTCGGTTATAACTTCGAGTGTTCCATCTGGTTGAACCTCATGCGCAACCACTCTCGGCGGCAAAACATCTGCGGAGACATTTATATAGTAGAAAACGCCAGGCAGGTCTGCACGCACAATGGATTGATGATTACCAACAACCAACGCCGCACCGCTTGCAATCTGTACAGTGATATTCATAACAACGAAGTTCGGCAGAAAACCATAGCGATAATCTCCATCGTTGTTCATGTCGTACAGCCAAGCGGTAGGCCAGTCTGATTCACTAGCAACAGGCGGCCACGCCGACGACCAGCGATTATAAAAAGCATCAATCATTTCTACATAGATAAGTTCAAAATTGTAGCACGGCTGCCCGTATTCATCGTGGAAGCCGATAAAAACTTCTGACAGTTGTATATAACCTTCGCTGGTATTTTCCACGCGCAAATTTCGTGTATGCTGCGGTGCGGCGGGGTATTCGCCTACATAGAAGTGTCCAAAATACAGCGTTGGGTCTGGATACAAGCGCAAGCGCGGCGGGCGAAGCATTAGCAACAACGTAGTTTCATCAGCGGCACGACTGCTGTAAATGTGACTGATGCTAAACGTAATATACGGAAGAATCTGCGTAAAGTCGAAGCTACTTGCTGGCGTAACAGCCGCACGGCGAGGACGAACAAAGAATGTCACAGATTCATTAGGCGCAAGCGGTTGCGTATCTGGGATAAATAACTCGAACAATCCCTCGTCGAAGAATATACCAACATCTGCAAAAACTGTATCGGGGTTGAAACTCATTCGGATATTTTCGTAATAAATCGTCATTCGCGTCGAAAGATTCGTTAGCGTAATGGGCAGACGATTATGGAACGTAGTTTCCTCGCCCCAGTAAATTTGGAACTCGCGAACGCCTAACGGATGCGAGTCCAACTCCGAGCCTTCGATTATATAAGGAACATACAGCCCAAAATCCACCGATAAAACATCAAGGCGCAACGGCACTGGATAACTAACAACGCCCCCAGGCTGAACAACAATTTGTAAATCTACTTCGTGGTTGCCAACATCTGCAACGCTTGGGGTGTCTGCAACCCATATGACAATTGTCGCTGTGCCATTTGGTGGGATATATCCGCCCTCAGCGCGGTAGAACTCATACACAAACCAGTTGCAGGGGTTGCCGTTCTCGTCTAGGAAGTTAATTTGTAAACTGTTTGCGTCAAGGTAAATCGGCCCTGCGCCATCATTACGGATTGTGACTTCGCGGCGGTGTATTGGAAGTGCGGGGCTTTCGGTTACATAAATTCCAACTGCCGCAGGAGACGCAGATATAACACTAAACGAGGGTGGGCGAATATCCAACTCCAACCGAACAGGCGACACCGCGTAACTTACCGCACCCAACACGCTATACGAAAGTTCCAGCAACGAGTACCGAGCGTTAGCCAGTGGCGCAAGCCGAATTGCCGTTTCCGTAGGACGAATGTTAAATGTTGTCGTAGCGTTTGGCGCGAGAGTTCCTGTTTCGGGCAGTTCGCGAATTTCAAATAAATTCGCGGCGGTTAGTGATTTCGATAGATTTTCAAAGTTCAAGCTTTCGCGGGTGGATAGGTTGCGTAAAGTCATGTTTTGAACGTGGTCGGCTGGGTCTTCGCCCCAATACGGGTTGAATGTCATTGTGTCGTCGGGGGTAATCTCGAAACGCACTGCGCGGATTTCTGCATCTAGTGCGGAAGTTCCGCCTACGTTGCCCAGTACGGCTGTGTCTCGCGCCGCCACTGTAAGCGTGAAATCATGCGTGTAGGAAATTACTTCGCCGTTAAGGTCTGCAACCGTTGGCGTGCGAATCATTCGCACTGCCAGATATACATAACCATTCGCAGGAATCGCACCCGTGTTTGGCATAGCCACGCGTGACGCGTCGTACCAGCCAAATTCAAACCAATTCGAGTCAACCGTAACGGCTACTTCCGCAAACGGAATCGCGCCGTTGGTGTTATTGCTCACACGAATATACTGCCTATGCCATGGATTATCGGTAGGCGTTTCGCCCACATATGAATTAAACGAAGCAGAAGCCGTATCAACCGCAAGCCCCGCAGGGTGTACAGTAATATAAATGCGCTCCTCTGGCTGAACATTGCCACGATTACTGCTTGCTTGCAGGTAACTAAACGCATCTGTTCGCACTACGCCGTGCGCGTATTCCGTGGGTTCAATTATGAAATCTCTAAACCCGTTAGGTGGAATCACGACCGATGTAGCCGCGCCCGTAGGTGGATTAACCACGCGGAACAGCCCATTGCTAAAATCAATTTCAAAGTCGCTGAGATAAACATTCTCCCGAGTAGATTGGTTAAACACTCGCACTGTGCGGCGTTGCGCTATCAAACTCGCGCCCCAATCCATTTGCACATTCCATGGATTTGGCAACGTACCAATGGTGACATTCACTGGCAAAACTTCCAGCGCAAGGGCTACATTATCGCTTGCCGCGCCCAGTACCGCGCTGTTTGCTGTTATTGTAAGCGTTGCGGTTTGCAATGTTGGCACATGCATGAGTGCCGCCGTTTGATTCACAAACACAGCAAGCTGAACCGATGAATTTGCTGGAATCTCAAATGTAGCAGGGTTTGCAACCAGCCATTGATAATCAAACCAACCTGTAATGCCAATGTTAAGGTATCTAAGCGGAATCGTGCCGTAATCGCTATTATTATGAACATTCACGATTTGCCTGCGGAAAGTGTCATCTGTGCCAGCGGGCAAGGTACGCAACGGAAGTTCACCAACGTACATGCTGAAATCTTGAAGCCCTGTAGCAATTATTTCAAAGTCCACACCCAGCACGTTAAAGTCAATTGGAATGGTGGTGGGTATATCGTTTCGGTTGTAAGAAACGCGCATGTTAATTGTACGCTGACCAAAAACACGACTTGCGGCAACAGTAGGCGCAATCACAACGTATACATAACCAAGCGGCGCGATATTCGCGGGCGGAGTGGCAACTCTATTGCCAGCGGCATTGATAAAGCCCACAACACCAAACTGATACGGGGTAGCCCCGAAACTAAATTCCACATTAGCAAAGTTCATGCTTTCCCGCGTAGAAAGATTGTTGATTCTCACAAGCCGCTCATGATTTGCAACGCTGTCGCCCCAATTCATTTCCACTTGCGGGTCTGCCATTGTTGCCGTGTGACTAACCGCACGTACTAACAACGAAAGCGTAATGTCAATTCCGCGCCCTTGCGGAGTATAAATGCCGTTTGCATCAATTTCAATAGCCGCACTTGGAACAACTCGCAACCAACCAGAACGCACCAATCCGAAATACGGCGGCGACAACGGCGGCGCAGGAGGTGTCATAACATACGGCGGATTTGGACGTAGCAGATTCATTGCCGCTGTTCTATTCACAAATATTTCAAGCTCTACAAAGTTGTTTGGTGCTGTGCTTATTGGCGGAATTGTCGTGCTTCCCCAACTATAACCAAAGTGGCTTCCCACGCTGGGTGTCATGGTTAAATCGGCGGTGAATACTGTCCCCGCGCTTTCGTTGTACACGCGAATTACTTGCCTGCGGAAAATATCCGATGTCACCCAAGACGGCATTCCAGCCATTGGAGCAAAATGGTTTTCGCCAACGTACATGCTGAACTGCTGTAGATTGTCAAATTCCATTCTAAGTGTCGCGGCGTTTATGATTAGCGTTAGGTTTATTGTCACGTAATGGCTTACTTGGTTGCTTATGCGATATTCGATTCGCAATACACTGTGATACGTGCCAGGGTTCAACCGCGTTGCCGCATCAGTTGGGCGTACTACAAATGGAAGTGTTCCACCATCATGCGCAACATTAGCCGTTGCCCACTGCACGATTTCAAATAGCGGATGCGTAAAGGTGTAACCATGAGTGAAGGCGTATGTCAAGGTTGTGTGGTTAATCGGCTCGCGTGTGGATAAATTCGTTAGTAGGAAATTGCGCGTGTGCGCGGTGTGAAGTTCGTTCCAATCTAGCGTAAATGTCAATGGGTCAGCGGTGGTTGGCACGGCGGTGAACTGCACGGGCAAAACTTCCAACTGAATCCCAATGGTGTCAGAAGAATCCGCGCCCGAAGGCGTAGCCAAAACAGTAAGCGTAGCCGTGTGATTACCAGTCGCAAGAACATCAGCGGGCAAAGGCGCACGCGCCGCACGAATTTGCACACGCACAGAACCGCCAGGCGGTATAGCAAAGTTTTCGTTAGCTTGCGGAGCAGCCACTCCCGCGCTGTTATACACTCCTGCGAAACTCCACTCAAACCAATTGCCTGTGATGCTAATGGTTAGCTGGTCGCGAAGTATCACGCCTAGGCTGTCGTTGCGAATTGTGATATACCGCATGTTTGCCGCTTGTGCGGGGTTTTCGCCTGTGTATAGGCTGAACTGCACGGCGGTTGTTTCTACTATACTAATCTGCGGTGCGGTCATTTCCAGTTCAAGCCGTCTGTTGTTACTGTGGCTTAGGAAAGTGCCTATGCGGTACTCAATTGTTATTATGCGATAGCGGTCATTAAGTGTTTGCCGCTCTGTGCCATCTGCTGGGCGAATTGCGATTACAACATAATCCAACGGCGCGATATAGGTATCAGTTGACAAAATGTTAATGGCAAACAGAGAATCGGAAGTTAAGCCCGTAAGCGTTGCGAAATATAAATTCTCGCGTGTTGATAAATTCCACAACGTAATATACCGCGTGGCTTCGGCTGGAGCTTGCCCCCAATCCAGTTCAAACAAAAGCGTTTGTGCCAGTTCGGGCAGGGCTTCAATTCCCGCTAGGGTTGTTGGTGGAGTGGTTAAGGCTTCGCCATACGTCAATCGGAATCGCACAGGATTAACGGTTAGCGAAAGCTCGCGCATTTGCGAAACGCCGTGCCTATGCCAAAATTCCAAGTACTCCGTCACATTTGTACGCGCAATAGTCAACGCATATGCAGTAGGCTGAACATAGAAACTGACACTAGCCCCAACCGCAAGATTCCCAGTTGGTCGGTTTATTATTGTGAAATAATCGTTTGTGGCTTCGCGTTCGGTGCTATCGCCGAAAGTGATTTCGATTAAATCGTCAAAGTTTATCACTGTGCGGCTGGTATTGGTTATTGTAATTTGTTGCCGTCCGTTTGTATGGTTGCTTGCGGGGTTTTCGCCCACATAGTACACCATCTGCGTGACGGGGTTGGGTGTGATAGTAAAACTCGGCGGATTCACTTCAATGATAAGCGGCGCGATTCGCGCAAATGACGCACCTGTATCGTTGTACACAGTTACTGCATCGGGGAAAGTTCCCATTACGTTATGGGTGTTGCGTGGGCGAATCGTAAAGTACGCATAACCTCCGCTTGCGGCAAGGGTTTGCCCCGCTGGCCATGTAACCACTTCAAATAAATTCGCGTCAAACTCAGCACGCAAGTTGTCAACGGAAAGCGGAATTGTCGCGGTATTCGTGATGCGAATTGCTCGCGTATTACCAGCGTAATTATTAGGAGCTTCGCCCAAGTACAGCCCAAAAATATAAGGCTCTGCTGGCGCGGTGCTTGCCCAGTCTATTGTGAATGGGTGTTCCATTACGGTTAGGCTTAGTGGGATATAATAGTCGGGCATTGGAATGGTTGTGGGAATGCGTTCGTCACGGATTCCTATTGGAATATTTTCATAGCGCAACTCAAACCTATGCGTAGCGCGGCTTCCCGTAAATACATTAGGTGCTTGAACAGCATCAGCAGTTGGTCGGATTACTATGGTGATTTGCGCGTCTGGGACCACAACACCACTTGACGGAAGATTTAGCACTTCCACAAATTCAAACACGCCATGTGGTAGCGTTACCCCAAGTAAATCCATTGCGCCACCGAAAGGTAAATCGGCAGTACCTATATTTTCGATGGTTATATACTGACGGAAATCGTTACGGTCTTGCCCAACATACATGGATACGTTAATTCCATTCGCAAAATCGGGCGGGTTGCCGTTTACCGCAACAATTTCCGCAAGATACGCAGATACTGGCCCTTCCACTGTAAATGAAAGCGGAACAGACATAAACACGCCATCGGCTTGGAAAATCAGAACATCATTGTACTCGCCGCCGCGAAGCCCTTCTCGTGGACGAACGTAAACATACACATACATAGCAGTGCCAGTTCTATTGCTAATCGGATTGTTATGCGAAAGTCCTACGCTTATTTCAAACGCGGAGTTGTTACCATTCGCCAAAAACGCTGTAATGTTTTCTATTGGGCGTGGGCTATCATTTGAAAAAGTAAAACGCTGTGCAGGTAGATTATTCGGGGTTGGCGTTCCCCACACCGACGCGCTCATATCCATAATAAATGTAGCAAAGGTATGGCTTGGTGGGTCTACCACTGGATTAATTGGCGGGTAAATAACCTCAAAGCGCAACTGTGCGGTAACAACCAATCCGCCAAGTCCAGCGGTTGCGGAGCGTCCTGTAATGATTAACGTGTCGTTGTACACCCCGCGCAACAGCCCTTCAAGCGGACGAACATACACGGTCATATAATTCGGAATGGGCGGGTGATTTGTAATGGGAGCATATCTGTTTGGAATGAAATGTTGATACGTTCCCACGATTTCAAACGCCGTTCCAATATCAAACGCCGCGTGAATATCTCTAATTTCAAATGTTTCGTAGTTTGTTAGCGTGAAACGCACAGGAATTACATCAACGCCAACCTCATACTCTTCCTCATGAATGCCGAAGTCATGCGAAAGCGGCGAAATACGCACATCAAACGCACTTACATGGAATGTGAGTTCCGCTTCCAGCACAATGCGTCCATATTCATCGGTGATTACCAAAACATCTCTGTAATGCCCAAAGTTGAGCAGTGACGCTGGGCGAACATTCACGATAGAAGTTCCCAAAACTGGCGTGGTGGTGAAGTCTACTCCAATAGTCGCGGGGTTAGGCTGTTGCGCTATAACAAAATATCCAGTGCTGTAGCGGAAAGACGCACGTAACCCACTTAACGCGCCAGTGCCTGTATTTGTGATAACAAACGGAAGCGTGTACGCATACACAGAAGTGTAACCCAAACGCGCCTCTGGCCAGTCGTATCTATAGCGGCGGGTGTCGTCGTGTCCCATAGTGTGCAATGTCGCGGAGAACGTAGGATTAACCACGTTAAACTCAAGCCCCACAGGAATATTCAACGTGATGCCAGGGTCATTACTTGAAATCCTAAGCGTACCCGTATGCATTCCAACCGCAAGCCCCAAAATTGGACGCACAGAGAATACCACCGAACTGTTGCCAAAAACTGTAGTTGGTAGTGCATTGGCATTCACAAATTCAAAATTGGGAGGCAACGTGAAATGTAAATCTGTTAATTGGTTGGGCGTATTGTTATTAATTGTAACGATAGTTACTGGTGGGTTGTCATAACCTACAACACGGTCGGGGAAACGCGGCGCGCTTGCTGTTGCCAAGAAAGGCCCAACCACAAAACTCACGGGGATATCCAGCGCGAAACCATTTTCGCCCCTAAGTTGAAGCACGTCTTCATAGAAGCCCAGCGGCAACCCAGGCACGGGTTGAATTTGTATAAACGGCGGGTTCTGCCCTGTAGCAAGCGGCGCAAGGCTTGAAGGCACACCGCCCACAATACTAAACACACTTGCTGTGCCACTCGCAAAATTCGCGGTTATATCTCTAATTATATAATGCCCATCACTGCGGGTGATTGCGGTGCGTCCATAATCCACTCCTAATTGCACTGCGTCATAACCTTCCAACGCCGCGAAATCAACACGCTCTGCGCTTGCGATTGGTGGAATTACTGTGAAAAGCAACGGAATCATCATATCTGGACGTGCGTATTCTCCTGCTACGATTGGCGCACTTATGTGCAACGCGCCCTCGTAATGACCTAGCGGCATTCCCAACACAGGCTGAACTGTTACGTACACAGCTTCATTCGGCTGAATTATACCCAGCGTGTGCGTTGTTGCTGTCGCGCCATTTGCAAGAAGAAACACGAAATCGCCAGTGATATTCAAGTTCAAGCTTGGTATGGGACTTACGCTATTGTTGACAATTCTAAATTCCTGTGGCGGCGCGGCAGGACGCAAATACCCAGCAGTAAGCACGCCCCAATTACGAATAGCAGGCGTAGCCGTAGCAACCAACGGATTAACTTCAAACACAAGATTGCTAGAAATACTAAAACCATGGTCGCCAGTGATAATAAACTCGGCGTTGTACATAGCGGGAACAAGCCCCGTGCGTGGGCGTAACGTCCATGTGCCTGTCGCGCCTTCTGCAAGTTGTGTTGGGCCGTGGGTTACAATTTCAAAATTCATGCTGGTAATCATACCTGCTAGACCTGTTAGCCAACCTTGACCGTTGTTTGTTAGCGTAAACTCAATTACTGGACGCATTGCGTAGTTTGCGTCGGTTGTTCCCCAATCGGCGGGGTTAGGGGTTAGTGTCGCGCTTGCAAGCGTCACTTCAAAAGCTACGCGAGAGTAGCCCAGTAATCCAATGTTTTCGCCCGTGGTATTTGTGCGGAAGAATCGCAATGTATCTGCATATTCGGCAGGGGCAAGCTCGTTTATTGGACGCACGTAAATTACATGATAATACACTGCGCCCGTACCAACATGCTCCGCCGCGTTTCTGTGGGCGAAAGGAATCAGTTGCGGGATTGTGTTTCCGCCCAAAATTTCAAAGTTCGCACCATCAACAAATTCCACCAAAATATTTTGCAAAGTGATTGTACCCGTGTTTACGATTGATACAGGCATAAAACCACGCGGCGCATAACCATAACCTTGCGTTACCCACACAGTTTCGGCAGGACTAATTTGCACGCTTATGCCTGGCTCGCTTACAGTAAATGTAACTGCGGCGGTTAGAACAATATCATGCACACAGTTAGGGTCGCTAGAGGAAATTGTGACTTCGATTGTGTCCATATAAAGTCCCATCGCCAGCCCTGTAAGCGGTTGCACCACGATTGGAATACTGCTGTAGGAATTGGGCAAGACAAATAAATCTGCTGGCCAACTCACGATTTCAAAATCAGAAGCCGCGCCACCTGCTAGGGTGACATTCGCGATATAGAATCCAAACAATTCACTAAGGTTGCGAACGTGGAAATTTTGTGTTGGTGCATCTTCGCGTACATAACCCTCTGGACGTGATTCCCAGTTATGGTCAAGCGGAGAAATCGCGCCATTATGAGGGTCTACTACGAAAATCACTTCCACTTCTGCTGGGAAGTTCGCGCCAGAATGCGCGAAATCAACCAGCAAAGTTGCAGTGTGTCGCCCTGGGGGTAATCCCTGCACTGGTCTGACGGCAAAGTAGCCGTTGGAATTTGACGGGATAAACCTGTTGCTGTTATCCAGCGCGACTATTTCAAACGGGACATTAGTTGCGGGGTACGCCCATACGAAGTCGTTCATTACTATGGTGCTGTCGCCACTTACTAGATTGCGCATTACCACGTACTGCGCAGGA
>Ga0123355_10015932_pt1 | contig 11827 bp, 11 predicted proteins | sample TergutEmb28metaG_3_FD_89872 | JGI IMG/M metagenome (GOLD analysis project Ga0123355, IMG submission 89872) | Embiratermes neotenicus P1 segment gut microbial communities from Petit-Saut dam, French Guiana - Emb289 P1 | ecosystem: Host-associated > Arthropoda: Insects > Digestive system > Gut ... | reverse complement strand
TTTTTCTTGGTTTCCCTGTGCCCAGAAGCAAATGCTGAGATGGTTCCCAAGATTCCAAGTTGCCACTACATGCTTCTCATGTAGCCCTCCCGACTTAAATTTAGTAGTAACCAATTTCATGTTCGGTTTACATGTAAAATAACTACTGCCACGGGGTGACAACCCAATTGCAGTTAATAAATATTATTATAACCCTCTGCAAGTAACACCAATTCAAAAATGACTTATTTTCAAAGACATACTGGAAAAGGATGACTTTCAATCAAGTTAGTGTGATTATTAATATTTTGCATGTACAGTGTAAATAACATTTACTGAGGAGTCACTGCATTTCAGTGGTGCAGCTAAGATTTTAGTGTCCAGGGTCAGTAACCACAAAGGCTGCCCTTAATAGTAATTATTAACTATAAACAATCACCATCATTTACTGAATTTTCTTGTATTTCATCTTGGCAATTTACATTTATCTATAAATGCAACAATGATGATATTTTTATCATTGATAATGTTCATTTTGCCACCCAGTTTACTATTATCACATCACCTGGGGCAGCTGCACCACCCCCCACCCCCTCCCATTCACATACACCACTGCTGCAATTCACAGCTGGTCCCTCCCTACATACCTACCACTACGAGGGCCACATAGGGTAAAGCAGTCCTGTTCCAGGAAGTTAAGGTTCCTAGATTACATGATAACGGCACAGGATGATGGTAAAGTTATCAGCCCTACGCACCGGTTGCCTTTTTTACTCCCAGAAAATGTTCCTGGTACTCATTTCTGTTAGAGATTGAGTCGACCCCAGGGCCATATCGGAAGGATTATGTCAATGAAGAATTCCAATGACACCATCTGGAATCAAACCAGCAACCTTCCAATTTGTAGCACAGCACCTTAACCACTGTGCCACCATGGTCCCCACTACAAGAGCCACATACTCAGTTAAACTCAAGAGGTTCTCCCTTCATGTGCTTCAGTTAAATGCATCCTACAAGTGCACACTATCTGTGGACTGTATTTATGTGACTGTCCAAACAGGTTGAACTACACAAGCTCACTGCAAGACCTGAGGCTGCCCATGGTGGTGCTGATGACAGTACAAGTGCACAAGTGTACTGGGATGCGCCACTGTCTTGACACAATATTGACAGCACAGAAGACTTGTTACCTTCTTGATGTCATGTTCCATGAGTATCAAATATTAAAGGTAGAAAAAAACTACAAATCTTCTGCCAGATCAAGCAACATTAGTAACCAGGCCTCTTACCTTTTCCAAAAGGACATATCTAGAAAACTACTAATGGCAGGTGTTGACTGTCGCCGCTTGCTACCCTTCTCGGAACGATGTGGAGAAGCAGACTTATTGCATTGCTTGACTGAAGAAAGGGCAGCTGAATCATCACTGGGAGTGGGGCTGGGTGCCAGACTGGACGGCATGCTCATTCCACTCACATCAGACATGAAGTCTTCACCTAGATCACCAAATTCAAATCACTGCAAACTGTGAAGTAACCATGAACACAATGCAATACAAATAGTTCCTGAACCGCAACTTCAACCCCCCTATCAAACCACGTGATGAAGGTATACTGTACTAGTTTAACAGACTGTAGATCCTGTTGCTACAGTACATTCAGTTCTCTGTCCCGACCCATTTCATTTTCACATAAGACAATTACCTCAACTGAACAAAGTGTCCAGTTATTAAGACCGTCATTAATGAAACAGCACATCTGTATGAAATTCTGTTAAATAACAATGAGAAATGCTAAGGACAGAAAGCAGGAATATTGAACAAAGTCAAAATTGTCCCCAAAGTTGTAGGGGGGGGAAAAAGCATGCCACAGCTAACTGAATGTGAAAACCACGCTTCAATTTTTTTATTGCTGAGGTACAACGCACTATCAGTCAATGGGTGATCAAGTTCTACCAGAGCACTTTAGCATCCATGTGAAGCAATGTGCAAGAAATGACCGCAACTTTAGTGAGAACAGTTTCTGCACCACAACAATGCTCCTGCACACACTGTCCACTCTGCATGGGCATTTCTTAAAAAAAAAAAAAAAAAAATGTATATATATATATATATCCAGTTGTTCCACACCAACCCTACAGCCCTGCTGTCTCTCCAGCAGAATTCCTGGTGTTCCTTTGAAAAGATGTTGGTTTGTGTCAATAGAAGAAGTACAAGGAAAAACTACACAGCATGTACCCAAAATTACTTTAAAATCACAGTACAGAATGCTGGGAAAAACAGGAACACCCTTTGAATCACTGTACTATTGCAGGAGGGGAGTACATCAGAGGCAATGTTTAATAAAATTTATGTAGTACATATCGAGTTTTATTACATCAGTGTGAAAAATTTTTGAACACACCTTGTTAATGATTGTCACATCAAGGAAACTACAGAACATGACCCACACAACTCATCAAAAATGTCCACATACAGAGGCTACCAAAGTTATCCCTGAACATGCCACAAATACATATGGGGAAGAGGAGCAGAGCTGTCATTCTTAATTCAATACTAGATGAAGGTGTGTGGTCATCCAATACCCCCAGCCACCACATCTCCAGAGAAAGTCCACCATACCCACTGGAGGCTGGGTGAGTACCACAGCCATTCTCAATGCTCTTGAGCTCAGAAAAATTCTTTACCCCTGTCAGGAATAGAACCACCATTCCCTCTAACACACTACCTGAAAAACTCGACATTTCGCACTATCAACTTCACAAGTTGCAACAAAAAGATTTTCACATACAACTTGCAATGTTCATCTGTCCTCTGTCAGAAGGCTGACTGCCTCTACAATGTTCAGCTGCAAGTGGCATGTCACCACAAACCCAGTAGTCACTGTGACAGCTTAAGGTCATTTTGTAAAAACTAGCAATGCATTCCTCAAAAATGTCACTGCAGCTGATAAATTGTGAAGTGCTTCATTATGTTCCTATGCACATGGCACAGCTGTTGTCTAACAGCAGTGGATATCTGCTGTTGATATTGTCAGTCCATTAAACTGTGACTAAGGACTATTACATACCCTTTGCACACTGCTATCATATATTTTCCAGACTGACAGCAAGAGGACACTATTGCTGCCACTGGAAATTTCTACCACTACAAACAGACTGAGCCTGCTATCATTTCCCACTTGAAGCAAGGGTGTAACACATGTAACTGTGGAGTTAACATCTTGTTGAATAGCAGAGTGAAATGTTCTATTTACAATTTTGGCATACCCAGAAAGTATGTCTGCATCACACTGTGCTGTAAACTGTGATAAAATTCTACTGAAATTGTCAGTTGTCAAAGGATCAGTGATTTTTCTGAACTCAAAGTGGTGCAATCTCTGTTGAAGATGTCAAATTTTTGGCAGGTATAACAAGCATAACATGTGAATAAGTGGACTGAGCAGAGGAATTTGTCCTCAAACACAGAAGAATCACTATCCATAAAGTTGGAAACATGTTGGGAACTTCATTTGGGCCAGTTCAGCACACTGTTAAAGACAACGTCAATGTGCTGGCTTGCCACCAACACAGACCCCACTGCTTGAGAGAGAAGCAGTAAGATAATTGTCTCAACATGTGGCATGACTTTAAAGGGAGGCTCAAAACAGACCCAGAATTCCTTCTGAAGATAATCAAAGGGGATTTGACATGGATTCAGAGATTCAACCTAGAAACCAAGCAACAGTCATCTCAGCGGATAAAGCCTTCATCTCCAGGCCCAAAAAAGGCAGCACAAGTTCACTCCAGTTTGAAGAGCATGCCCACTGTTTCTTCTGACATTCCTATAGCGATACCTGTTGTGTACAACTAACTGTAAACCAGTGTTACTGCAGTGACACCTTACTGGATATTCATTTAAAAGAGAGAGAAGGAACATCCACTACACCAAGAAAACAACTTCACCACATGGAGAGAAAATATTTATCTAGATATGAGACCTGCACAGAATCAAAAGTTGTCATTTTGACGCTCTGCTTGTATTTGAGATGTGTCACATTTTAGGAGGATAATCAGCAGGGAACAACTGGCTTCTAATGCTATGCTATGAGCAAATTGCAGTCTTGAATTAGGTTCCTGTCTCACACATTCAAGGCGGACGATGTCATTACTTTGATGACTGTCATCACACTGTGCTGTTGTCGTCCAATACAAGCAGTAATGTTGCTATCGCTTCACTACCTATGTTCCAGTGCTGACACACAGTGCCACACCCAAGGTAGACAACAGCAACCTACCTGTCATCCTCTCTCTCTCCATAGGTTCGATGGTTAATCACGATGGTGTTATGACTAGGCACTAGCAGAAAGTGATAATTCTACTGCCTGAGAAAATGGTACCAGACGGAGCTGATATGAACAGGTGAAGAAAAGAGGCTTTGATCAGACTGAACCAGCTCACAGTTCAGCAGAGTAGATCATATGACACTTCATAATGGGAATGTGTGTGTGAGGCATCCTACAGGGCCACAATGTAGCACATCACAACCACTTGAAGAATAAAACATACCAATTTTGTCACTAAATTTACTGCATATACTCTTGTTAAATGCTGGTTCTTCCACATACAAGATTATACTATTCACAGGGTGGTGGCACTGAACATATCTCATCAGACATGACAAACTGCTTGTAATCAATGTTTACTGCACTTGTGAATTAAATTTTGAGTTGCAATTTGGAGGCACAAAGTCCAAAACGATGGAGTGATGTGGTTCCACATCCAACTTGTCTGAAGTGCAAACCTAAATACCCTCAGAGTCTTCAACCTAAGCAGTGCATAAAACTCATAAAATTAAAATCTTGTAAAATTAACTACTGTCCTCACTGGCTACTTACTAACCTCCTCCAAATTTCCAGGTGTTGAAATTTGAATGTTTTAAACTCTGATCTCTTATATGATACCAAATTTCAGTTACTGTACTCCATGAATTTCCTAGCAAAAACCCCTCTATGCATTTAATGCTAGCAAGAGAGTCTAAGCAACATCACACAACGCCACCTGTTTTCTACCAGTCCAGTTATGCACTACCCAGATGCCAAAGTAACAAATAACACTCTTTTCTTGGCTGCAAAATTTCTGCTAAGTTAACAAAGTTCACAAACCTTAACACTGTGCTGGCTCTCCATCAACTTCTTGTCATATTAATTTCCCCACTACTTAAATTACCAAAAATGTTAATGTCCCGTACTCTACATGCAATCTAGCTCTCTTGGCGATGGAATCTATGCGTACAGTCATACTGTTTTATATGAAACCTGATAATGATCCGCGTATAGGATCGAAACATGTAGCTTAACAATTGAAATAAGTTGTGTTTAGATTGAACTTGTGTTTGTATCCAATGATACTGTCATATTATGAAGCAACAGCATCCACTGAGAATTTTTCAGGTCTCACATTTTCTGAATACATGTTTCTTGCGCACACCACTAATTGCACTTATGATCAAAACAGGAAAGCAATGCACTAAAAGAATACAAACTGCAGAACATTAAGTTTTTCAGGGGGGCATTTCATCTAAAAATTAAATGTCATTACCTGTGATGTCATCACTCAGTGCCCCTGGACTCTCTTCACGCCCCGACCGTTCATTCTTCATATATATATGTTTCTTCTTGATCAATTTCTCTACCTTCTGGATACCATCAGGTTTCAGTTTCAGCTTCTTTTTGTTTTTAGACTTGAATTTTGTTAGAGATTTGGTCCCTGGACCAGCACGGGCATCCACAACCTGCAAGATTATAATATGGTGGTAAATCATCTGCAAATGAAGCCTGTTGTGAACACCACACGAACAAGAACTCTGTGCCAGCACCATGACACATATATACAGCGTGATTATACTACATAATAAAGTGTGAAAGCAACATACAAATACATTTCTCTGAAAGTACACAGCAAACGTGACATAGGATCTCAGGCTCTTACAGCACTGTTGCTGAATATTCAAGTCTCCCAGGATATAAATGCCACGTCCGCTGGTAAATAGTTACCATCATTCTGAAGGACATTCTGCCTTCATCCTCAGGGTCATGCAGTCCAAGCAGAAATGTTAATACTGTCCATGAACTGATTGACCCTGAAGATGGAGACACTCAGCTCCTTCAAAATACTGAGAACTACAAAGACCTGAATCTTCAACAAAAATGATATAGCTATTACATAACAACTTAGATGGACTTCTTGTGTAGAAGTTTAAAAATTCTTATACAACTGTGAATATGATCTAAATGCAGCATGGAACCATTCCTTAAACAAATTACTGCCTCCTGTAAGGTACAACACACATCAAGGAAAGGGTTAAATCCATGATACAAATTCAGTGACTTTCAGAACCACTGAAATACAAAACTGTTGTCAGAATACAATTTACCATTATTTCAAGGACACATATTTTTCAAACCAAATTTAGTACTATGAAAACAATGGTAAGTGGCCTAGCCATTCCACCAACCACACTGCAATGAATAGGTGTCTCTTGTTTCAACTCCCCATGCACTGCAGCTTCATCCAACATGAAGCCTGCCTGTATCTTCCAGGACAGGACACTCCATGATATCAGCTGCACTCAAGGCAATGATAAGGGACAAGCTCTGCTGCATCAAGCTTACACTATCTTTGCTGCCAGCTGAGGAAGAAGGATTTCTGTAGCAAGACAGAAACACACAGCAGCAAGTGCATGTGATTTAGGATCACAGACAATGGCAAGTGTGTGCATTAATATCTCATACATAGTGGCACATCTGTGCTTCACTCAGGGTCACACACAATGGCCAGTGAGTGCATGTCATAGAGTCACACACCATGACCAACTGTGTGTGTAAATGGGCCAGTCACACACAGTGGCAAGTGCATATCTTAGGATAACACACAGTGGCAAGTGTGTACGTTAAGGTCTCACACATAGTGGCATGTCTGTGCGTCACTCAGGGTGACACACAGTGGTAACTGTGTTCCAGTAGCAGCATGTGCAACACACAGGGCCAGTCACACACACAGTGAAAACACAGTGTGTAACTTAGGGTAATTACACAATAGCAACTATGTGCACAACTCTGGGTCCCCCATACTAATGTGCCCAAAACCTCACTAGGAATGTTCTCAGCCTTAATACAAACATCTTCCTTCTTTATATGGAACTACTGCAGTACATCGAAAGGTGAAGTTGGGGATATTCAGTCAAATCTCATTTAAGGCCCTGCATTATTTGTTGTTTGATTTATGAAATTCGACCTACTTTTGACAGGCAGAATTTTCTCCATTTAAGGCTTCCCTCACTTTGATTCCTATATGCTGTCATTATACAAGGAAATGGCTGGAAACAGTTATATATATTGTGTAATATATGCTCTTTTGGAGTTTTATTTAGTGCAGAATGTAGTTTCATATCGGCATTCCCATCTTCAAGGGTCAAGGGATTGCTTAACTCTTGTAGATGGGGCCAATTGGTTGTCCTGAAACATCGGTACAAAACTACCATGCTACACTGTGCAAAATCCCAAAAGAGTGCAGATATGACTTACACCACGGCAGAAGCCTGGTATCATGTGTAATACACATTCTATCGAAGTTCTTGTAACATTCTCACTTCATAAATTAACGAAAAAAGTTATCTGATTTTAAAACTAATGACATGCCTGATCAACAGCAGGAGAGTGGTTCAAGAATGTCAATGATTTCCTTCAAAAAGAAGCCAAAAGCTACAAAATGAAGTGACCATAACACCATCAGCCTCTTGGCACATATAGCAAAGACAGTAGCAAGGACACTTAAAAGGATTGAAAGGAAAATGGAGAATACACTTGGAGATGATCAGTAAGGATTTAGAATAGGAAAAGGAATTAGGGATGCAACTGCGATGCTGAGAACAATATCACAGTGAAGTCTGGACAGGTGACAAACTGTGTGCTTGCTTCATAGACTGACAGGAGGCAGTTAACCACATAAACTGTACCAAATTAACGCAGATCCAAAGGAAACTGGCATCGACTGGCACACAATAAGATTGACCAGCAAACTATACACGGATCAGAGTAATGAAATATGATTGCACCAAGAGGAGACAAGAAGTGTGAAACTTTGAAGAGGAATTAGACAAAGATATTGTTTGTCACCAATTCTATTCAACTGATACAAACAGTACCTTTCTATGAAACTCTTAAATGATTTGGAAACTTCAAAATAGGAGGAAAAGTAATTTGCACTGTGAAATATGTAGATGACTTTCTGCTACTGGCTAAGGGAGAAATAGTGCTAGAGGGCAAGCCTGACAGACTAAATGATGTTGTAGGATACTATGGAATGGAATAGAATGTGGAAAAAACTAAGGTAAAGCGACTCTCAAGGCAACTGTCCCCAGTACAGAGTAAAGTGTATTGAAATCAACCACAGAATATGGAGTATTTCAACTTTTTGAGTAAGAAGCATGTTAACAAATGATGCAAGATGTACATGTGAAATTAAACCCTAAATTGCCATGGTAAAAGCAGCATTCAACAAGAAGAAGGCTCTATTAGCAGCAAATTGGACTGAGAATTAAGGAATGAAGTAGTAAAGTGCCACATTTGGAGCATAGCTTTGTGTGGTGCTGAATGTGGACACTTCAGAAGTTCAGAATTACCTGGAAAGTTATAAAATATGGTGCTGGAGAAGAATGGAGATGATCAGTTGGATGGAGTGTGTGAGAAATGAAGAAGCATTGCATACAGTCAAGGAGGAGAGGAATATCCTATTAAGAATTAAAAAGAGAAGGGCTAAGTGGATTGGTCACATCTTGCATATGAAATGCCTTCTAAAACAGGTTACTGAAGGAAAGATACAAAAGGACACAAGTGAGAGGAGGATGAAGGAGACCTAAGCAGCTACTATATGACATTCAGGAAAGAAGAGGACACTGGAAATTGGAAGTGGAGCACTAAATCAGTCTGTGCAGAATTCGCTTGGAACAGGCCACATAACTGGCATATGACTATGGAAAGATGATTATGAACATACCATATAAATGTAACATCATGTATTTACACACAATAACACAAACATGTTAAATCCCCCCTCCTTAAAAAAAAAAGACAGCAACTCTCTCTCAGATCCCTAACACAGTATTAAGTGGAAGTGGAGGTGAAGGCTACAACAGAACTGATCATAACGGTGACAACAGTAACTACACTCACATGACGCCAGTTGCGTTCACTGCCCGCAGGCAGCTTCTTCCACCGCTTTACAAGCAGGACACAAGCATTGCATATCTCACCAGAGCGGCGCTCATGGAGCTGAAAACAGTCCATGAAGTCGTCTTCATATTTTTTACTGTCAGTGAACCTTGAGCTGTAACAACACAAGATGCATGTCAGTAACAGGCACTGCACTGCACAACCAGCTGGTCAGCTGATATATCATACTAACACTGCCCATTCTGCCAATCCACCTAAATGCAAGGCAAAGTACCAGTGGGAAGTGACAAATGATAACTGCCAGATAAAAAGAGGACCAAGTACTAATACAATGTTGCTAGGGCTGTGAGCACAGAATATGAAGACTGTCATCTCCTCAGAAGTGACATCATATCATCTTTGAATCAGTGCTTCAGGGGTTCCTGTGTGTAGATGATTAAGCTGTACACAGAAGCAGCAAGCAGATATATACAGCTGCACCATGGTAGACTGTCATTGGGATTGTACAGGGGCTTTTTATGAGTGGAGTGAACCAGACAGCACACTGGGAGGCTCACCGAAAATAAATGGCAAAATATAATGAAATAGAAAATAAAATAAATATATAAAAATAAGCATGGGCCAGTATAGTGCAGGCAGTATAGCAACTTGCTACAGGCTGGATGGTCTGAGGATCAAATCCCAGTGGGGGAGAGATCTTCCACACCTACCCAGATGGGCCCCGGGGACCACCCAACCTCCTATACAATGGGTATCATATTTCCTGGGGGTAAAGTGGGTGGAGCATGGGGTTAACAACCCACCATCATTTAGCGCTGAGGTTAAAGAAAGAGTAGAGCCATACATCTTACTCCCCCTCAGGGCTTTCATGGCCTGTTCTAGGGTGAATTTTTTTAATACAATAATAAGTGTCAAACCTACCTTACACACTAACCTGTAACTGAGTGAGTCACACCCCAGTTACTGTCACCAGCAAACAACAGACTGTATTAAAGATTAAATGGCAGCAACTTAAGACAGTAAACAGAAATCCACAAACCAGATAATCCACCAAGGAAAATTTAGAGTATACTCTAATACTGAACTGTAGGTACTTGTAAATATATATCTGTAAAGATATGAGGTTCTTACAGCATTAATCCGATGATTCAAGTCTTCTGGGATGTAATGCTATCACTGGGTGAGTAGTTCCTCACATTTCAAAGGAAAATACTACCTTCCTCTTCAAGGGGTCTTAGAACTCTTGACCACTTAAGAGGATGCACCCTGTTCCTTCCCTGTGTCAGGAACGACTCATATAACAACACATTATCATATTCCAGAACACCTGAATGCTCACATACAGACTTGTTGGAACAACTGAAGTACTGCTTCTGACTGACTACCATGGCATCTTGAAAAGAGAGATGTGCTGGACACAAGTTGCTAAAGCTGAGCGATGGATCTTGCATGTGCACACTACTTTTTCCATCAACCAAAACTTATAAGTCCAGAATACCAAGAGCAAACCTATGCAGAAGGATCAAGATGTACCCAATGTGACAGAGAACATGCATGACAGAGGAACTCTTGGAATAAATCTCAAAGATGTCATTGGGATGAAAACTGGTGCTTAAGCTGTGCATTCTAAATAACGTGTAGCTACAAATGTTACAGGATGATCTTGTCTTATATACGTAATACAGGTTTAAACTGTCCTTCCGCATGCATACATGCAAAATGTATAAATGGCATGCCTAACACTATGATTTACCAACAGAAAGATGTCAGAGTTGGAGTTATGCACCATTAACGGCCTCTGCGACACCAAGTGTGTTCACAAATACTTAACTTAAAAAATCTGAACAAGATTTTGATGTCTTTAGGTAACGTATATACGACATGCTTTAAACACCCCGCATGGTTGGATCTGTACGATTTCATGTATCAGTTACTTGAGCAGACGGACTTACCTGCTAGATTTCGCCCTGCATATGCAGCAGCCTGTGGAAGAGCGATACACTTTTGGCTTGTGAAAGCTGAACATTTCAACTACTCTTCTGTTTCCTCGTTGTATTACCTACAATTAAACAAAGAACATTCAACATATCACCACTGGCATACTGCACTATCGCTGAACACATTCCAAGTTCATCTTCACGTAACAACTGTTGGCACTTAAACAGACAACGAGAATCATAGCCAAACATTCCGACAATGCGATCCTACAACGGAACCGCAATGTTACAATAATCTGCAACAACGATGGATTTCAGTAGCTTTGTTGATACTGGACGCATACGCGGGGACTTCTTGCCAACGATGCCATGTTTCACCAGCGGCAGATTCATTGACCCTCTGCCACACCAACGGCACCATGAAGAACAATATAAACGGCCTTGAGAGCATGGCAACGAACTCAACAAAGCCGCCTTCAATCTGGCAACACAACACATGATCGCCCAACCCTAATCGGCTGGCGGGGGAGGAACGCCCAGTTCATGCGCAGAGACACAGCTTCCACTCCGTGTAGCCAGCCACACGCAGTGTAAAGCATGGATCAGAGTAAAGATAGGCAAGTCAATGATAATCCGAGGCAACGCGACTACTAGTGCTGCCATCTAGCGATTGGCGTTAGTTGGAACGTTGGTGAACAGCGCCT
>Ga0123355_10015930_pt1 | contig 11827 bp, 5 predicted proteins | sample TergutEmb28metaG_3_FD_89872 | JGI IMG/M metagenome (GOLD analysis project Ga0123355, IMG submission 89872) | Embiratermes neotenicus P1 segment gut microbial communities from Petit-Saut dam, French Guiana - Emb289 P1 | ecosystem: Host-associated > Arthropoda: Insects > Digestive system > Gut ... | reverse complement strand
TGTGGGTCCTGTTATATGTGGGTCCTGTTGTATGTGGGTCCTGTTGTGTGTGGGTCCTGTTGTATGTGGGTCCTGTTGTATGTGGGTCCTGTTGTGTGTGGGTCCTGTTGTATGTGGGTCCTGTTATATGTGGGTCCTGTTGTATGTGGGTCCTGTTGTGTGTGGGTCCTGTTATATGTGGGTCCTGTTATATGTGGGTCCTGTTGTATGTGGGTCCTGTTGTGTGTGGGTCCTGTTGTATGTGGGTCCTGTTGTATGTGGGTCCTGTTATATGTGGGTCCTGTTGTGTGTGGGTCCTGTTGTGTGTGGGTCCTGTTGTATGTGGGTCCTGTTGTGTGTGGGTCCTGTTGTATGTGGGTCCTGTTGCATGTGGATCCTCTTGTGTGTGGGTCCTGTTATATATGTGTCCTGTTGTGTGTGGGTCCTGTTGTATGTGGGTCCTGTTGTATGTGGATCCTTTTGTGTGTGGGTCCTGTTGTATGTCGGTCCTGTTGTATGTGGATCTTGTTGTGTGTGGGCTCTGTTGTATGTGGGTCCTGTTGTGTATATGTCCTGTTGCATGTGGGTCCTGTTGCAAGTGGATCCTCTTGTGTGTGGGTCCTGTTATATGTGTGTCCTGTTGTATGTGGGTCCTGTTGTATGTGGGTCCTGTAGTATGTGGGTCCTGTTGTATGTGGGTCCTGTTGTATGTGGGTCCTGTTTTATGTGGGTCCTGTTGTATGTGGGTCCTGTTCACATTACGACGCAAACAGAGCCGGAATATGTGAAACCAAGGATTTTATTCCCTTAAAGTAATATTAAGGGAGAGAAGTCTGTACTTATATTAGCCATAATAAACTTTGAAAAATTTGATAGGCTTTTATCCATATTGATACGAACATTGTGTCTCTAAAAGCCACGCACTTGTATAGTTTTTAGCGAGAATTACCTTCCTCATGTCTGTCCGTCTGTCTGTCTGCAATTAATAACTCGTTTCCCACTGGACAGGCTTTAATGAAATATGATATTTCAGATTTTTTCCAAAATTATCAATAAACTTCGGGTTTCATCAAATTCTGACAAGAATAATGAAGAATTTACGTGAAAACGTATGTGTATTTGTGGTAAAGCTCGCTAAATCCTCCTTAGAATGAGAAGTAAGTCGGACAAAATTTGAAGAGAAACTCAAAAATCACAATTTAGGTTCAACATTGTTTTTTAAATGATAATCGTGCCTCTTATAATAATGTGGAAAAATATGGCAGAGCTGTACAGGCCGCGGATGACAACATAATTCTGCGCAGAAAAGGTGCGATTTGAATTCGTGATGGCTAAGGACATGGACACAGAAAAGTTAATACTTTTCTCTTTTTAACGGCAACAATGATTACGACGCGAACGCACCTCCATGTTACGTTACATGTACGTGGTCTGTCTTGTTAATTTCCTAACTTCAGTAATGTGAACATGTCGGTAGTGGGAACATGGTGGTCGGAACGCCAGTTTCGCCAAATACTGTAGTGCTGCGAAATTTCAAACGTCTATACGCGTCGCTTGTTCCGCTATTTTGTGTGACGGTGAAAAACACGGCAGCTTTAACCTCCATTTGATGGCGATATTGAATGAAATTTAAAGCTGTTTTTTTTTAGATTCTTTTGGAAATAGGACAAAATGTAGCTTCAAATTCTGTGTACAATATAGATTGCATTTTCAGAATTACAAATATGGAGGTGGTACAAAAATTCAAATCTTTATGTACAATGTGTACTGTAGCCATTGTCTGCATTAATCAACATTATGCACAGGGTACTAGATGGTACATAAAGTACAGTGCGCCTAATGCTGTCTCAAGTCATTACACCTGAAGGAAGAAGAAAGGTGTAACCTACCTTTCAGGTAAGCAAACGTGTTGTGTAAAATTAACTCGTTACAGAATCTGGAATAGATTAACAGCTTGCTCTTAGTTCTTTGAGCACATTGTTAAGTAGCCTACTAACCTCTCTGTGTTTGCTAGCTCTTAGTTCATGTTTTTTCTATCTGTACGTTGTTTGTTGCTTGTAATTACTTCTTTAGTTCCATGTACGTAATCTTATTTTCTTAGAAAATAAGTTTGCCATAATACATTAATTGAAGATTAATCGCCTACTGTATTTAAGGACTCTTTCCTTTAAAAGGAGAACCCGACACTCTCAGGAGACGTAATGTCTCTGTTCTTTTTATGATCTTGTTTCATTCTTTTTTCCCCTTGGCTTCTTACTTTTAATTTCAGTCCGACATATGCATGTAAACGGGTTTAGTGTTTTTACTTTTTTAGGACTGGGTTTATATATTTTCCACGAGGGGGCACGCGTGGCTTATTGGATATCTTAGAACAACCTCGGAACTATAATTATGTAAATGATATTGACGTCTAACTATATTTTTTCATTTATTTTATATATCACATTTTAAGAGATAATTATGAATTTTAATTCGTGTTTATCAATGGTTTAGTTTTTGTGGTCGAGTAGCCAATACTATCGAGGCGCCGTGTTCAAATTTTGTCACAGCTCAGCTGCAAGCTAATGTATAGTTTCTCTAGTAGGTTCTCGCAGTCCATTCAATCGAAGTAATGGTGGAGTAACTTAAAATTGCCGACGATGGGTTACTTCCAGTCCCTTTGCAATTCGCCATTTAGCATCATGATTCTGTTCGCCGTTCTACGTCACCCACCGATGAAAAGTTTTGTTATACTGTTTACTACATCAAGTACATGTGCAGTTTAAGATTTCTTTCTGAATCTTTGAACCAGGTGTTTTAGAAATATTGCAGTATTATATACTCGCATCCATTTCTGCAATACTGTGTAGATTTAAAAAAAAACAGTCATTATTCCAAAGCACATTAAAAGTGCCTATTCACACCCGTTATTTAATGTTTTCCCGGTCAAACAGCAACACACCGAACCTTATCAGAAACTTGTTCTATGAGCAGCAGGACGTATTGGCGATTATTTTGTCCCTGGGCTGAAGTTTGGACTAGCTGCTGACCAGCGCAACGTTCGACTCAAGAGCCTACTCGACCAAGGTCCACAGTAATGACAGCCTTGCACAACAACTCTGAAATAATTTACATTGCTAGTTTTATTGAAGGCAGAAACACGCAAAATGTACGCCCGTATTAAATAGGTGCTCCTTGCAGAAAGCGACAGATGTGCCAATGGCAGTCCAGTTCTATCCATGTTCTCCACTTGCAGTAATTATGGCCCATGTAGTTCCAATTTTCAGCACTTCTGTGACTTTTTGCACAGACGGCACAAATCTCCAACCTCAAAGGGGTTAAAGCAGGTGACCTTGGCATGATAAACTGACCAAAACTATCGTGTGCCCTGATGTGGAAATAGTTGAGAAAGAGGTTAATTTTCTAGCCGTGGCCAATAACTAAACACAAGCTGTGAGAATTATTAAAATTTGCAGTCGATTTGGAATTGGCCGTTGTAATGTGAACTGTAACAGATAATTATCTGTTATAGTCTACATAATCTAAGTACTTGGGACGTAAAAAATGTTAGAAGTTGGCAAGGTGCGTCGCAACAGTTGCTGTTTTTATCTTTCGCTTGTTTTGTTAATTAAACCTGATGACTGGGTGGTGTCACGTTAGTCCTATGTGGCAGTTGTCAGAATGCCAAGCGACCTAATTTATGTTAAACAGAGAAGCAGGTCTGCGCCACTATCTCGTCGTGTTGGAGGTACGAGGAATTTTCACGACGAATGTGGATGTTAAGACGCCTAATTATTATCGCTGCACCAGCCTGCTTTTTTTGTGTTGGCTCACAGTGATTATGTAGGTTTTCCACATAGGCTGCAATTAAACTACGAGAAATTAATAATTATTTTTACGACAGGCATCTCGTTGTGTTTGTGATACTCTAAATGGATATAAAATTACCGTCAACAAACAGTTTATTGGTTTCTGTTAATTCAAATTACGTGGCTACATGTTTCTACCATAAATTACGTCACCGTCGGGCCAAAATATCACACAAGGAATAAAAATTGCCACTGCAGTTTCATTTTATGGTTAGAGATCTCACTCATTTGTACAAAACACTTGTGAATTACTCTTGGGATTTAACGTAATTACACGATATAATGTAATAATAAAATCTTAAATATTTTGAAGTTTAAAACTGTAATCGCCTAATTTGAATATTCTTTTTCTTAAAAATTTGTGATTTGCTTGTCTCTACCGATAATTTCTGTCTAGTTTATGCGGTGTGCGATGATATAGGGGTGTATTTAGTAAGAATTATACAGGTTGAAAAAAATTCACGGCCAAATCTACAAGAGGCCAATCTACACCACAGTGCAAGAAAAAGACGTTATACGAACAAAGGGCTTCAGCAGCATGGTTTTCGAATTACGGCCACCTGAAGACTAGAGAAAATGCCCAAAGTGTCCACCTTGATCTTCGTAGCAGAGCATTGCACGCCTGAAAAGTGATTGCTTGACATGATGAGCAGTTTTAGATGTCGTAAAACCGTCTCGAATCCATTCTGTATTCGCTGTTGCAAGGCCTGGACGTCATTGATTTCTGCAGTACAAAGAGCAGGCTTCAAATGGCCCCAGAGAAAAAATTATGCATATTCACTTACTTAGTAACATACTTACTTACTCTACGCAACAGAGTCCTTCTTGAGAATCTGACTGGTTTTCAGCTGGCCAACAAATTTCCCGCATTTTATAGAACCCCGGAGGTTCATTACCCCATTCACAAGTGCCCTCCACCTGTCCCTGCCAGATCGATCAAGTCCATTCCTCCACATCGCAATCCCTGAAGATCCATCTTCATATTATCCTCCAATCTACGCCTGGGGCTTCCAAGTGATCTCTTTCCCGCAGGTTTCCCGACCAAAACCCTGTATACAGCTCTCCTCTCCCCATACGTGATACATACCTCGCCCGTCTCATTCTTCTCGATTTTATCACCCGAGCAGTATTGGGTGAGGAGGACAGACCATTAAGCTCCTCGTAATGTAATTTACTCTACTCCCCTGTTACCTCATCCTTCTTAGGCCCAAATATTCTCCTCAGCACCCTATTCTCAACAATCATCAGCCTATGTTCCTCCTTCATTGTGATCGACCAAGTTGCACACCCATACAAAACAACAAACAAAATGATGGCTCTGTATATCTTAATCTTTGTATTTTTGGGTAGCAAACTGGAAGACAAAAGTTTCTACACAGGATGATAGCAGACATTCCCTGACTTCAATCTGCTTTTAATTTCTTCCTGAATAGAATTTTCATTTGTTACGGGTGTTCTCAAATATTTGAACTCTTCCACCCTTTCAAAGGAACTAACATCAGTCTTCATATTGTGACTTCGTAGAGATAAAAATATAAGGGATTTAAATTGGTTGAAGTAGCAGTCCATGCTTTTGTCCCATCTTGTCCCTATCCACTGCTATGGAAAAACGTTATTCAAGAATGCCCGAAATGCAAGATGCAAATATAGGGGAGCACTATCATACTTGAGCCATAAACGAATTCTAATCTGTAGATCCCCACCTTGCAACGGCTATAGTAGGATGTTTCGGAGGAAATCGTTGTGAACAGCGCCAGTCAATCGTGTTGGAAGAAAGTAAGGCCATAGAACTTTTCTGTTGCCATGTTTGCATGGAAACTCGAGGTGCAAACTCTGAGCTCTTGCTTTGATATTCAGGAGCCCGTAATTCGGAACCCACTCTTCGGAAGTCCTGTGTTCATATAATAGCTTTTTTTCTTCTGTTTTATTGTGGATTCCCCTTTTGCAGGTTTGGCCATGCATTTTTCATTTACGCCGTACTGATATGTAAAGACATATGTTATTTTTTGTTCTTGCTATGTTATGTGATTTGGTAGATATCCACAGGTGTCGTCTTTGTGGAGGTATTTTTACTCAGTAATATAAACAACCAACCAGTTGCAACATTGACAGGTTATTAATAACTTCAATCAGCTCGACATGTTCCGGGCGATAGTTTCTCCCGAAATATGTCGAGCTGATTGAAGTTATTAATAAACTGTCATTGTTGCATCTGGTTGGTTGTTTCTATTATTGTATCAACGATGCACGGTCACACTAACATCAAAAATATTTTTATTCATTACATTGGTACTGAAGTATAAACTCCGATTGTTATTTTTCATGCTAGAGTTTCTCCTTCCAGTTGTTCGCTAGGAGAAGGTACTACTGGCCTTCGCAAATTCATTGTCGGAAACATGTAGCCATGTAATTTGAATTAATAGAAGCCAATAAATTGTTGTGTTGATGGTTACAATATACTCACGTAAATTATTCTTTATTTAAGTCTATGTAGATTGACAGAATTTAAGATGAAATATTGAACATCATTTTTATGTTTCGTCAATGTTCTGCTAGTCAGGCGATTGCTAACAACATCTAGCTACAATGGACAAATGTAGATTTTATTCTATGGGTTTTTAAATCTTTCTCTGCCTGTATCTGTTCCTCCGATTCTTTACTCATTTCCCTGCCTTTCACATTCTTTGATAACGTTCCTGGATTTCTTCTTCTTTAGACGAAACTTCGGGCTCAAGCAGATGGCCCACATGGTCACCACTTTGACACAGACAGTTACTCGAAAGATGAAGCATAACGGCCATTCTATCTGAAGCCCAACGTGACTTTGCTTTGCTCTTCCGACGAAATTATTGCACTATTTTAACCTGAAGACGGGTATCGTTCGTGTCGCCGAAACGCAGTGTTTTGTTTGCTCTTTATTGCTTTTGAAAACACCAGATGATGGACCAACTGTTAACCTCAGACTCCTTACCTTTCGATAGTTATAATCTTCATTTCCGTTTCAACGTTCGCTTCAACAAGCGCAATAAATGAGATTTTTGTATTTCTGGAACTTTCTTCCAGAAACTTGTTAACGATTCGTGAAGTTTGGACAGTAAAGCAGGTAACTTCTTAATAATATTAAAAATAGCATTACGTTATACAGTAGCCTTATATACGGTTAGGGCTATTGAAATGACTATTTTTTTACTGTTTCTCGGTGGAGAAAAATGATCTGTGCAACCCCCATGTACTTACATATATATACGCGATAACCTCAGCTTTCGATTTACTCTGAGTCAGATATGTCAAAGCTCACGAGCTTTCAGCTGTTCGTAACGAAGTTTGTAGCATCATTAAGTAGGTGCCGGCAAGCTGTTCAGTTCACTACCCTCGAGCCTGGGCAGAAGTTTGTTTCAGGGTGATAGAATTGATAATGCTATGTCCTATTAAGGTAAACAAGTGTATGGTGACCTTTCGGAACGACACTAACCGTACAGCAAGCATTCTGCAAACAGGAACTTTGCAAGCAATTTGATGCGTGTCGTGTTACACGTACATTACCTTGTATTCGAGAAAGTTACAAGTCGTCTTCGCATCTTTCTCATGAACATGTCGGTTTCGTGTTCCTTTCACAGTCAAATATCGGCCCCCAAAATTTATGTGTTAACGACCAGTCATAATGTTTGCACAGTTAATGGCCAGCCATGGTGGCTGTGTGTGTGAGTGAGTGAGTGAGAGACAGAGTGAGAGTGAGAGGGAAGGGGCAACGTGAGAGGGCGAAGCGGAGGGAGGTAAATGTATTGCAGTATGTGTGAATGAGTGTGTAGGTATCTGAGTCGGTGTTTATGTGGGTGTGGGTAAGTAGGTGAATGTGTGGGTGGATAATAGGTATAGCAGAGAGCGTGTTGTTGAGTGAATCGGTACGTGCACGGACGACTGTGTGTGTGTGTATGTGTCACTGATGCCGTTTCAGTATGTATTTGAGGTTGTCTGAGCACACAGAGGTGCGTGCGTGAGTGTGTATGGAGGGCTGTGTTGGCACACAGAGGTTTGCGCTCGCGCACACGCGTATGTATGTATGTATGTATGTGTGTGTGTGTGTGTGTGTCACTGCTACCGTTTCAGTATGTATTTGAGGTTGTCTGAACACACAGAGGTGCGTGCGTGAGTGTGTATGGAGGGCTATGTTGGCACACAGAGGTTTGCGCTCACGCACACTCGTATGTGTGTGTGTGAGTGGGTGGGTGGGTGGGAGGGTGTGTCTTTTTTGAGGTTCGAGTGTGTTTTGAGGGTTTTGTGTGTGTGTGTTTGTGTATGAGAGGTGAGTGTGTAGTTTGTATGACCCAGCCCTTTTTTATGCCCTAGTCAATTTTCTGAAAAAGCGGGCTGAAATAAAAAATGATATTCCCATCACAAATAATGTATTAGCGTAATAGAAAGCAGCCAGCCAAAAGGCGTTAAACTAAAAATGAGAGAACGCCAATGAAGAATTTGTGTAAATTGGCAAGGGTCGTTAAAGCAAAAAGGTGTAAAACAAGGGCTGGGTGTGTGTGGTTCTTGGCTGAGCGATTTGGTGTGTGCATGGGTGTGTGGGTGTGTCAGTGAGTGTGTGGCTGAAGTGTGTGTGCGCGCGCGTATGTTTATTTGACAAGAGTTTGTGAGAACAATAACGGCTTAAGAAAGGAGTGAGTTACGAAGAATGAGAAGTTAAGTGTCTTCCAGAACGTGGGATTACGTGAGATTGAATGAAAGAAATGACGCGTTCATTCTAGTGTCTTTTTTATATCGGCGGGACTGCATTGACCCTGACGATGAAGGCAGTAAGCTCCTTTGCAACGTCCGTAACTATATACATATTGGATAGCGAGGCTAGCAGGAACTATAAACCTAACTGTACACGGTTTAGCAATTTCTTTTACTGTGTGTATGAGTAATTTCCCCTGGTTCATTCTTCGATGGCATTAAACGTGACTAATTTATGTAACCTTGAAGTTCCGTCCCCTCTTCATTCTCGCAAGTGGTAATGTTTGAAGAATGTGAGATTCGAGGTTCTCACAGCAGTGACAATACAGATTCAGCTCTTCTCGGATGTTACGCCGTGTCGACTGTTAAACAATTACTGATATTCTCGATCCGCTCGGCCCTGCACATGACGGCACGGCACTCCTTTGGACCCTTGGTTACTGTCCACCAGTCGACGCGATATAACATCCCGTAATCTTCGTCAAAATGTTTTACATAAGAATTACAGGCCTACGTATGCTTACATTTTATCCCTGTACGAATTTCCACTTATCCAACTCAAAGGATCCGTTGGTTGTTACTGACAGGCAGAGAGCTCACAGCAGACTTCCCATCTTACACAAGTCCCGAAGCTTCATTGTAGTATCATCATTCCTCTGTTGCTTTATACTAGTCTCTCGCCGCGCCCTGGTGATTGCATCAGTCCTGACCAGGCAGCACATTATCATATCCTTGACCTTTAATTCTGGGGGATATTCTTTTCTGAACTTACACTTGTCTGCTTACAGCTTAAGGAAGGTAATTTATATATTGAATCCGTTATGTGATTTGATAGGAGACGAGAAGACGGAAGATGCTGGTAGCAGGCCCTACCCGAATTGAATATATTCTCGGAAATCTGTCGTTCAGTGAGCATACACTCAGAGGATGTAACAAGTTGCTGGAACTGTGAGACACGCTGCTCGTCAGTCTGAAGCACTCCGACCTCAATTCAGTCCTCACTTTAGGTGTTTCTTCCAGTGCCAAGTCTCTTATTGAATTAGCTGCGAGTCTTTTGTTGACACGCTGTATCGTGGTCATGGACAAATTAGCGTAGGCTCTGCGGTTTTTATTTTTCTGGAAAAAGAGTTATTGTGAATGTTGGACACTTTTGATAGAGACTAACACTAAATGCCAAGGGCGGCCCATGTTGCAAATAGAACAACATTAATGTGCTCATAATGGGTCTATTTGTCGTAATAAACACAAGTAATGGTAGTTTTTAAATTGATTGTAGTATCCATTGTGCGTCATATAAGGCACTGTCCTTTATTTCCGCATTGTCAATAGTAAGCAATGTGCACTTTTCTGTTCTCGAGGCGGACTTCTTCGCTGTGACCTCATACAAATAAGACTCCAAGGCTGCAGGAAATGTGGCGTGTTTACATGACTCCTCCTATAGTTGTCCAATCATAAACCTAGGCGAATTTATAGACTCCGTAATTTTACGAAGAAGCTGGGTGTAGTAGTAACCGCTGCCGAATTTATTCAGTGGACACTCTTCGAATCTTGGCTAGGATAGTACCTTCAAATCTGCCACAGTTGCCCGCTTTCTAATACTTCACTACTCACGTGTGTGATAGACTACCTCCACATCTACTTCCAAGATATTCACCCTCTGAGTTTGAAAATTGGTAGTTAAAGCAGCCAGTCCATATACAGTATCTACAAGCCAAAGAGTTGTGTTCTCATGTAGCAGTTATTGTTAGCATGATTATGGTTTAGAATCGCCAAAAGCTGGCAGCAGTAAAAGCAGTTGAAACTTAACAATTCTAATTACAGTCTCAACCTTTGTAGAAAATGATGGTTTTACGCAGTAGCACCGACTGTTATGGCCGGAAGTCTTTTCACATCTTTCCGAGTTCGTTGAATTCACATACAGCTAAATGGTGAGCAGAGTGTCCCTCAGCGGCTATGTTATAGGAGCTACATGCTTGCATCAGTGGAAAAATTTTCTGTGGAAGCGAGAACTAGAAATGGGAATTGCCAAATATCATCAAAATCTGACGGACTTCCTCTGTCGTTAACACATTACAGGCTCTTACGAGTTGCTTATAATTTATTACTATCGTGTGATGATATTTTTGTGGTTTTGTCCTCTGCACGTTACAAGCTATATGTTTTGTTTGTTAACGTATCATCAACCTAAATCTATGTTATTACAGTCCCAAGTTGTACATCACTAAAAACAATGTCCACTACTATATTCGCCCCTGTTGCTTCACACAGCATTCTTATAACTTGTTTTCCTAACGCTTTTATTATTATTATTATTATTATACTCTCTCCTCTACGGTCTTCCAAGTAGTGGATTTCCAAGAAATTTCCCCATCAAATTTTCTGTGTGCATGTATTTTCTTCCTCATCCTAGCCACACATCCTTAACAATATTTTGTCATATTTTACACTACGAAATCTTCCTCTGTTGTACAATATCTTACACCTGAGATCCGCCTTTTGATTTTTTCATCCGTTTTGCGTCCTGCGACGATCAAGGGTCCCGTAACATTTCGGCTGTCATCGGCAAAGTTCCGCACTCATCTCAGACACTTCTATTTTTAGCATTGTCGCTTGGCAGTCATATAGAATGTCTTTTTTTTCCGTACCATCTCACTTCGTTATCAATGAAGTTTTTTTAGGCACCATGGTCAGTCGCGTGACCTTTTTACAGTTTCACGCTGTTTTGAAGCGAAAAGTAGGGCTGCAATGCATATCACGTGATTCGTGACATACCCCGGATTTTCATTTGACCTCGTGCATGATGGCTTTATGCAAATACTGAACAGGCGTGTATGAGAACGCTTCATTGCATCCGTCCTTCCTACAACTGTCACCTCTATGTCACTGTGAGCATTCTGCTCTTTTGTGAGTCGCTCGAACCACATTTTGTTTAATAAAGCTGTTTCTTTTGCAGGCAGCAATTACATAGCAGAGTGAGTTCGTTAAAAAGGTTATAAATGAGATTAAACAATTAGTTTAGTCTCGTTATCCTGCTTCAAACTTGTACTTGGTAATCGGGGTATCACGTTTAATTTAATTTAATATACTATCTCGGCATTCGACCGCCTCTGTGGTCTAGTGGTCAGAGTTTCTGGCTGCAGATACAGAGGTCTCGGGTTCGATCCCCGGCGCTACCAGATTTTCTGAGTAGTAGTGGGTCTGGAACGGGGTCCAATCAGCCTCGTGAGGTCAAACTGAGGAGGTACTTGAATAAAAAAGTAGCGGCTCCAGGTTCA
>Ga0123355_10015929_pt1 | contig 11828 bp, 3 predicted proteins | sample TergutEmb28metaG_3_FD_89872 | JGI IMG/M metagenome (GOLD analysis project Ga0123355, IMG submission 89872) | Embiratermes neotenicus P1 segment gut microbial communities from Petit-Saut dam, French Guiana - Emb289 P1 | ecosystem: Host-associated > Arthropoda: Insects > Digestive system > Gut ... | reverse complement strand
GATAGCTTCCGCGAATACTGCGGTAAAGGTCATATTCTCGCGTACGATAAAGCCTGCCGGGTTGTATGGATACCATCCAACAAACTCGTAGCCGTAATTTGCAACCGGAGCCGGTACTCTGTCTGTCCAGAATGCAAACCCGTCCCGAATACTCACCACCAGCCCAAAATTGGTAGGCACTAACACACCGCCGTCCCCGGCTACGAATGTTACATTGTGGAACAATGGGTTAAACCTTGCGGTAAAGGTTATATCTTCGGTTACATATGCAAGTTCCGCAGGGTCACTTGGATACCAACCCGCAAAATAGAATCCTGTGCGTGCATCTGTATTTGGTATTGTTGCGGCAGGGATTGCTTCACCGGCAGACACCACTACGGTGGTGGTAGTTGCCGCGTAAACGCCAACTGCGCCGGCTTCTACAACAAATGTTACAGTAACGTCTTCTGCCGGTACTTCAAACAGGGCATTTGCAAGCAGCACATGCACAACCCGGCCGTACACCGTAATATAGAGGTTAATATACTGCCAGTCACCGTTTTTGTTGACATCAACCACGTTAAAGTAGTTTGCCCAGCCTTGACCGGCTACCCAAACTCTGCTTACGCTAACAAATTCCATTGCGTTTTCGCCGTTTTGGTCAAGTGCAACAATGGTATCTGCGGCGGCAAGGTACACCGGTGCGCCAACACCGTCAAGCTGTGTCCACATGCGGATTGTACCTGAAGCAGCAAGGCCTGCATTCGGACGCGGATACTGTGTACCGCCCGGCCCGTTGTTGAAAATATTCCAGCTAAATACCGGTAGTTGCGTTGGTGTATAGTTGGTTACAACAATCGTACCATAGGCGGCTACTCCGTTTACAAGAATTCCGCCAAGCTGCGCTGCCCATGCAAAGGTGTTTTGCGCGCCCGGAGCTGCGTCAAACGTTCCTGTAAACGACCAGTTAATTGGTAATGATGTTGTTTCACCTGTTGTCGTTACATTAACCATGTCGGGCAGTAACGCAATTACAGCTTCGTAGTTAGCTACGGCTTGACTCAAAATTACATCCGTTGGCGCGGTTAAGGTTAGAAGTGTTTCTGCTTCAACCTCATAAACAATGCGGAACTCAATCTCCAGCATTGGAGCCCAGCCTGCTGTGTTTGCGGCGTTGGAAATTACAATTGCACCCGGGTTATTTGCAAGCCCCGGCGTGGTACTTGCCACTGCGTTTTCTTGACGCAATAGCCAGCCAATGTTTGGTACACCGTCATTTATCCACGCTGTTACGTCTGCGGTAACATCTGCGGTTAACCAATTGGGGATGTCATTTTCCATATTTACATCGGCAATTACATAAGAAAGAGTTCTGACATCGTCTATACTACCGCCAGCATACCACGGCATAAACTGTCTCTTATACTGCCAAGAGCTACCTACTAATTCCCACATGCCGGTTTCGTTAGGATCGTCCAGCACGTAAACATGTAAATCTGCTACGCCACCCTGCGGGCCGGTTCTAGTATGACCCAGCCATAGGGTTGCAGATTCTATTACAAATTCTACACCCTGTGGAAGATAGCCGTCCAAATCGAAATGCACAAGCGATTGCTGCACCCATGTGGCAAAGTTAGCACCATCCGGATCACGATTCCATATAAACAAATCTGATAAAGGATTGCCGGAACCAGTGATACCGCCTTGACCACCCAATACGCCATCAAATATACCATTGCGGGTCATATTGCCGGTGTATGGTGTGTCATTAAACTGTTGCCACGGTCTGCCATTTTGCAAGAATAATGTCCGTATGCCGTCATCATCTTCAAAACGTGCGGTAATGATGATGCCGTAGTTTACTTGGAATGTCAAATTAGGGTTATTGCTTATCAGATCGTTTTCTTCGTCGTACCAGCCTACAAAACGGAACCAGTCTGCGGCAACAGCTGTAAGCTCGGCGGTTTCACCCCTACGGTACAGGCCGTCTACTGCAAGGCCAGTTACGCTGCCGCTGTTGGCCAGATATATTTCTACCGTAACGGTAAAGTAAGCCTCTGGGATATAAGGGATAAAGTACACAACATATCCCTGCGCACTACCGCTTAGGGAAGAGTAACCCGTACCAACTTCAAGTCCGGACAGTATCCAGCGGCTATGCTCTGTAGCGTGGCGCACCAAGTTGCCGTACTGCATTGCCATTTCGCCGTCTATCCAAGTACCGTCGCTGTAACGTACGCGCATAATTGTATCTGCAGGGATAACTGTTGGCGTAAGGTCATCTCTAGTGCCTGTCATTGTGTACAGCGTAATAGAACCTTCGCTGGTATTTTGATAGGTGTACAGAATAATTTCGTCCACTATAACAGGGCCCATTGCCAGCACAACTTCAAAGGAATCTATGCGGTTGCCGCCTTCGCCATACAAGTACAGCATTGCTCTATCGCCTACAAGGGCGTATGCAAGAGCCGCAGGCTCGTTTATTGGTGTCAAAGCTGTTCTGTCACTAGGGAATATTGACATTTCGGCTCTGTCTGCCGGGTCAACTTCGTTTAATGTCATGTCAATTGTCTCAAGGATAAAGTAGCCTACAGAGCTATCAGTGATAATACTTGCAACAGATACCTCGCCATGCAATGCGCGCATTGTAAAGTACGCGGTATAATTGGACGCATCTATTGGCATAACGGATGCCTGCGCAGCAAGTTCAAATGCCAATTGAGCCGGTGCAAAATACCGTGGGTGCATGATATAACGCAAGATTGTAATTTCTTCTTCTGCATCTTCGTCTGCAAGAGCCCAGCCGGTATGGTCACGCCATACATTGTGTTGGTCTAGGAACCAATCTTGGTCAAACGCAAACAACTCTGCATCTGCATGGTCGCCCAGCATAATGTCTATATCTGCCGCCAGAGTATCAGCCACTACTGTGCGCGGGCCTATATCCGAAAGCAGAATTTCATCCGTAATAGTGATTTCTACAGTGTTACTTTGGGCCGTTGCACTGCCCTGGCCTGTTACGCCCGGCCTGCTGTTGGTAACAACTACGTAGAAGGAATAAACTCCATTACCACCCAGTTCATCAACAAGAACATCAAAGCTTGCGTCTGTAGCTACAGGCACTAGCTCATAAGGCCCGCCGTTAACTGACTTAAACCATTGGAAGCTAAGGTCGCCATTGTCAATAGATTCTGCCTCTACGGTTAGAGCAAATGTTTCGCCCGGCAAAATGGCAGAGTTAACAATCATAAGGCCTCTTGGTTGTTGTGTAATAATTGGAGGCATGGCACTAACTGTAATAGAGTTAACCATTGGACGCCGTGGCAGCGTGTGCCTATGGGTGTTGAAGTAATTTGGAAACCTTATTGGATTGTAGAAAGGATTATCGTTTGCGTCATCCAGCAATAGAATCTCCAGATACCAACCGTCCACTCTGCTTGGCAGAGCCATTGAAGCAGTTGTAAGTGTAGCTGTTGTTCCCTGTGCAAAGTGTGTGCTTGGCGACACAACAAGGTTACGCATACTACCAGAGGCATCAAACAATACGGCCATCAGATATGCGGTAAAGTCGCCACCTTGCGGGTCACGGTTTGTAAGGGTCATAGATACGTCAATGCCAGCACCCGGTTGTAGGCTGTCAACTGCAACACCGCCGCTACGTACAACAGGGGCTTCTATAAACAGTGGAGAATTGTCTATAACTATATAAATAGGAGTAGGACATTCTACATTGCCAGCATAGTCTACCGAGCGTATCCAAACACGTGTAACGCCTTGATACGGCACAACTATTGAACCGCCAACGCTAATTTCGCGCCACGGGTCTAATACCCAATCGTGGTTCCACGAGTTGGTGGCAATACCCGGGTTATTTTCTTGGAAGGTATTGTGATGGTCATTATTAAAACGGAATTCTGTTCTTGCAACGCCTGATTCTTTATCTGTGGCACTGTCGATAGAAATGGTGACAGGACCGCGGTTAACAGGAAGCAAAAGCGCGTCGGTTGGCGAATACGCCCATGTGGCACCGCCTTGCACACTAAAGGTGGTTACTGGTGGTGTTACGTCCGGCCTGCCGAAAGATATAATGCCTGAATCGCGCAGGATATTGCCGGATGCATCGCGCGCGGTTAGGCGGTAGGTGAAGTAGCCAAATGTGAAAAGAGCCGGATTGTTGATGTTAACCGATGTGCTGGTAACAGTAACCGTGTATGACTGATTATCACTTTGTCTAACAACCTCTATCACATATTCCACTGCGCCATATACCCTTGACCAAGACAGATCAAAGCCTGTTTCGTTGGTTTCAAACTCTCTGTTGTCAACAATTTGCCCGGTTTTTGGCTCAGACGAAGTTATGCGAACATTGTTGTAGTAACCGATTATAGTAAATGTAAAATCTTCGTCATAGACAAAACCGGCACTTCTAACCCATGCTGTAGTTTCTGTTGTTTCGAAGCTGTGCGGTATACCGTCAATGTCAAATTCGACAACAAAACGGTTCATATCGCCAAACGGGAACCATTGCAGGTAAAAACCATCCTCGTCCGGCACAACTTCGTTTTGGAAAATTATCGCGTCATCGCCAATGTCGGTAAGGTCTAGGAATGTTAGGGTCAGCATTGGCCTATGCGCAAGGTTTGGGGCAACGATACCCCAGAAGTGCGGGCCTGCTGTATCATTTATACCATCCACAAGTATGCGGCTAAACATCCAGCCCTGGTTTGCAGCCGGGTCACTGATCCATGCGTTAACATCTTGGGCAAGTTGGCCGCCCGTAAAGTCTGCACGATTGTTGGCAAATGGGGTATGGTTTGTTATTGTGCGAATGCTGGAAGGCGTAGGTGCAAGTGATGTGTCAATGCTGCCGTTACCGCTTAGTGTCCAGGGTGTTTGCGGGCGTACAAGCTGCCCGGCGGCACCGGGCAAATCAAATCCGTTATCGCGGAAGAACCATGACGCACCATCGTTGCGGGCACTTATGTTCCACTCCAAGCCGGCATTATTTGTACCTTCATTCCACATGCCCAAGTTGTCCGGGTCTAGAACCCTGTGAACTTGAACGTCTCGTGGTAAGTTTACGTTAAAGGATTGGAACATGGATATCATAACATCGGTTACAAATACATTGCTTGGGTCTATTCCCGGTGGGAATATGCCCTCAAGGTCGAAGTAAAGCAGGATTCTGCCATCCGGCAAGCCAAGATGCAATGCATTGGCGCGGGAAGAACCCATTAAGTTTCCATGATTAGGTATCATTGTTCCAACGTTGAGCGCGCCTGTGTAGCCATCTACACCTTGACGTAAGGTAATGGTTTGCGGCTCCAAATCAATTGGGCCGCTTGGCTCTGGAATTGTTACAGACATACCGCTTAGAGTGCGAAGCACTGCAGAAGCGTCTGCGGTTGGCGTGCTGTATGCAATTACTTCAAAATACCAAACCTGACCGGGTGTAAATACTGCGCTATCGCGGATGGTTATCATTGGGCTTGTTGTGGTGGTGGTTCTAACCTCGCCGGTTGTCATCCAATAATTGATAACAAACAGTTGTGCACCGTACACATTAGACCAAGTATACATAAAGCCGTCTGAGAAAGCGCGGACTGCACGCCTGTCTACAATTTGAGACGTAAGCGCGCTGGATGAACCCACATAAACATTATTGTAATATCCGCGCACAACAAATTCTACTGCAACGCCATAGTCAAATGCCACGCTGCCAACGGTAAATGGCGATACTGCGTTTTCTACTGTTACAGGGCTGCCGCCTGCCAGAGTGTAAGTCACGCTAAAACTGTCCATACCCTGTGCTGTCCAAGCTAGGGTAAAGCGGTCTTCGCCAGGCGTAATGGCGGTCAAAGTTACACTTGCGCCTTCTACAACAGTACTGCGCACTGCGCCTGTACGCAAAACATTATTGCTTGCGCCTAAGGCAACAACCCTGTAGTACCATGTACCTTGGGCAAGGCCTGTAATAGTTGCGGTTGCAGTGTTGCTGTATTGGTATTGGGTCCAACTTGCAGGGTTTGACATTGTACCAAACTCTACCCTATAGTTTGCCGAAGTGTACACTTGCGACCAGGTGTGTGTAAAACCATCAACTAATGCAATGGTATTACGTGCGTCTACTATTGCGGCAACTCTGGAGTTAATGGATGTTGCAATAAGAGTTGTGCCATTGTAACCACTAACTGTAATTGTAAAGTCCACACCGTAATCAAAACGGTAGTCTCTTAAATTTAAGGAAGATGTTGTTGTTTCGGCTGTGCCGGAAATTGTTCCATCTGTCCAGCTTGCGACATAGCGGTTAATAACATCACCGTCGTGCAAGTCGGTTGCCCATGTTAGGTCAAAGCCGCTTTCTTGGGCAACCGGAGTGTCTAGTATTATAGATGTTGCCGGTGGGCCTTCGGATACGCTGTAGGTTATGGCAAGAACAGGGCGTTGGAACAAGTCGTTATGCCTTGAGCTTCTGGCATTAAATGCAGGGCCAATAAATTCGAACATCCAGCCTTGATTTTCAGCCGGGTTTTCTATCCACGCCTGAACATCTGCTGCCATACCGTTTCCTGAAACGGCAAGCCAACGGTTAAGAGGTTGGGCTATGCCTGCTAAACTTGCTGAAGGAGTATCAATTACTGAATCCCTTAAAGTTGGTAATGAATTTTGAACAACCGGTAAGCTGTCGTTTAATGCTGTCCAACCTACGCGCTGCCGGTCAGGTACGGCGTCTCGTCCCGCGCCTGTATTGGCAACAAGTGTAGGGTCAGCAAAGCCGTTGTCTCTAAAAAACCAAGACACGCCATTGTTCATTGTTGTTGTATTTGGTGCAGGTCCGCCCGCACCATGTGTACCGGGAACCCAGCCCGGACCGCTTTCTGCCAAATAGCTTGCCATGTTGTTTGTGTCAACAACCCTGTGTACGCTAAGGCTAACATTATTTGGCGCGTTATTCATATGGAGATACAAGGTTACATCTTCAATTTCGATTGTATATCCCGGCGTTTCTAATTCCGGAATCATGCCCACCAAATCAAAATACATAAGCCACACTGCGTCACTTGCGCGTGAAGCAAGCACCGGCTCCAGAGGATTGGCAAATAAAAACCCATTGTTTGAAGCAGGTGCACCGTCACGTCTCATAATGCTTCCCACATCAATTGTGCCGCTGTATGGTGTACTACCAAGTGGCGTACCGGCAAACAGTGGATTATTAGGAACACCAATAATATTATAGAAGTCGTCCCTAACAAGCTCTGCATCAATCAGCGGAACATGCCCTTGTTGCAAAACAATTGTACGGCTATCACTTGCTGCAGATACAACTGTTGACTCTTCTGCTACAAGCCGTACTGGCAGTACAGAAACAGCCATAACAAATGCTAGGAACATCCCCACAAATCGCTTAAATGTTTTTAGCTTCATTTTGAGCCTCCCTCGCTAATTAACTGTAACAACAGTAGGCTCTACAACATCTTGGCCGGTAATGGTTACGGTATAAGTACCGCCTGCAGATACCGGTATCAAAAGTTGGAAGCTGCCGCTGTTCATACTTCTGGCACTTGCAACGTGAATAATTTCTCCACTGCTGTTGCGTACAAAACCTATAATGTTTTGGCCAGAGTCTGATGTGATGATGCCTAAAATTTGTAGGTTGGTGCCGCTTCTATTAACGGTGTCAACCAAAATTTCAGGCTCTTCTGTAAACATAAACGCGCCAATATCCGGTGCAAAGCCATTAAATGGCAGATTCACAGAATCGCCAAGCCCATAAGAAATAGGCCTGCACACTGTCAAAATACCGTAGCGGTAATCAACAGCCGTAACGCGCACTATTTCGTTATCGCCAACCCGAATTGGGTCGCCGGGGATAAGTCCCCTGCCACAACTAAAATACAATGCGTCACGCACATGCACTTGATTAGTATTGATACCTACTTGAGATGTGTAGGTTAAGTTTGCACCAGCATTAATTGCAGGAGAGCCGGCTTGCAAGCGGAAGCTATAGTCTTCGATGTTCTTGGACTGGCCCGGTGCGCTAATGCGCTCGAACAGTGGATCTACTTCTATATTGCCGTGGAAGCCGCCCATTATGCCGGGGAAGCCAATTTCCGCCCTATCCCTAAGCGGGAAGTCTTGCTGAACTTGCTGCAATGTTCTTACCCAGCCGCCGCCCAAAGCAGGAGGTGACCAGAATTGTACTTGAGCCGGTCTGCCTTCCGGTGCCAACACGATATTATTGATAAAACGGTTGGTGGAAGGAAAATGGTCTATAAAGTTTTGTTGAAGTGTGCGGCCCGGTGTACGTGGGTCTGGGTTGGTATTGTGTGCAACAATCTCTATTTGCGGGCGGTTTGTTGGCCCAAGTTCAGGAGCGATGTTTGCATACATATTATTACGCGCAAAGTTGGGCGTGTTATCCATAAAGAAAATATTGTTTTTGTACTCGACATCTCTTATTATGCCTCCGAATGCGCCGCCGCCTTCACTCAAAAATGCAGATGGGCTGCCATTGCGGAATGTAACGTTGTTAAAAATCCTATGTCTGTGCGGCGATACAGAACCACCATATACGCCCTGAAACGAAGTCATGCCAAGCGGCGTATTGGGTACGCCAAAATAGTCACCGTGATAGGCCAAAATATTGTGGCGGATAATGCTGCTTTCATTACCATAAGGCGTAAGACCAAATTTTTGGTATGCAACTTGGTGACCAATATAATATACAATGTTGTTTTGGATTACGGTATGACCAGCAAAACCGCCATCACCGGCTCTGTAACCAGAGCGGTGCGGGTTCATTCTGTCTGCATGTTCGCCAAAACGCCCTACATCGCCAAAAGAACGGCCAAAGTAAAGCCCGCCGCCCCATGCATTGGCAATTACGTTAAACTGTACAACAATGTTTTTTGCCTGTCTGCCCTGATAATCCAAATCGTTTGGGCCGGCTTGTGGGTTGCCGCCGACTATCATATCGCAAATAATAATTGCGGCATGGCCTGCGTTGCCAAAATAGTTAAATTCGATTAGAAGATTTTGTGTACCATGGAACTGAACCATGTCTACAGCACCCGCCGCAGTCGGAAATACAGCACTGCGTACAAGCGCGTTGCCAACACCGTTAAAGTAGTTGCCATGCAGCAAGAAGCTGCAACCGCCCCATACTTGTAACATACTGCCAGAACCCATTCTTGGATTGGCACCAAAGTCTGTGTTCATTTCGTTATTGAATACGTTGTTTATAAATTGGATATTTGAAGAGGCGTGAATGTTGGCTACAATTTGACCGCCCGTTTGCCAGTCAGCCGGGTAGCCAATGTCGATGAACGATAGCCCTTGAAATGTTATGTGGTGAGCGTCTGTAAGGTGGATAAATGAGTTACCCGTACCCTGCCTAACTTTACTACGGATAATTGGACGCTCGTTGCCATAGGCCATAACTGTAATTGGCATAGCCGCTGTGCCGGCAAGCCCTACACGGCGGAAGTTGTCGCCATTAAAGACCCCGCCGTTGGCGATAGAGTAGTCGAATACTCCGTCTCTGTCGCTAACCAGCAGGGTATCCCCCGCTTGCAGTTGCGACGCCGCATGGTTAAATGTTTGCCATGCCGTGTCCCATGACAGGCCGTCTTGCGCGTTGTCTCCGTTGGCACGGATGTGAAGCACCCTGCCCGGTGGCACCGCATAGGGGCCAGATTGCGTAGGTACAAATGGCATTGCCATTAGCACGGTACTTGTCAAAATAAGTACAGCCAGCGCAACTGCCGTTACAACTTTTAGCCTGCTTGATGAAAAACTGACAAGCTTTGTTTTAATGCTCATTCTCTTTTCCTCGCTTTCTTTCAATAATTTTTAGCCTACTTCACATTGCATAGAAATTGCACAGTGAAAACGTTTACTGTCTGCCCCACAGTGTATGTAAACGTTTTCTGCACTAAACTAACACCATAAATGGCTAATGTCAAGACTATTTTTGCAAAATTACGTACATGTTCCACAAACAAGCAGAAAAAACCATACATTCATTAGTGCAAAAATCCTTTGCCTGTGTGAGATGTGTGAATACCGTCAAAAATAATACATACTAAAAGTACAATTGCATGATAGCGGAAGAAAAATTTTACATAATGTATGTAAACTCCGTTGATGTTTTCTCGTCAGTATGATAATCTGAACGGCAGAAATTAAAAAATAAAAATCAACTGGTAGGGAATCCCGACCAGTTGATTTTGAAAATCTCTTGGGGGCGATTAGAAATGGACTCGACACTGCTTACCTTTGGCAAACCCGGACGCGACCTAAAGCGCAAAATTGCGTTAACCGGTTTTATTTGCCGGGTGGTGTTTTTCCTAATATTTAACCCGGTTTTTCTTGTTCGCGCACGGTTTTTCCCCAACGCATGGAAAAGGCGCAAGATGAAGGCCGTGCGAGTTATGCGGCGGTTTTTCCCTTTTGATACAAAGGGATATGAGGCGAAGCCAACAAGTTATGGGCAAGTTTTTGTCATTAATCACCCGACGCTAAACGACCCTCTTTGCGCAATTATTTACGCTCTGCACCAAAACCCGGACAGCGAAATTATTGTCCCCGTAAATTTGCCTTGGTTTGAGAGCATTTGTGTCTATCGCGAAAAACTGCGTAAAATTGGCGTAAATATCGTACCTATTCTTACGCCGGAAACGGCAAAACGGCTTGGCGATAACAGCGAGATTTCAAAAGTGCAGGCAGGGCTTATGAAAAATTATATTACAGAATTCATGCAAACACTGTCCCGCGGCGGGCTTGCGGTGGTTGCACAGCAGGCCACCCGTAGGCGTTATCTTTTCAAAGACCCGGCACAATCGGAAACGGGCGACGATATTCTTTCTACCATTTCGCTAATATTGGTTGCAATAAAAAAGGCCGGGCTTTTGCAGCAGGCATTATTTGTCCCTGTTGGCGTCGCGCCGCACAGCACAGACGCAAAGCCGAAACTAAACCCGTTTAAAAAGTACACATTAAATATAGGCGAACCAATTTTGGCAGAAGACCTTGCCAACATTAAAAACGCCGCGAAACGGCCTGCTGATTTGTATATATTGCAGAAACTGGCGGAGCTGTTGCCAGCCGTATATCATTTTGAAAGCCCGGGTGTGCCGCAGTGACAGCAAAGCAAAAATACGCTTTTGATAAAATCACTAACGCAATATCCGGAGACAATCAAGACGCATTTCGCGAAGTTGCGGAATATGTTATATCTCTAGGATATATGCCAAAACTAAACGCAGGCGAAACATATGCAGATTTTATCAAAAGCAAAGTAAAACGAATGATTATGAAAATTGATACAGATTTCAGATACCCACCTAGGTTGGCGATAAACTTTTTCGCCATCCCTGAATACACCGGCATTTTTGCCGAAGCCATTGAATACCGGGTAGGCCTACTTGCCGGGCTTGGGCATTCGGCCCGCTGTTGGGGCTGTAAAAAGTGTGACGGTACTCGTGGTTACAACTATGAATTCCCCGATGTACGCAAAATTTTTCTATGCGGTGCAGGTGTCATAGATATCCCTTCGTTCGGTGTCGAAAATGTAACGCAAATTAAAGACGCACTAAAAATACAAGATGAATTTTTCATGAATGAAATCAAAATTTCAAATTAAGCGCGCCGTCGCGCTCCCCGTAGCGAAGGAAGCGTAGCAGGGATTCACTCCCTGCTACATGGCGGGGCTTGGGGCAAAGCCCCATTAGAAAAGGAGAAAAAATGAACGCAATTGTAAAAGCATCATCCTATTGTTTGGCCCACACGCCAGATATGGTAGTCCACAACGGCACAACTCAAACTACCGAAAGGCTGATTAACTCAAG
>Ga0123355_10015928_pt1 | contig 11828 bp, 10 predicted proteins | sample TergutEmb28metaG_3_FD_89872 | JGI IMG/M metagenome (GOLD analysis project Ga0123355, IMG submission 89872) | Embiratermes neotenicus P1 segment gut microbial communities from Petit-Saut dam, French Guiana - Emb289 P1 | ecosystem: Host-associated > Arthropoda: Insects > Digestive system > Gut ... | reverse complement strand
TTATCTCTGCATCCATACTTTATCATCTGCGTTGCTGTATGTTAAGTAGTTATTATGTAATTGCACCAACCCATTTTCATGCTTGGTTGGTGTCGTAATTGCCCGTCATGGGCTAATAGGAGGTCAGTAAAAATGGTAAAGCAGGTATCTTATAAAAATTTCCGTAGTTTTAAGGATTTTAGTTTAGAGTTGTCCCCCATTACAATGTTGACGGGCAATAATAGTGTGGGCAAAACATCTGTATTAGAGGGTTTGTATTGTTTGTTTTCAGCCAGTCGCATCGATGTTTCGTACTTGCCTCGTATATATAAGTTACCTGCCAATTTATTTACTGAGTTTAGAAGGTTACCAAGAGTTTATAACTATAAGCAGTTTTGGGATGAATGTCCTTACTTTGGATATGAACGATGTTCAGTAAAGGCAGAATCAGAAGATGGACGCTGGTGGGAATGGAGTTATAAAAAGGCTAACCTACATGATATACACAACTCAGAAATAAACCCGGAAATAATTAAAAGCAATAGCTTTCCCATAGATATGCACACGCAATTTGCTTTATTTAATTGGAAAGATGGTAATAGCCACAGCAATGACATAGAAGATTTTCATAATGCACAAGCACTTATTCCCGATGGGGGACGTTACTTTATTTCCGATTTGCCACAAAGTAAAAGTAATTGTTTTTATTTTGAGTTTTCCAAGTACGGATTTGATGTATTAGAATTGTCTTTTGATTTGGCAAGAAAGCTTGTTTCTGCATTACAAATTATTAATCCCCAGGTTACAGACATACGACTGAAAGGCCTAAGTGGAGATTTTTCGGTTGTGTTGAATGATAAAATCGAAGTTTCTTTAGCAACCTTAGGACATGGATCAGTAATATGGGTAAATGCTTTACTCTCATTTTTGCATATTGCTGAATTTGCTGTAAAAGATAAAAAACAAGAGACTATGCCTCCTACTTTAATTTTAATTGATGAATTGGGCACAGGTATACACTATAGCATTATGCTAAATATTTTAGAGTATATTAAGAATTTTAGAGATCAAAATCCAAATATCCAATTCGTATTTACCAGTCATAGCGATGACTGTATAAGAGCTTACTGCGAGGTGTTTTCTGAGAGCGAACTAGCAAAAGTAGTTCGCCTTCACAAAAAAATGGATGATGTAATTGTGCCTACGTACTACACTAAAGAATATTTTGAGAACATCATCTCCGACAATTGGGAGGTGCGTGGATAATGGGACGTAACTTCAAATGGCTTATAGTTGTTGAGGGCAGTACAGACGTAGAAATATATAGAGATTTACTTGTTGAATACAAAGTCAGCAAAAGTGATTTTGAAATTTTTCATGTTAAAGGAAGGTCAAATGTATGTGATATGTCAACATGGCATGAACGAAAACACAAAAATATAGACCTTAAATCCTTTGTCGAAATGCAATGCTTCGGCATGTCTAGTTTTATTGGGTTGTTACTGGTAGTTGATTCCGATACAAATGCGAACACTGCTTTCAATCGTTACTCTCGCAATAATAGCTTCGACTATACAACGGATACACCTTTAAAGCAAAAAAATTCTAGCGGATACTTAGAACTAGACTATATCATAGAGAATGAAAAGATTATACCTATACGAGGCATTCATGTTCCACATGATAATGCAGGTTGTTTAGAATCAGATTTATTAAAATCCTTAGATGGTAGGAATAATACAAGTAATGAATATAAAATACTCGAAAAAATTGTTATATCAACAAGCAAAAGATGGAATATTCCTAAGAGAAAGGATACTAAACATTGGTTAGATTCAATAAACAAAAAAGCCAAATTTGATAAATTTATTTACGCTGCATTTTCTAAAGGTTTCGAGGCTTGTATATATGGGTATAAACTGAAACTTCCCGAGGAACCCAAGGTAATTACGAACATAAAGAAAGCAATAGCTTATGAATAACGAAAGAGGGAATCAATCATGCAAAAAACCTATTACATCACCACCCCAATCTACTATTCCAACGCAAAACCACACATCGGTACGGCCTATGCATCCATAGGCACAGATATTATGGCACGTTACAAAAAAGCACAAGGCTATGATGTAAAGTTTTTGACAGGCAATGATGAACATGGTCAAAAAAATGAGCAGAGTGCTGCTGAGAAAGGCATTACTCCTCAACAACACGTAGATGAAATGGCTGAACTATTTATAGAAATGGCCAAAACCGTAGATGTAGATTACAACATCTATTGGCGCACTACAAACCCTGTACACAAAGCCGCTGTGCAAAAGATTTTTAAAACTTTATACGATAAAGGTGACATCTACAAGGGGGCTTATGAAGGCTTGTACTGTGTCCCCTGCGAAACTTTCTTTTCAGAAAGCCAGCTTAACGATGGCAAATGCCCGGATTGTAGCAGAGATGTTCAGGAGGCGAAAGAAGAAGCATACTTCTTCCGTATGTCTAAATATTCGGATGCGCTACTTGCACATATTGAAGCCAACCCAGAGTTTATAATGCCAGAATTTAGAAAAGTTGAAATGGTCAACAACTTTATAAAGCCTGGGCTAGCTGATGTTTGCGTATCCCGCACATCCTTTAAATGGGGGATACCTGTAGATTTTGACCCCGGTCATGTGGTTTATGTGTGGATAGATGCGCTTAGTAATTACGCCAATGCCCTAGGGTATATGTCTGATGATGATAGCGAATATAAAAAATATTGGCCGGCAGATTGCCATGTGGTGGGCAAAGATATTATTCGCTTCCATACGCTGATATGGCCTACGCTTATGCTTGCACTTGGCGAGCCTTTGCCAAAGCAAATATTTGGTCATGGCTTTATTATTTCTGAAGGCAAAAAAATGTCCAAATCTATTGGAAATGTTATTGACCCTATATTGTTAGTAAACCGCTACGGCTCTGATGCTGTACGCTACTTTTTAATGAGCGAGTTTGTTTGGGGGCAGGATGGCAATTTTAGATATGAATCTATGCTAACCAGAATGAATGCAGACCTAGCCAACGATCTAGGCAATTTATTATCCCGCACAGTAGGTATGATAGAAAAATACTTTGGCGGCACGCTGCCGGATTTAAGCGCAACAAGCGAATTTGATGCAGACCTTGTACAAATGGCCACGGAAATGCCTCTTAAGGCAGAGGTTTTACTGGATAAAATGAATTTCTCTGAAGCTCTAAACGAAATATGGAACGTCATACGCCGTGCCAATAAATACTGTGACGAAAATCAACCTTGGGTACTGTGCAAAGATGAATCTAAACAACCAGCGCTTGCAAACGTGCTGTATCATCTCGCAGAAACTCTGCGGATTGTTTCCATAGTAATCGAACCTGTAATGCCAAAAACGCCTGCTCAAATTCGTGCGCAATTTGATGTGGAGAATATAGCCTCGTCTTGGGATGATTCAAAAACTTTTGGCTTACTTCCAAAAAGCTTTAATATTATCAAAAGCCCTGTACTGTTCCCAAGGTTAGACATAAAAAAAGAATTGGAAGCCTTGCTTCCTAAAGAAGATGAAATAGAGGTGGCAGAGGAAGTTCCGGAAATAACCATAGATGAATTTGCCAAAGTTGAGCTAAAAATAGGCGAAGTATTGGAATGCGAAGCAATTGAAGGAACGAGACTGCTAAAATCTCAAATAAAAGTAGGCAGCCGAGTACGCCAGATAGTATCTGGTATAGCTAATTTTTATGAGCCTAGCCAGATGATAGGCAAAAAAGTTGTTGTTGTTACTAATTTAAAACCTGTAAAACTGCGCGGAGTTTTGTCTGAAGGTATGATTTTATGTGCCTCAGAAGGCAAAGGCAAGAAGGAAGTACTTTCGCTGGTTACAATTGAGAAAGATGTTGTTTCAGATGGTGCTATTGTGAGATAGCAAAAAAAATAGTGATTCCGCTTGGAATCACTATTTTTTTTATTCAACTTCAACAAGCAACACCCTATCATTAAATCCCCCACGCTCATCAAACTTTTTTCGTCTAACCTTCTCAAACTCATCCACAGACAAGCCTTTATATTTAACAAGCGCATAAATAACTTCCATGATATCAGCAAGCTCTTCAATATCATAATCTTCAAAATATTCGGCAACTTCTTCTGTCAACTTATGATTTAAAGCTTCAAAATACTCGCTGTCATCAAGCTGTCTTGTTTTTGGCACCTGCCCTTGTTTTTTGATTATTTCTGGTATTTTATCTCTCACTAATTTATTGTATGTTTTCATTATCTCAGCCTACACCTCCTTGCTATGATATTTTTTGGGTTAATGTCTCTTTTTACTGTATGAAATAGCTCCCAAGCAGAGATTTTAGATTGCTCTGATAACATACGCGGCAAAGCCACGTAAACCATAACAACCCTTAACATTGCTGAAAGTGCAAACAAATAGTTAAAACGCGTAAAGGTAATATTAAACAAAGATAAATTACGCGCCTCAAATGTAGAAAACACATTTTCTAAAAGCCATCCACCAGTGGCGTTACCAAGGCCTATGCCGGCAATAGACGTAACCGTAAGATAAACCGCCAAGTACATCGAGCGGTTAACTTTAGGTGCATGGCCTAGCATCATATTATTAGCACCTAAATCAAATGCTGGGAATAAAAGCCCGTTCGCCATCCCAATCATCATAATAAATGCAACAGATAAGGCACTGCTATTTGTAAACACCCATAAAAACGGCACAAAACACAGTAGCCCACTTGCCATTTGCATCACTGGCTTATTTCCATGAGTGTCCAATGTACGCCCCCAATAGGAAACAAACAAAACTGAGAATATGTTGGGCAAAATTTGTACAGCGATGGTTATAGTAGTATTGCTAAGCAATACGCCCTCCTGCATATGAACCAAAAAGAAAGGCCCGGCTATACTCAGAGAAAAAATCCACATTGTAATAAACAAAGTAAATTTCATATAAGGCTTGTTTTTTAGCACGGTGCTAAGCATTTTGAAAAAACTTTCGCCTCCGCCTTCCGGTTTTTCCAGTGCCGGATATTTAACGCCTAAAAAGCAAAGTATGTCTGCGCTACCTAAAATAGTCGCCATAGAAAAAACAATTGCATAACTATAAAATGGGTCAAAGTTATCCAGTATCCAAGCGGTAAATATGCCGCCTATGATTCCGCAAACTGTAAAAACCCTTACACGCATGGCAAAGTAACGGCCTCTAATATGTTCCGGCACTAAATCTGCCATTAGTGAATGAAAAGACACGTTCATAAAAGGGCCGCCAAAGGCAGAAATAATCATAAACAGCGCAACCATCCAAATACGCAGCGTAAGGTTTTCCAGAGGAACAAAAAACGGCACAAGTCCAAAAGGAAGCCAAACAATACGCTGAATAAGCCCGGCAGTAAGCATCATTTGCTTACGCTTACGAGTCTTCTCCAAAACAAAAGATGCAAATAGCTGTAAAGGAGAAAGCATAGGCCCTATAGCAAATAAAAGCCCAAAAAGAAAATCCGACACTCCTAAAGCGCGTAAATAACCCGCCATAGCAATACCGGATACTATATTAAATTGAACAATACCAAAAGCTACTGCAAGAATAACTAACTTGAGTGATCTAATAGTGTGTGCTTCTAAGCCATATTCATCGAATAGAACTAATCGTGGTAGTCTGAATCTCATTTAAAAGACCCCTTGCATATAAAATGTACGTATAAACTGCTTTTAACCAAATCATCGCTCGCTTCAACTATCCCCTAGGCGTACCGCACTCAGAGCAAAAGCGACCCGTATTTACAACGCCACAGTTACATGTCCAATCGGCAGCAGGTTTAGGGGTTCCGCATTCAGAGCAGAAGTTACCTGTATTATCTACACCGCAGCTACATTTCCAAGCGTTTGCCGGGGCAGGTTGAGGGCTTCCGCATTCTGAACAAAAGCGACCTGTGTTTGTTACTCCACATGTGCAAGACCACCCGCCGGCTTGGGCTTGAGGCTGCGGGGCGGCTTGCCTTTGCTGCTCGTCCATTTGGAAAAATGCGCCGGCGTTTGCCCCACCTGCGTTCATGGCTTGGTTTAAACCCATAAAGCCCATCATTGCGCCGCCTGTATTTTCGGCGGCACTACGCATAGCGTCTGCTTGGGCAGTTACTATTGCTGCACCTGCCATGCCCGGATTACGCATTACTGCTTTGCGCTGCAGGTCTTTTATCATTTGCTCGTCTTCTGGAGAAGCCGTTACGCTGTTTATGCTAAATGATGCTATGGATAAGCCACGGAGGTTAGTCCATTTTTGGCTAAGTTCTTGATTAAGTGCAGCAGATATTTCTTGGGTATGGCCTGGCAAGGCACTATAGCGTATGCCTGTGGCACTTATCCTGGCAAAGGCCGGCTGTAATGCTGAAAGTAACTCTGCCTTAAGCTGGGCATCTATATCTGCACGGCGATAAGCCTGGACTACGTTACCGGATACATTGGTGTAGAAGAGTAGGGGATCTGTAAGTCTGTAAGAATATTTGCCGTTACAACGGATAGAGATATCAATATCTAGGCCAATGTTTTGATCTACAACTCTAAAAGGTATTGGGTTGGGCGTTCCGTATTTATTTTCGGTAATTTCGCGCAGATTAAAATAGTACACCCGCTGGTCTTTTGGGGCTTGCCCACCAAAAGTAAAACGCTTGCCTATATTTGCAAAAGTAGCCTTGATATTTTCTCCTAATGGGCCGTTAAAGATACTTGGTTCTGTAGATGAATCAAAAATAAATTCGCCGGGTTCGGCACAAAATTCTACTACTTGGCCTTGCTCTACCACCGCCATGGCCTGGCCATCTGCCACTGCTATAATTGAGCCACTGGCGATTATGTTATCTGAAGCTCTATTGTTTGGCACGTTTGGATTTACCCTGCTTAGGCCTTTAAGCACCAAAACATCTACCGGAATTGCCTCTGAGTAGAAAAATTGCTTCCATTGATCTGCTAGTGCTCCGCTTACAGAGTTTGTGGCTGCATTCCATACAGTTCTAATTAATCCCATTTCTCAATCTCCTTTTTATAAAGTTGGATCGGCCTTTGCTGATCTTCTGCTGAACAATAAATCTGGACTGTTTAAGTAGCGTTTAGCCGTTTCTGCGTTTGTCTGTTTGCCCTTGCTTACAAGCGCGCGATAATTTACAAAAAAGACTATACCTGTGCCCAAACTTGCAATCGCACCCAATGCCATAAGCACAAAGAAAATTGCCTGTACGCCATCGTAAGTAAGGGCAGTACCTATAAAGCCTATGATTAGCACCAATACAGAGATAATCGTAGCCGTCCTTAGTGTAGCTAAGCGCCTTTTGCTATCTTTATCTACAGGGCGAGTGCCATAATGTTTATTTGCATTGCTTCCATCACAGGTATTGAAGCAAATTTTATCTTCATATGAGTACACTGTCATCCAAGATGGCCTAAATACCAGAAAAAAATCTGGGATAATATTGCCTTGGAAGTTAATATTGCGTATATGATCTCCCGGGGCAGCTTTTTTGATTTGCCTATGTATCTCATTTTGAATTTTGCCCTTGTCGTATACTATGCTATAAGGCTCGTCACATGCTAATACAGAATAACCTGTAGTAAATTTTGTGTCGTAGGCTTGTTTTCTATCAATTGCAACATTCATAGGCTCGTATAGGCCGTTGGAGCTATGCTCTATGCCAAGTTTCCATTTTTCAGGGGTTGCATTGTGCGTTTGAGCAGCCACCTTTTTGATATCCTTAGATGCCTCACACAAATTAGTAGCTGTCCCTTTTATTTGGGAATTAAACGGATGCCAGTCTATTACTGTGCGGGTTCTGGTCATTGGCACAGTACGCACATTACCTTTAGAATCTCTTTGCTGCACATGCTCTATGTAGGTTTCTATCCTATTGTGGCCTATAGATGCTGTGTAGCTACCATTAAAGTTGGCAATGCAGTAATAATGCGGAATGTAACGGCCTTCGCTTTTGATTATGCCGATTTTTTTGAAGGCATCGGTGGGCGTTAGCTTTTCTGATGCAAGCCAGGATATCACGCCCCTTTGGTATTCCTCTTTACTTACAGTAAATGGGATTATGTACTTGTGGTTGTCAGGTATTTCTCCTGTAAGCTCGCAATCATCACCATCTAGGAGCATGACAAAACTGCCACCGCAAAACTCACATTTTGATTGGCGGCTTCCTGCGATTACAGAAAGTTCTGCCCCGCAGTTAGGGCAATCAAAAGTAGGAATAGCTGCCGCTTCATCAGTAGCTGCTTGACCGCAAGATTGGCATATTAAGGCCTGCGCTGTTGGGTCAAATTTAATCTGGCCTCCACAGTGAGGACAGTTGTTATTTTGAAAATTAGAATCCACGAATCCACTCCTCGTAGCAATATTTATTTCCCAAAATCATTGTAACTTATATTGCTGTTAGTGGCAATGGAATCTTATTGGAGAAGGCTGTCGTTGATCCTTTGGTGAAAAGCACTCAAAGCCAGTAATTACGCCGCTTCAAACGCCTTTGTCGGAATCATCGCTCTCCCCATACACCCCTAACTTTTAAACGAATTTCATTATTTCCTAAAAAATCTGTTTGGTCGCTAATTTGATCCACTGCGCCTATATTTGGTGGCAAGGCCTTTATTTTTTTGCTTTTTATTTCAGCCCTTAGCACTTCTTTATACTTTTGCGTATCTGCAACCATAAAAGGCCGGGTGAAGTAGGGGATTACGCCAGGTTCAATCTTAGTTACTATGTTAGATTTGTTATGCACATTTCCAAGTGCAACATATGCCCTAGATAAATACTTCTCTCTTTCTTTCCAATCCTTTGCTGCTAAACCTGCCTCTATTATCTCTTCAAACTTATTGGCACAATCTAACTTACTAAAGGCTGTGCCAAACCACTTCCAGTATGGCGGATACTCTCCCTCATACAAAAAGCAAAAGCGCATTATGTAAGAAAACAATCTGTGACAAACCAACGCACTGCCTATATTGTCGTTTACGATTCCACAACGCCCCATAAAAGCCATCTCCTGGCCTATGCGCTCCCATCCAGCCTCTAATATATAAAGCAGTACATCTCTTGGATAGAATTTTAACTTCTCTCGCAGATGACAAAGCTCTTCATTTTCTTTAAATACTGCACCGCTAGTTAGCTCTCGCAATGTTTGAGCCGGAACACTTAGCCAGTCTATATCTGTGATGTTATGAGGATCAAAGCCAAGAAAGGCTTCAAAAAAGGCAGATATCTCCGCTACTTCTACACTTGTTTCAAATCCTTCAAATTCATTTGGCAAATTACGTTTTAATGCCTCGCGCACTGTCTCAACTTCGTTTGTGAAAATTATACAACGTGCGTTCCAATCGTGATCTTGAGACATTTCTGTATCAAAACCTAGCACTTCTGAACCTCTTCCTATCAGACATGCGCTATGATTTGGAGAAATTGGCATTACAACATTTTTTACCACTTGATTGTAAAATTTTTTGCACAGCTCAATACCCTTCATACTTTACCTACCGTATCGGCTTTTGGATCCTTTTCTACCACCCGTACTCGCTGTTCAACATAATCCAATGCAGACATCCCGGCAGCTAAACAGGAGATGGCTTTAACTACACCTAATTCTGAAGATTTCCGTGTTCCTGCAACAAAAAAACTCATTTCATATTCTCCTGTTAGTATAATGGATATTTTGCAGTAATTTCTTGCACCAAGGCTTTGGCTTTTTGTACGTCATTATCCTTAATTACCAATGCAATTATATCAGCAATTAGGCGCATATCTTCCTCTACCATACCACGGGATGTAACTGCTGGGGTTCCCAGGCGTATGCCGCTGGTTACAAAAGGGCTGCGTGGATCAAAGGGAATGGTGTTTTTGTTGCACGTGCATCCAATGGCATCTAAGCGTTTTTCAGCCTCTTTACCTGTTATGCCCATATTCTGCAAATCAACAAGCAGCAGATGTGTATCTGTTCCACAAGAAACCAAGTTAAACCCCTTCTCCAAAAGAGATTCTGCCAAAGCAGAAGCGTTGCATATTACCTGGGAAATGTACTGCTTAAAGCTGTCTTGTAAAGCTTCGTGAAAGCTTACTGCCTTTGCAGCAATTACATGCATAAGCGGCCCACCCTGTATCCCAGGGAATAAAGCCTTGTCTATCATTTTAGCGTACGCTTCCCCACAAAGGATTAATCCTCCACGAGGGCCTCGTAAGGTTTTATGAGTGGTTGAAGTCGTAAAATGGGCATATGGCACAGAGTTTTGATGATAACCGGCTGCTATAAGCCCTGCAATGTGAGCAACATCTGCCATTACAAATGCATCAATCTCGTCGGCAATTTCCCTAATTTTTGCAAAATCAATAGCACGGGGGTATGCACTTGCACCACAAACTATCATCTTTGGACGGTTTTTGATAGCGATATCACGCATCTCATCATAATCTATAAAGCCTGTATCCTTTCGCACTCCGTAGGACACCACATTATAATAAGTACCAGAGATAGTAACCGGGCTGCCATGCGTTAAGTGGCCGCCGTGGGATAAATCCATCCCCATAATTTTATCCCCTGGTTTAAGGCAGGCATAATAAACCGCCATATTAGCCTGCGCTCCGCTATGAGCTTGAACATTAGCGTGTTCTGCATCAAACAATAACTTCGCCCTATCTATAGCAAGCTGCTCTGCAATATCTACCATATGGCAGCCGCCATAATATCTTTTGCCGGGGTAACCCTCTGCATATTTATTGGTAAGAGGAGAGCCCATAGCTGCCATTACTGCGGGGCTAACAAAGTTTTCTGATGCAATTAGTTCTATATGACTACGTTGACGACCTATTTCCATGTTAATGGCCTCTGCAAGTTGAGGATCAACTGCTTGAATGTCTTTAAAATCGTACATAAAATTTCCCTCTCTATATATTGTTGTTTAAATTATATCAGGTGTGGGAGGTTTTTCATAGTGAGGCTTGGCAACAAAAGCGCCCCTTAATTCCTCTGGGAGAATCTAAGGGGTTACGCTTTTGTTAATTAATCGCCTAATTTTATCGTGTCAGATAGAATACTGCTTCTTGGCTATCTCCATCAAATCTATAATCTACCCCAAAGGCTAACCCAATTGCGCTCATTGGGATAAACATTCGGTTATGCTCTGCTCTCAGATAGACAGGTGCAGGCATCAGACTATTATTTAGCATCAGATACTCTTCTCCACCAACTCTAAGCATTGCAGAGCCTACAGTTGCACGCACTACAGTTCCGTCAACAAGCAAACTTGCAGTTGCGGTGGCTTGATTCCAATGTAATTGAGCTTGCATTGCATAAGTTAAAAATCTTATTGAGATCATTACTGTACCATCTTCAGCGATAAAAGTAGTTGTATCCATATAGGTTGTATCCCAGCTTTCGCCGCTATCATCGCTACGATAAATATGATTATGCCCTATTGGTGCGCGAATAATTGTTATATCTTCATAAACGGGAGGTATTGTTGGCAATGGAGTTACAGTCACTACCGGTGCTGGAGATGGTATTGTTACACTAATCCCTTCGTAATCATTCGATCCATCTATTTCAATTTGACTTGCCCTAGGTGGTCTAATCCTATTGATCATACGATTAGTTTGTGTCCTTGATCTACGTGCACTAGAAATACCTGGTGGCATACCAACACTTGGTGCGTCTGGTACAGTTGGTGGCCATACCTGTGGTGGTTGCGGCGTTATTCCTGGGCTTGGTAATGGTGTCGGGCTCGGTAATGGTGTCGGGCTTGGTGATGGTGTCGGGCTCGGTAATGGTGTCGGGCTTGGTGATGGTGTCGGGCTCGGTGATGG
>Ga0123355_10015926_pt1 | contig 11829 bp, 6 predicted proteins | sample TergutEmb28metaG_3_FD_89872 | JGI IMG/M metagenome (GOLD analysis project Ga0123355, IMG submission 89872) | Embiratermes neotenicus P1 segment gut microbial communities from Petit-Saut dam, French Guiana - Emb289 P1 | ecosystem: Host-associated > Arthropoda: Insects > Digestive system > Gut ... | reverse complement strand
CTGACAGCTATCGTTCTTGGACCACAAGGAAGTCCACAATTTTCAATTGCCATTATCTCCCAAACCGTTCAACTTTGGATATAGGTGTTTTGGGTTATATCGGTATAGTATAACATAAGTAACGCCCTCCCGAAGTCTGGTCCGTTCCTCCTGTTACACCCCGTATATAAAACTAGGAAATGAAATTGTGCCTTTCTGGGTTGTATAGTCTCATGGTGGAGTTTACAGAGTCTTGAAGGAACCGTCTTCATTGTTGGACATTACTGAAGGAATGCTGCTGTCCGTTTGTGAAACTACACAGTATTGTAACCTACAGCGGATGGACAAAATAGTGGAAGCATTAGACAGTGTAGGAATAAAACTGTTTGTGTTGGCTGCAATGGAAGAATATTAGTTATGAGTAGATTTCTTTATTCTTCTGTTTCTTTATGCTGTGTAGTGCAGGTGTCAATGCGTTACAGTTTGTGTTTAATAACAGTTCATATGAAACTACTGCAAAAAGGGAGACGTGTCAGATTTTCAAAGAGGGCAGATTGTTGGTGTGCATTTAGCTGGAGCATCTGTAACCAAAATGGTCACTTTGTTATGTGTATCCAGAGCAGCCATTCCCAAGATATGATGGCATGCACAAATCATATGAAGACACCATCAGCTGGGAGGAATAGTGGCTGCAACCAAAACTAATTGAAAGGGATTGCCATATGTTGAAGAGTATTGTGTCTAAAAATCATAGAACTGCTGCAGCAAAGGTGACAGCAGAACTCAGTATTCATCTTGAAGACACTGTTTCCACAAACACAGTCTGACAAGAGCTTCACAAATCCAGCAGCCACAGTAGAAAACTGAAAACAACACTGAAGGAAGAAAAAGATGGTGTGATGATCATAAAACCTGGATGTCTGATGATTAGAAATATGTAATATGACCATATTACATATTTCCAATGAGTCATCCTTCACGTTGTTCCCAACATCGGGCTGGGTTTATGTTTGGAGAATGCCCAAGGAAGCCTGTAATCCAGAATGCCTGGTTCCAACTGTGAAATGTGGAGGTGGATCTATGATGATTTGGGCACCAATATCCTGGTATTCTGCCAGTGCTGTAATTACTCTGAATGGTCAAATTACTGGCAGTGACTACGTGGACATTTTAGGCAGCCAGGTGCATCCTGTGGTTCAGATGTTTCCAAATAATGATGCAGTTTTTCAAGATGACAGTTCGCCCATACATACAGCCACACTTAAATATCATTGAACCACTGTGATCAGTTTTAGACAGAAGGGTGAGAAGCAGATTCTCTCCATCATCTCTCGAACAACTAGAAGATGTTTTTCATGAAGAGTGATACAGAATTCCACTAGAGACTATTCAGAACTTGAAGGATACAAGCTTTATTACGTGCAAATGGTGACCAAACTCCGTATTAATAAAGAACTGTGTATGTTTCACATCTCTTTCCATTATTTTGTCCATCCCCTGTAGATGATCAGTCTTAGCTTCCATTACCATGGAAACTCAGATGCTAGTATAATAGGTTATTAAGAATTGTGCTTTTCTGGAATATGTAATTCAGGGTTCATGATTTTTATACCCTGAAGAGGGAGGCAGCATGTTTCACCCATAACACTAGTGCTCTTCTACCAAGATACATGGCATCACATCCTTGATGTTGATACTTGGATCTCATGGATAAGATACTGATTGTTTCAAACTGCATTGCAGGTAGGAATAATTTGAAGTTATGACTTGTGTTTATTTCAGTTGGAATGGTTAAGCAGCCGACAGCAGAGGCAAGTGAATTTACAATGAGTTCAGAAGACTTTCCTGCACTTCCTGGAACTCAGAACACTGATGGTCCATCACCAGGTGGGAGTGTATCAGGGGATAAAGGCATCTCAGGCGGAGTTAGCTCAGAACTGGGTAACCAGGAGTCCACACCTGCCAACAGAGCGCCTGGTGCTGAGAAATCACAGGCTGCGAAAAGGGGGATTCAGACCTCACCTGACGGTGAGTGGGTTTGTTTAGTATCCTTGTCAGTAACTGAGAATGTAGTGTACCAAATGGTACAATGTTTGATAACAGATGAACTGGAAAGTATTTGGAAGAAACCAGTCGTGTCCTGATTGAGGTACTATCCCGGGATTTGTGTGGAGACACCTTGTAACTCCTCAGTCAGAAGAGCCAACTATGTAGCCAATATTTGAACTAGGCAGTACATAATAAAAGTCTAAAATGATACCAGTATACCATCCTGTTTGGTGTGAGTGCTGTATCAGCCTTGTAACTCTTTGTTGATTTGCTGAGACGCAGAAAACCACAGAAACCTCAGAATAACCTGTCTATGTACTGGGATTTGAACCAAGGACTAATTAAACATGAAGTGTATGACCACTTGACCATGATATTCACTCCGCCATCTGTTTTTATACAATAAAACCCATTAGAAATTGGCATTTTTCTCAATGTAAATCTTGGTTAATGAAAAATTTTCTGTGGTATTGGGGTTGTAGAAAGAATGCCATGTAGAACTGTAACTAATAATCATATTTATTTGAAGAACTGAATAGACAGTAGGCGTATTTCTTCTTTATATATGTAATTTTTCTTGATGTTCTGTACATCAGAATTGATCGGTGAATAAGGATTCCTGTTACAACTGCAAAGAATTAAACCTTACCACCAGTGAAATAAGTGAATGTTATTTTAGTGGGTCATTTATTTGTGTATATTTTATATAACAACAGTCAGTAGCCAAAATTATGCAGTAAAAAAAAAAAAGGTAAAGTGCACCATTGTACAGGCCATACGGCCCATAGGGGGAGTAGAGGTATGGCTGTACTCTTTCTTGACCACGGCACTAGAAGGGGGTGAGGGGTCAGCGTCACGCCTCAGCCGCTCTTTACCTCTGGGAGAGACCCGGTACCCATTGTACAGGATGCTGGGTGGGCCCCAGGGCCAGTCTGGACAGGTGTGGAAAATCTCGCCCCCCCACCAGGATTCGATCCCCGGACCACCCAGCCCATAGCCAGTCGCTATACCAACTACACCACCTGGCCCACGAAATTATGCAGTGCATGGTGAATAATTAATTGAAAAGGGTTGTGTATTATGTCATAGCCCAGTGTGTGTACTCCTGGCATTTATATGGTGAGTCTGAGAAATACCATGGAAAATTTGAATCAGCTTGATACTTTGCCTGTGCAAAACAGGAATGCTGCCCCCTTAAACGAAACTTTCAGTTTAATGTGTTATTCAGCACAGTGTAACTTATTTGTGGGGTTTGTAGTGAGCAGTACCAGTTGGCTAAAGTAAGTACCTGTACTGAATAGAAACAGAGAACTCAGTAAAATGCCTTTCATTCCTGCTGTACTGAGCTTCCATTGTCTGATTTAACTCGCAGGATAAGCATTTTAAGTCATAAAAAATTTTTACGTTCCATTGTCTTGTTATCATATATGTTTTTGATGTGCCCATACAGGGAAAGTGACGCACATCCCTGCAAGTATGGTGAAGGACCAGTTTGGCATGGTAGGGCTGCTGACATTTATCCGTGCGGCAGAAACTGACCCAAACCTCGTTTCGCTAGCACTGGGACAGGATCTCACGGCCCTTGGGCTGAACCTTAACTCTCCAGAGAACTTGTATCCAAATTTCGGTGGTCCATGGGCAGAAACACCGTGCCGTCCACAGGACATTGACTTCCATGTTCCACCAGAGTACCTCATCAATGCAACCATCAGGTGAGCACTTGGCTTTTCCTTCCTGTTCCCAAGCATGGTTGTCATGGCATTTTAACACTTTGATTTAAAAATGTGTATTCATTTTGTGGGTTGACATTGCAAAGTGAAGAAGATTCAGGTTTTGGAAGTCATTCCTGTTGGACTGCTTTACCCTGAGATGAAGTCACTGTGCTCCTTTGAGAAACAAGTGACTGTTTACATTTTGACACAGCATAGAACCCCATAAGACTTGAATCTTCATCAGCACTGTTGTGAAAACCTCAAAATCTCGAACCGTAGAACCTTGGGCACTTCAGTGTAGAAACTCCTGCCATCTGCTGTTACTGTGTTCCAGGGGTGCACAAATCCCAGGTGCCAGCTCACTGTGGTGACAAAACTGTGTATGATAGCACCTCATTTTTGTTGGACCTCAGTATGGAACTTGCTTCATGTCACCCATAAGTCACCTAGAATCGTGAGGTGGTTATAGGGATGTGGAAAATTTGTGTACCCCTGCTGTATATGAGCTATAAGAGACGTTTAAGAATATAAAGAGAAAATATATACAAGTCAGTGCACTGTCATAACATGACAGTGAATTTGTGAAGATGGCGGTGGATGATATCTGATAGTTTTTACAGGAATTCTGCATTGTAGGAAGCCTTTAATGGAGAATGTGAAAGGGTTAATTATTAAGTGTTGGAGATGTTTTGATATGATGGTGATCTGATGCAAGTGATGATTGCAGGGAGAAGTTAGCGCCAGTAAAACTGAACCGATATAAGGATGACCTGTTGTTCTACATGTTCTATACCAATGTGGGGGATGTGCTGCAACTGGCAGCAGCAGCAGAGCTGTGAGTAATATAACTGCACAGAGTGCATATGTTGGATGATATATTAATTCTCATCCATTAAGTGAAGCAGTTTGCTGCATATAATGTGCCATCATCTGTACACTGTACAACGAAGTTAATATAATTTAGCATGTGCAAAGCAGTGTCTGAACTCCTGAAAGTTTAGCCTCGAAAGGATGTTGGTTTCATGTGCATGTTACATATCAAATGTGCTGGAACGCAAGTGCTGTGGGAGTCTTCTACCCTCTGTAACATCCAACAAAAAATGATTCTAAAAATTTACATTTTCCTGTCCTGAAGGTATTACAGAGCAGAAGTGGAGCTGAAAATGCATGGTTACAATAAGTGATCAAATATGCTTATGCTAATTTAGTTTGAACACTGGTTTATGCCTGCAGAATGCATATTGGGAACAACATACTTAGTGTGCCTTCATTAAAACTGCTTAGTAACACCTCCATTGTTTATCCTGACAACTGGGAACTTGTCCCCAAATTTTTCTGTGGTTTCTTATTTACTTAAAGTAATGTTGTGGCCCATCAAGCTATTATTAACCTTTTGGCGCCAGGATTGTTTTTTTAAATTTTAGCACATCCTGTATATAAAACGTGAATAAAACAGGAACCAAATATGTTAGAATTATGAAACAACCTGCATTTTGAAGAGGAAAAAACGGAGAGTATATACCATGTTAAAAATATTCAGTACCTCTGTTTGTTGAATAAATATATAAAATGCAATGTTTAGAGGTTAGCGGTGCGGTACGACCACTATAGGGGTTGTTAGGCGTCAAAGGGTTAAGAGTGCAATAATGCAGCAGTGTAGAAAAGTGTGCCGAAATTTGTGTGCTCTGGTTTGAGGCCTCCTTGACCACTCAACTTTCCAGAACTTTGTATGTCCTATTTGAAGTACCACTCTACAGTATCATCTTAACCTTTAGGCACCATGCATCCTATATATAGAACAGGTGTATCGTTACTTCCCAGAGTACGCTTTTTATATATTTAGTCAACAAATACATTTAATTATTTTCTTAGACTTTCTCTCACCATCTTCGTTTATTCCTCCACAAAATGTCGTGCATTTCCTAACGTTTTCCTTCTTGGTTCATAAAATATTCACATTTTACATAAATGGTGTGATAAACTGTAAATGTCCAGGGCCAAAGGATTAAACTAAAACTACATCACTTCTAACATGGGAAACAAAGTATTTAAGTTGGTACAACCGTAACTGTCACTACAGCAATTAGTTTCTTAAAAATGTATTTCTAAGCATGTATGTGTAACCAGTGCCTTCTTGTGAAATGTGATGCCACACAGATTAGTAGTTAACAATAGTGTGCTGCCTCTGTTTAAATGGTGTCTGTACACCAAAGGGCACCGTGTTTCATTCTAGAAGACCACTAAGCAGAATATTCACTTCTGTACTTACTGTTATCGTAACTTTTCATTTTATAGCTTTAGATTGTGTTGATTCACCATCCATGATATTGAAAGTTTGCTATTAGTCTATGTCATACCCTAACTTTCAAGTTAAGAGTTGTGTGAATTTAATGAACATGTTACAGGAAAATATGCATGAGGTGATGGTGATGTTGAACTTTCATGTGTGTTTGGGCACAGTGTGTGACATTACAACTGGCTTTACAGGTACAGCCGGGAGTGGCGATATCACACGGAGGAGAAGGTGTGGATCACACAGGCACCTGGTCTGGGTGCTGTTGAAAAAACTTCTACTTATGAGCGTGGGACTTACTATTTCTTCGATGCCCAAAATTGGCGCAAAGTGGCAAAAGAGTTCCATCTAGACTACAACAAGCTCGAAGGACGGCCACAGCTCCCCTCCATCTTGCCTCCACAGCCCGTATGACCACTGCAACCAGTGCCACTGCAGTGAGGACTGCTCCCACGATGACTCTCTGTTCTCTCCAAGGCTTTGTGACAACTATTGCTGTCAGAATAATTTGTTTGTGCAATGACCTGTGACTGTGTTTACGTGTGTTTGTTGGCAGCTTGGAACAGTTCATATGTGATGCTGCCTGGAAGACTTGTGTGACTTTGCACCACTGACAGTTACTAGAGAACACAGAGCTACATCTTGGAACCTGCCCTTACTTTAACTGCCTTCATCATTATTTTTGGTTGTTTAAGTTGGTGTTACTGGTTGGACTGAATTTGCTAGTCCTTCGAACTCATTCCTCGGCGAGCGGGTGGACCTGTTTTACACTGAGGCTCGGAGAAGGGTTTTATTTTTAATGTTTATCTTCCGATATTTTTTGTACTTTTTTGTTTCGAGATCTGTGTGTAGGAGAACTGGCTTTGTTCATCATCCATTGTATAAAAGAAAAAAACTTTAATTAAAACAAAAAGTCCAAGATTAATCAACAGTCTTTTTTATGTGTTTATGTTTATTTTTGTTTATATTTTAACCACTTTTAAGACATGTTTAACTCTCTGGTGCCACAATTAAATGCCTGGGATGCTCTGAAATTTACAGGCACTTAAATCACTGTTGTTACTTTTCATGTTCTTGGTCCATGGCTTTAGGCAACCTTTATTTAAACTTCCACACAGCATGGACTATCGCCAACTTTCAGCACGAAATGGCTGAACAGCACCCACCTGTCCTTATAGATATGTTGCTGTTGCAGTGTTACATCATTTTGGTGTATACTGGTACATAAAATGCATTCTGTGGTCCAAAAAATACCACAGATTAACAAAGGATACCATGTATTGATAACAATAAAAAAAAAATTGGTACAATTCAATCACAAATTTCAGACTGTGTGAGAAACATCGTACAGCTGTTTGGACAAAGCTGCCAACCACATCTTTGAAAGGATGCTGGTCACAAGATTCAGTGTTCTACACAAAGCAATAGGAAATGAAACAGCAGAGGCACCAGCAGACAAGATATCTTAACAATAATTGTTTGATGGACCAACTGTGAAGGTATCTGCATTATAGAGATAATATCATCCTGCTGCAGTAGCACACCTACTGATGTCGATCTCTGGATTGACAGGTATGTTCATTTACTACCCTCCTGTGATGTACGACTGATATATCTGAAGTTGCCTGTGTTCACTTTTATTAATGTGTAATAATATTACCGTATATTCTCGAATCTAATCAGCACTAGTTTTTGCCGATTCCTTAAACAATAAAAAAGTTAGTTCGCGGTTCTAATCCGCACCTTTCCTTGAACCGTCCCTTGCCTACAAGGCAGACTGATTCAGTTATGAGTGATGACGGCGAGTCTGATGAATAATAAATTATAAATATTGTATAATATATATTATAAATAATAAATTATTGTATTGTTCTTATGGCACATACAGCGGCTCCATCATTTTTCCAAAATCCAGCTCACGACCGCGAATCTAATCTGCACGCGATTCTAATCCGCATCTGATTTTTTAGCCCTCTGAAACTGTAAAAAGGGTGCAGATCAGATTCGAGAATATACAGTATGTTACTTCAGCACAGTCAGTGATAAGTTAGCTGACCTGGAAAAGCTCCTCCCTTCTATGTTAGAAGTACTCAATTGAATCCTTAGCTAGGACAGTGAGTATTCTTAGATTTTTTGTGGTTTTCCTCAGCCTATCTAGACTGTCTTAAAGACAAAACCTTAAATTACACGATGGCTACTGCTTACTTGTCCTTTCAATTTTGATATTTATAGTCATCCAGTTAATATCATCAAACCAAACCCCCTTCACAGTGTCGTCACCAAAATATCTGTACAGAATGCATAATATACTTGAGCACAATCATGAACCCATTCTTGAGTTACCTTCATAGTGCCAATACATGTATTTTGGGTGTAAAAGAAAAGTTTAAATAATCACAGCACTGGACCATATTCACAGCAGAGCTCTCAGGCTTCAGCTAGAATTAGGAAAGATGGGTAATATTTGGAATATGGTGAGTTAAAAAATGCTGGATACAAGGTTTCAGGTTTTCGTAAAAGGTCTATACACGAAGAAGACTTCATAATAGCGAATCATCAGTCACTAGCCACCTTGAAGTTCATGCAATTATCCTAAATACAGTGGACCTGAAAGTCTGAGGATATGTTGATGGACACACTTCAGAGGATTCTGAATTCAATCCCAACTGGGATCTGGGAGTCAACTTTTCTACTCACAGCTGGAAATGTGATACAGCTTGGCAATGTGAAGAATACCAGCTTGCCAGACCCTCCACCACCCATGGCACAGGGTCAAATTTTGTAATAATATGGTTACTTGGCAACTAAATAAATTGTTGTTACACATCTGGAAACTCATTAACATGTATAAGAAACCCTGCCATTATGCTATCCTGGGCCAGTTCACTCCATGAACATAACTACACCCTACCATTACTTCTCCAAATCCATTTTAATATGCTCTCATCTACATTTGAAACTTACTAAGTGACATCTTCCATTGATATTTTCCAAACAAAAAAGTTCTTATTTGTGTACCATGTGCATGCTGTATGTTCGATCACATTTCCAGTTATAAAGCTTAATATTATGCAGTCATAGTTTTCACTATTCCACTATTCCAATTAGATCCAAATATTATTTTTCCCATGCGTATCATCTGTACTTATTTACAGTTTACTTAACAACGCTGTCACAAGCATACATTGTATGGTGCAAATTGATGGAATGCCCCCACATGTCCCTGTGGACTTCATGGCCTTCCCTCCTGGGCATGGCAGAAGTGTAACCGACTTCTGAGGTTGGGACACCCATGAGGCGCGGTTACATTGTCCCGATGATGTGAGTGGTGATATAGGAGGATGTAGTGCCAGGAGGGCCCTTAAACCTAAATTCTGCTAACCTACCCAGACCATGGTCGCCACGGGAATCCTCCCCTTCAGGGAAAATTCCCACAGTAGAACCGGGAATCGAACCCGGGACCTCATGATTAGTAGGCAGAGACTGACCACTAGATCACGAGGCTTGTCTGGAATGGTTAATGTACAATTATCTGAAAAGAATGTGTAAGGAAACAGGCATGGCCTAATTTCAGGTACCATCCTGGAATTTGCCTTGAAGAACTGAGGAAAAACAAGAAAAATATGTCTAGTTGGTGCTAGGCCATGATTTAAAACCAGAACCCCCAAAACAGGAAGCAGAATTATGAATGCCACAATATTTTGTTTCTTATCGTGTAAGATAACCAGCAACTTCATGCAGGTACAGGTGTAACATTAACTGTAGTGTGGTAATCCTGAAACAAGCAAGGCAATAAGAACAGATATGCAGATACAAATACTACAAAGGATGGTATAACACGAGTTACAGTATGTGATATTGCGTTCAGAAAGGAGCTACAAAAGAAGTACAATTACAGAACATTTCTCAATAACAATTTGCTGCAAGAGTAACAGTTGTATAAGAAACAGCTGACAACTAAGTTTTTATGTGTTTAATAAAGCGACATGTTTTACCTTTTTTAATCAGTCAGACTCAATATATGTAATATAAGACAGGAAAGGGAAATCCATAAAATGCCTAACTTGTTGGAAATTGAAATCTCAGTTTTTACAAAATGATATCCATGTTTACATTATAAGAGTAATTATAAGAATGGAAAAAAACAATAATTAAAATGGTTAAAAAAGGAGGGTGTATTTAGAGATGGTGTTGACATTTGGTAGTGTAGATGGTACAATCTGGTACAATTTGTTATTTCCATCTAATAAGAGATTGTAGTGTACCCTCTACACCTCCAAGCATAATGAGGATGTCCAAACTAAAGAAAAAAATTTACTACAAGAGGCTGCAAGTGGATACATAATTATATATCCTTACTGACAGTTACATAGCAAGTGTACACTATAATAAGTCTCAACAGGGCAGTATTTGTCAGGGTGCCATGTTATTCTCATGCTGTTTCCGTGGACATGAAATGCAGAGATAATTTTACATAACATTGACTCTATTTCTGTGTATTGTGAAGTGTGATACATTGAAATGAGCAGCGTATCAATGCATGTCCTGGAACGCAGCGTATTTCCATGGCAACACTGGATACATGAACAAGTCAATATTATATGTACACTGCCTAACCCTGCTTGTTTCATGGTGGTTAAGCTGCACAGATGGTCACAAGGCATGGCAAAATACTGGTTTATAAGAGAGCAGCAGGCAAGTGGTTAGAAGCAAACCATTTTTTTTTTCTTCAGATATAAGAGTTCTGAGAAAAATTAGTTGGATCATGGAAGAGATAATGACTATGCAGTTCACTGCAATTATAGTGAAGATGTGCATTCCACCAAAATCAAATTACAATATGATCCATGTTCCATGCCATATTGTAGAGCTCAGCACCATAACGCATATTTAGCGCGGAATTTTATTCGTGAAGTGATGCTCAGCATGTTTATCATCACTGGTGGAATAATGTAACATACTATCACTCATGTCGCCATAATTCCTATTGATAAATCGGTTGATTACTTCTTCATTGACAATCCTCCGTTGTTCATACTGACAACTATGGTTCCGACAATGGCTTTGGTCTGTGATAAAGCAGCCCCATTTTTTTTTTCTTCTTCTTCTTTCATTCTGTCTTCTTCTACTGCTTCTCCTTCTTTATTATTATTATTATTATTATTATATACCAGGGAGGAAAATAACCCAGAAACTTGGGCTGTGAGCTGCCAAGCAATGGTTAAGGTGCTCTTGTCCGTAACCAATGTGTAATACTCATAGCTTCGAATTCTAGTTTAGTTTTATGTTTAGCTTTCCGTGTGCTGTAATATCAACTATATGATATATGAAGTACCAATTAAGACTTAAATGTCATTACGACATACGCAGTTTGAGTGTATAGTTGTCACCAGCGTACAATTGAATTTAAAAGTACACGTAAACTTGAAAGAATGTTGAATGGAACTGTTAATATTGTTAATAATGGCAAGAAATTTTTGTAATAATTATATGAAGACGCTGACGGCTCTGCAGACCCGGAACGCGGATATGTCGTAAAATATGACGCTAGTAGGAGAACAAGTCTGCGCATTACATGCCTGTTAAGTCTGTGCAGCTTGTACTCATTCGTATGATGTGATTAATACTGTCTGTACTTCAGTAACACCATGCGAAAAATAATATTCTTTTGTTTGCTGGGGGGGGGGGGGGTTTATGTTGAAATAAACAAAAGGGTCCAAGTGGAGTTGTTTTTTATGGTTAAGGTGGAGGTAAATGGCGTGTAGCGAAACTAACAATGTTATTGAATTATTAACT
>Ga0123355_10015925_pt1 | contig 11829 bp, 7 predicted proteins | sample TergutEmb28metaG_3_FD_89872 | JGI IMG/M metagenome (GOLD analysis project Ga0123355, IMG submission 89872) | Embiratermes neotenicus P1 segment gut microbial communities from Petit-Saut dam, French Guiana - Emb289 P1 | ecosystem: Host-associated > Arthropoda: Insects > Digestive system > Gut ... | reverse complement strand
TTCACATCCCCCCCCCCCGCCACTCTCTTTAATCCATCTTGAAGAAGTCGAATTTATTCCAAGATTTTTCACATTAATTCTTCCATATTCATTTTAATATTATCATTTACCTTCGCATGCAGATCCTCGTGGTCTTCTGTTGGGTTTTGCGGATGAAATGCAAAACTAATTTAGATTTTGATTTCGTAAGACGTAATGTACATCCAGTTACAGTTCTTATTTAATAAAAATTCACAGGATTGAATGAAATAAAACACTGCGGGGGTAAGCAGCTGCTTTCGTTGTCATGTAATTTACTAAGATAGACGCGGTTTATGACATATCTTTCACATGCAGTGTTTGTTTTGACACTGTTAGGTTTGGAGATGAATTAAATTTTTATTCCGTGCATTCCTTCTGGCACTGAATAACAAAAGTTCGTGACTGAATAAGGTCTTTTGAACGAATATGCTTTCTGAGTCTTCGAGGTTGAGAATACTTTACGGCATAGGGAAAAGTGACACAGAGCCTGCTCGGCCTAGTAGAAAAGAGGGAAGTAACAGCCACTGCGGAAATTTTAAGTAGAAAGTGCACTTGTTGAGTGACGGTACAAGGTGAGTCATAAGAAGAATAAATCACCGTCTTGTTATGCAGAAAGGATCTACTTCCATTCTTTCAGTGTGCGGGTGAGAGGCTTTTACTGTCTTCTGAGGGAGAATCTATCCTCTGTTTAATGACGTTCGAGTGCAGCTCGATCTCTGTCACTTTACTGGCGATCAAGTACAGTTGTCTTTGTTCCTTGGCAATTATATTTATATCATTAATCGGGAAAAAATGATCCATGATTCCTGGTGTTCTGCTAAGGCTGAATTTTGTCAAAGATGCAACCGAATTTGCCGATTGTCTCTTCTGATCCCGGTTTCGATTGAACCTTCAGTCTGACCTGTTTACACCTTATCACACTAGCAGGGTATGCTGTACACAGCCAGAATTCTCGGGGGTTGTTCATCCTTGAGGGATTTAATAAAGTAAGAAACAGGAGTGGCTTTTTATGTTTATGGTTCCGTGCGTCGCTGATCTATATTAACAATTGTCCAACGAGATGCAACTCAAAGCAGTCTACTTATCTCAGTAATTAACCAAATTGATGCACAAATTTTTTTGTTTTACAATAAGTTTATTTCGTGCCTCTACATGTTTCGAGCACATGTGCTCGAAACATGTAGAGGCATGAAATAAATTTACTGTAAAACAAAAAAATTTGTGTATCAAGTTGGTTAATTTCTGAGATAAATATACTGAGATGCACGGTCAGCAAAACGTCAAAACAAAGCAGTCTGTTTATTATTCTGCAAGTTCACTCTACATGTGTCGGGTGTCAACCACACCCATCATCAGGAGTACACAAAACTGTAACTACAGCCTCCGGTACTGGTGCAGCTACCTCCCTCCAACGTGGCCAAACTAGTTTGGCCACTTTGGATGGAGGTAGCCGAACGAAAAATATGACCAGTACCGGAGGCTGTAGTTACAGTTTTGTGTACTCCTGATGATGGGTGTGGTTGACAACCGAAATATGTAGAGTGAACATGCAGAATAATAAATAGACTGCTTTGTGTTACATCTCGTTGGACAGTTATTAATATGGAGTGGCTATGTCCTGAAAATACTGGTGTGTGTGTGTATATTTATATAATCGGGTACAAGTATGGGAATGTGTAGAATAGACACAACCAACATGCCAATGAAATATGGATCGGGGTAAGCAATCGGTATTAATTTAACTTTTGCAAACAATATGATTAATAAGCATTGTGCAGCAGTTCAAAAGATCAGCATGAAAAGAATGTGACCATTTTGTACTTGTTACGAAAGTAGTTTATGGAGTTCCACGAGAATGTGAGATCCCTGCTAAGATAGATCGTGCATTGTAATTGACACTTACATAAAGACTCTGGGCCCCCTACTCCTGAGAGAGTAGTTGCGTAAGTGGGGGAAACTGCAAATTACACTCAACTACACTTCAGTGAGGTTAAGAGCCCACATGGGGCTCGATGGCAACATTATAATTACCGGCCGAAGAAGTTGCCTGATTTAGAGCCAATCACTTGTATATTTTAATTCTTAAGAAGGAAGCAGTGCATTTATTCGAAACTTTACAACTCACCTACTTTACCGTAGTGTGTTCCAGACCATAACACCTCAATATGAATACTTCTGTCGTGAAATCTTAGATTGCTTCAGATCGTTTATAGAACTGGTGCAACCTTCAGCGTCTCCTTCGTAATTCCATTGCGTGTTCACTATTCGGTCTGTTTGCAGGTGACTTGTTATAAGGTATGTGAGTGTTGAATTTCTCACAGGGCTTACTTCAAGATCTCTGTCTCCAGGGAAGTAATGCCATGTGGTATGATAAACAGGTTTCGGAGGAAAGTTCTACCTACATTTTCAGAATAAAAGAGAAAGCCGCGCGGAAAAATGGGAAACGTACAAAGAGAAGGAAATGATACCGGACAACAGGTGACAATGTCTCCGTCCTCTTTTGCCTGTATGTGTACCGTTGTTTCTTCTCTTCTGATGATGGAGGGAGCAGATTTCTCCAAATGTTCGTACTTTCTATTAGCCTGCAGAGCGCCACGTCCCTGAACACCGTCACGCTTACATTCATTCTTAACAAAGAGGCAATGTACGTATAACGTAACATTGAGACGCGTTTGTGCAACGATTGTCGCAGTAGAAAAGAAATATTACTGCGTGTGTTTGTAGCCGTAAGTATCCAGCATGAAATGCACATGCGCCATATTGTCATCTGTGGCCTACCCGGCTGTACTATATTTTTCCACATTATCTAACACAAGGCACGATTTTCGAAAAGAGATATTGAGCATTTAATGTGTGTTTGTCTTTCTGTATAAATTTTGTCTGAAACATGTATCTTTCTACGAATAATCGAGTACGATATGATCAAAAACGTGTATTCGTGTAAAGCACTCGATCTTCTTATCAGATTTTAATAAAATTTTAAGCTTCTCGGCAGATTTTCGAAAAATTTTCAAAATATCAAATTTCATGAAATATCTGACCAGTGGGAGACGAGTTGTTCCATGCGGACAGACAGACAGACAGACATGATTTGCGAAAGCACCTAACAAATATACCGTAATCACACCCTTCAGCACATTGGGTAGTGTCCAAGTAGCAGTTTCTCTGTGCTGAAGAAAATGAGGGACGTCCAGGTTAGCTACCCTGAACAAGAAGGGAGCAAGTTCTTCCGAAAGATTTACACTTTCTTCTCAAAGCAAGTAGCATCTCATCACAAAAGTCTGTAATCTTAATGCTCTTCCTCTACCATGTCACACGGCGCTCGACTGGTGTATGTCACTGAATGTATCCGTAAATATTTTGTTGGTTTTTCCTTTTCAGATTTTGTGGAACATAAGTTGTTGTAATATGGGTATCTCACATGTTCTATTGCTAGGAACTGGCCTGACCTATTCTTATCTCTCCACGGTAACTCAGTGGTAAATGTGCTGTGCTACAAATCGGAAGGTCGCTGGTTCGATTCCAGATGGCATCGTTGGATTTTTTCATTGACATATTCCTTCCGATCGATTATGGCCTTTGTTTCGACTCAGCTTCTAACAGCAATAGGTACCAGGAGTATTTCCTGGGGGTAAAAAGCGGCCGGTGCTTAAGGTTGACAACCTTACCACCACCCTGGGCCATTGTCATGTAATCTGGGAACCTTAACTTCCTGGAACCCTATGGGCACTTCGGGCCTGTAATGGGACTGATTTACCTTTTTATTCTTACCTCTGCTCTTTATGTGTAATGAAATTCTATTTGTGAATTACCTCTAGTCTAGTTGTATTCCTTTTCCAGGCGTTTCACAAAGGCGTCATGAAAAGCGACTATATTAGCTACGATATATTTGTCCTGTGTCCATTTGTCTATCCCTCCGTTTATTCTTCCGCTTTTCTGTCCGTCCGTCCCTTCCCTTGGAAATACTCAACTCCGACGGGATAGATTTTCTTGAAATTTATATTGATGATAGCCCTTAAAATTTGTGGACAAATTCTGAGTTCTAGTAAAAGCTAACAGAAATAAGACACCTCACATGTCAGTGTAAACACTTGTAATTACTTTGGTTACTGACGTCATCGCAGTTTTATGGTTGCCAAAGTTAATTATGTTCCTTTCTTTCTTATTGTTAGGCCAAATAACTAGTAATTGTTTCGCTTTGCGGACATTTGCTGACTTGATAGGCTTCTGTTTGTCTCCTTATGATTTATAATTATTGCTACACTGCATAAAAGATTTAATTGCTTTTTCTTTATTTTATGTAATGGTAGAGTTCGAGCAGTTTCTGAAGTTGGCATTCATAAGGCCGTGCATCGTGATATATTCTTATAATAAAACCAAAGAGAAGGACAAATTTCTCAAATTTATTTTTGGAATAGGACTCTACATGTTTTGGACAGTATCTCTGTCCATCATCAGGAGTTTAGCACTGTACACACAACAATAGGTATAGGTCATACAGGTTATGCTGACTGCTTGCTAGCAAGCAGTCAGCATAACCTGTATGACCTATACCTATTGCTGTGTGTACAGTGCTAAACTCCTGATGATGGACAGAGATACTGTCCAAAACATGTAGCGTTCTATTCCAAAAATAAATTTGAGAAATTAGTACTTCTCGTTGGTTTTATTATAAGAACATTTTCTGAAGTGTATCTGGGGTTTAAGGTAGAAAGTGCTTATCACGTGAAATTTCTGTGTTCTCGTCCCGAACATGTAATTTCTATAATGTTACCTCTTCGCATATGAGGCGAATGAAGTTGATAATAATATTATTCCAGGGAGTGTAGAGAAAGTTTGTCAATACAATAGCGGAGAAGCGGCTGGACCACTGTGCACCTGCCGTTTATGAAATGCTTTTATGAGAACGACTAAACACATTAGTTGAAAGAGAATTTAAAAACAAGTGCATCAAACACTGACTTCTTCTATTTAGATAAATGTTAGACGTAACACAACTTAACAGCGATCCCGGTGGCCGCGGAGCTTAAGAAGTACGTCTGCTGCTGCTTTATTACTGGGATCGCAGATTCGAATCCCGCTGAGGTCATGGATGTTCGTCTGTTGTGTATTTTGTTTGTTGTTTAAGTAGCGGCCTCTGTGACGAGCTGATCACACGTTTAGAGGAGTCCTACTGGCTGTGTGTGTGTGTGTGTATGTGTGTATCAAATTGCTTGTGATCTCTGAACCTCAATACGAGGCGTTCTGGGCCCGATTTGGTTTGTAGCGCCATATAAAAAAGGCAACGCGACTTAAAATGGCATCAGAGAGAGAGCGAGTTCATACGATCATTAATCACACCCATAACTGTTTCAGAGCGCCTAGAATGTCGCTTAAGAAGAATATTTCTAGGAAATGACATCGGCTGGCTAGTTCTTACTTTAGTTGTTATTTAACGGCGCTGTCAGTTGCTGAGATTACATTCCGCTAAAGACAGTAGATAAATGATTATAGAACAGTGGTGAATTCTGACAGCGGGAAACCGAAATATTTACAGAAAAATCTGTCCCACTTCCACCTTGTTTATCACAAATTCCATCCAGAACGCTCTGCTACTGAATCCTAACTTCCACAGTGGAATGCCGACGAATAACCGCCTGATCGATCCATGACATTTTCCACTGTTTATGCTACACACTCCAGACGTATGGAATACAAATTTTCACAACCAGTGCATCTTTGTATGAACGTATGATTTATTTTCACGGGACGGTTCTTTCTGCCCGTCAGCTTCATTGGTAAGTGATTCACTTTTCTCCTGTATCAAACACATGTTCTAAAACCGTCAGCTAATGTCTTGTTGTCCCACGCCGTACTATTACTCTCATCGCTTTAAGATTGAAAGATACTGGCACATTTATATATCAACATTTCTGTCCATCTCTCACTTTAATAGTTGGTATTACTTCCGAGTTGCTCTGAATTTCTGTAGGTACACAGGTTATCCTCTGTAATCATTTTATGATTTTATTCATTTTCCCCCCTCCTCGCCCCGTATCATTTCAAGTTCATCGAGCATGAGACTGCTGTCGTACAATTTGACGCTATTTACACGCTACGGTTGATGTAAGGTTGTTAAATTATATGATCTTCCATCTATTAATTAGTCCTCTCATGTATACTGTAGTATTTCATGAAATGTGTTCAATCCTGAACCACATTTTCAGTGTCTTTTTTTACAAACGCATGATATAAACTCATCTAATATTACACTTGTTATAAACCTATTACATTAAAATTAAAATTACATGAAGATTACAATTATGTAAGCCCCCTTAAATGTATCTGAATCTTTCTGAAAAAAAAGCTTTTGCTTAATTATGCCCAATTTTTAAAAATGTTCACATTAAGATGTATTTCACTGCACTTGACTGGCTTCCGAAAAATCAGATTTTAACCCTTCAGAGATCACATATCTTCCACAAAAGATAACTCCTTTTCTTGATTTCAAACTTTCGTCGTGTTCTGGATGACATATTCTTTCTTGTTTATGATTCCTCGGTGTCTTAATTTTATATGCCGACGTTTCGGAACACTCTGTCAATTCTACCTTCATAGGTTGTGTGAGCTTACACCACCTATGAAGATAGAACTGACAGTGTTCCGAAACGTCGGCATATAAAATTAAGACGCCGGGGAATGTCCAAAAGAAAGAATATAACATAACCCCTTTTGTTTTATATACGAGTATATGTTCAGGGGAAGGACATAGTAGTTCGCTAATTGACATAAATTCATTTTTCTTCGTCGGAACTTAATTTTAATGCATGGCAATAACATTCACTATCAAAAAGAATCCCCCAAACTTACAAATACAAATTATGTAACTGTAAGTTACAAACAAACAAATAGTTAAGGTTTACACAAACAATTCTAAGATGAAAGGGCGATAGTCTAAATACAGAATGAGAGCTGACCCGCATTTCAAGGTTTTACCAAGGAATAAAACAAGCAATTAATTTGTGTCATATAACTCGTGAATTCATGGTTTTGCAGCATCAGTAGCCCAAATGGAAATACTTCTTCCATCGCATCCCACAATTCCTTTCTTCTTTGTTTCTGTATCTGTAGAAACAGTTGGTAACTACATAGGGGGTATAGGAGCACTTGTACTTTTTGCGCTTTCCGAGATTTGTGGCAACTTTGATCCACCAAACCAAACTAGAACTTTAAGCTGCCAGTAAACAACTTGCAACTGGTCCGTTTCTGTGACTGTAAAGGCCTGTCGTACTGAGGCCTGTGTTTGGAGCAGGGAAAATGCGGCCTGAAGATTGAGGCAAAATATTTTCTAAGATAAATTATATTCTGTCATCGTTAATCTTTTGCGTATTTTGTCGTTTTCTTTGTGCTATGTAATGTTTCCATTCTGAAGGTCCCTACTTGTTATGGTAGATCATGCATATTATTATTATTATTAGTGAGTGAATTAGATATGTTTAAATGGATTCATACAAATGTGATATTTGTGTGACATCTCTGATACAATAGCATAAACAACCAACTAGATGCAACAATAACAATTTATTAGTAATTTCAATCAGCTCAACGTGTTTCGGGCGATAATTTCGCCCATCCTCAGGACCACTAGACTGTGTTTACATCTTGTGGTATAATGCACCGAAGAAGTTGTCTGCTGGTGACAAGCTGTAAACACAGTCTAGTGTTCCTGAGGATGGGCGAAATTATCACCCGAAACATGTTGAGCTGATTGAAATTACTAATAAATTGTTATTGTTGCATCTAGTTGTTTGTTTATACTATTGGATTCACACAAGTTTGTCCTCCCTCAAAACTTCACAGCGTGATGTTGAAAAATGCTTAATTAGGAAACACAATTATTGGATCGGACGTTTTACATGTCATTAAATTTCACTGTTAGGGGTTTTGAGTCTTCTTTGCTCGAATTCCGATTTTTCCAATTTACAATTACAAGAGTTTGTACAAGGTTATGTCACTGACGTCCGACTTCTCATGTAACACCGTTAGGTGATTTGTTGAGTGTATAGAAGAAGAGTTCTTTCCAATTAGACCGTAAGGAGGGGCTTCTATTGAAAATGGTCATCAAGCTGATCTGCAAAGTATACTGCGATTTGTAAAGATTAGCTTAGAAAGAGAGTGAAACTGTACTCACTTTCTGCAAAAAAACTGAAGGTACAACACCAGTAGGCACAAAAAACCATAAATAAAAAATAAATGTAGAGTAATTGCCCTTGGGAAGCCAACAGTTTCTCAGAGAGTCGAAAAGGTCCCTGAATTTACGGACCTAGAACATCCCTTGCTATATTCAGAGGAGGCAGGCACAGGTGCTTCTCCTAAGTCATATGAAACCAGTCCACACCCTCCCGTCCTGTTTAAGGCCCAATAAAACATTTCCCTCCGATCTACGTTTAGGACTTCCGAATGTCATCGTTTCTTTAGGTTTTCTTACCAAACTCCATGTCACATAGCCGACCCATCTCAACATCTTTGATTCGAACACTCTAGCAGTGTAAGGTGAGGAATGGGAACGAAGCAACTTCTCACTATGCGGTTTCCTCTAGCCTCGTGTTTCTTCGTCCTTCCTACGTCCAAATATTCATTCTCCCTACAGTCTTATTCTAAAGTGGCCTCAATCCGTTTGCTCCCTTAATGTCAGAGACCAAGTTCGACACGCTCATAAACAGGAGGCAAAAAAATATTTTGAAATGTTTTAATCTATACAAAAAGACGGGAAGGCAGTAAGCATTTCCCAATTTTAAGGTGCCCCTAATTTCTTTGCGAATAACCTGATACTGTTTGGTGTCGTTCCGAACTGTTTTAAATCTGAGAGATTTTGAAAGTATTTATGGCTACCTTTCTGTTCTGATTTTTTCTGCATTCTTTTGACGCGATATAAACCTACAGGATCTCCTTAGTTTTCTAAGAATTTAATTCTAAACTAATTGCTTCATTGGTGACTAACAGAGCTTCTGCGATTTTTCTAACGATATTTGGAAAGCTAATAATTTCTTTGAAAAAAATGGCTGAATTCAGGTACAGTGTAATCTCGATTATACGGGGTAATATTATAGAAGGGGCGCACGGATAATTGAGAGACACGGGTAATCGAAAACATATAGTTTATTGAGCCACGAACACAAATAGAACTAATTTATTGACTATAAACATAATACATACATATCTTACGTGTAGACACTTGTTGAAATAAATAATCCGTGATTTTTGTTCCTATTGAGGATTTAATTCGAGCTCTCGACGCTAAATCCAGTTTTATTTCCTACCTTCGTCATTAGTCATTAGCAGCATACATCGTGTAAGGGGAATCCGCAAACCGTGTAATTGAGTGTAAGCTGTATTTGATAACGACGTTAACAAATCGAACTTAATTAACGAAAAATTGAAAACAGATTAAATTTGTGGGGTGATTGTAACCTTCAGTTCAAAACCTTTGGTCTTTCCATATCTAAAACACATATATTAAAAAATTTAAAGGTTATTATTTTGTCGACTTTTACGCGTGAATCTAAAAACATTCGCACATCCAAGGAAGAACACAAATTGGGGGTGTTCGAGGAGCGTCACGAAGGAAATATTTGTAGTAGTTGAAGAATAAAAGACCAACTTGATGTCATTTGCTATTTTATTTCACTTCTTATGTGCTCAACATGTTTCGGACATTAATACATTCATCATCAGGAGCTTGCGACTATTCTGTTGAATTACCACATTGGTCGTATTTTTCTTGGTTCGATATGTGTTGGAGTTTCGGTGTGGTTGGGTTGGTGTGTTATCCGTGTTGCAGGCTGAAGCCTGCAACACGGATCGCAATGATGCACGGTCCAATAAACATAAGAAATATTTGTACTTGGAGGCAAGAAGAAATAGCAGAATGGAAAAAAATGCCTAACGTAAAGCTTCATTACTTACGCTTCTCACCTAATCCCATTAGAATAATAGGAACGGGAAAGGACATATCCAATTCCTCTCATAAATGAATAAATATTTACATGATTACGGTTCGCAAACCTGATAAGAAGAAACCACTTAGAACATACGGCTAAAGATTAGAGTACAAAATTACAATTGCGTCCTTCTAATTGATTAAAGTGAAACCAGACTTACTAAATACAGTTATACCCCCAAATTAATACGTATTGTTATACCCCGAAATTGCGCCACCTTTTGTTCGCTGCCATTTGTGTCAGTAAATAGAAAATTCGTAGATTTTTAACTCAAAATTTACGTAATACGTTAATTACAATGTAAGAACATGTTAGAAGAACATTTAATACAGTGTTAGTGTACAGTACTTGTAAATCAGCTTTACTCTTTTCTTAATAACCTCATGTATTACTACTATTTTTAACATTTAACTGCCACACCCATATTGCTACTACTTCCTCCAGTTTTTCTACTTGCAAATTTCACCTTTAGTCGCACCTTCGTACACTCACGAAAAGCCCTATTACCTTCGTCCTGTCCGTCCATCCATCTATCTGTATGTATCGGCGCGTCTGCCACCAGAGGAATTTTCGACAAATTTGATATTGGGGAACTTTTATGAAAATCTTTCAGGAATGTATCAAATTTGGTTAAAATCATACAAAAACATCGGGCATTTTTCATAAAGATCTAAGCACGTTTTATGGTTGCCGACGACTTAAATGGCCATAAAAGCATTGTTGACAGCAATATATAGTAAATAATGCAAATGCCTTTACACGTCAACAATGTTTACGCTAACGCACCACAATATTACATTATGCCTAAATTGCCTATCATTTTTAAATCAGCAGCTGCTATATTTTCTCACTTGTGCTTTTCACTGCGTATATCACCAATACAGCGTCCACTGGTGGGTTTGTCCTGTAATAAATTACAAGACAAACAGTGTAAGTATAACGTAATATTAATGGGCGTTCGTGAAATCATTGTTGCAGTGGAAAAGCAGTAAGTGATACATATTCTGTGTGTGTGTGTGTGTGTGTGTGTGTGTGTGTGTGTGTGTGTAGCCTTAGGTGTCCATCATGCAATGCGCATGCGCTATATTTTCATTTGTGGCCTTTCCTGCTCTACGAAATTTTTCCACATTATCTCATAAATGGCAAGATTTTCGGAAAATAAGTTACTGAAGGTAAAATGTTTTTTTTTCTGCAACTTTTATCTGAAAAAATTCTCATTCTGGGAAAATCTGAACGAGATATTAACATAAATGTACATTGATCTTCATGTACATTATCCGTTATTCATGTCAGAATTTAACGAAACTTGAATTTTCTCGACTTTTTCGAAAAATAGTATCTAATATCTTGAAAATTCGTCTAGTGTGAGGACTTGTTAAATGCGGACATACGTACGGACGGATAGACGGACAGGCATGAGGAAGCTAATAGTTCTTTTTCGTAATCCCGGGACGGCGCCTAAATATGGTTGGCTACATTGTGCAGGAGAGTTACAGGAAGTCATTTTGTATAAGCGCAGACCTGATTCTTGTTACTACTGCCCTTTTCCTAGTACTTAAACAGTATAATACAGAGTTAGTATCATTAAATACTGCACTGTAACGTTACGTTTTCCCTACGGTGAATCAGCATCCGCGTTACTTTCTGTGTATACTGTGGTACTGAAATTTGTCACACCGTTGTCTTAGCAGCCTAGAACTGGTAATTGCGTAAAGAGAAAAAACTAACTTGATGCCACTTATTTTATTATTTAATATTCATTCATTACTCAACATGTTTCGGCCGTTAATACGACCATCTTCAGGAGTCTGCGACTAACTGGTTTTTA
>Ga0123355_10015924_pt1 | contig 11830 bp, 5 predicted proteins | sample TergutEmb28metaG_3_FD_89872 | JGI IMG/M metagenome (GOLD analysis project Ga0123355, IMG submission 89872) | Embiratermes neotenicus P1 segment gut microbial communities from Petit-Saut dam, French Guiana - Emb289 P1 | ecosystem: Host-associated > Arthropoda: Insects > Digestive system > Gut ... | reverse complement strand
AAAAAAAAAAAATGTACTTCCTTTTTTGTTTTTGTGGGGGTGTTTTCCTTTTTATTATAATATTTTTTTTTTTTTTTTTTTTTTTTTTTTTTTTTTTTTTTTTTTTTTAATGTTTCCAAATGTAAGTCTGGTGCTCATGTGCAGCTTGTGAATATATTGTTTTTTGGTAACTGTCCACCGCTTAGGTAGAACACTGATTTCTTTGTTATTTTGTTTTTTGTTTTAGAGCAAAATTGGTCACCTTTGTAAGCAGAACACTTAACCTTTAATGTATGAGAGATGTAAATCCCAAAGTAGCCACTGATGGGCAGGGTGCTGTTTGCTTTAAATGCCCATTTTCGCACTTGCTGACATTATCTGTTGTATTTCGTACGTTTTTAAAGTTAATTACCTCAAATAAAAAGTACACGCATAAGAATGTATCCGTCTACCCGGTCTGCAAGTTTGAAGAAAATCTGCTTATTTTTATGAAGCTGAGTTGGTCATTTTTTATTTTGTTTATTTTTCAGTCAGTTTTATTTTCTAGATTTATTCTTTTCAAATGGCTTGTGTTGTGAGTGGAGGCCATGTGCTACAAAATTTGGAGCTTATTGTACAGAGGCAAATGTTCTTCACTCTGTTGTAAGGATTTCTTGGTGACTTTTGAACTGTAGATTCATACTTAGGTGAGTCTTCAGTTGAACGCTTTAGTCCGCTCCCTGTCAGAGCTATAACAAGGGACAGGCCAGGCATTGCTCATGCTTGAATCACAGAGTTAGAAGGTGTTGGGTTTGTTGTGTGACGAATTGCATCAAAGTGCATTCAGCAGTATGGCTGTAAGGAGAAAACATTACAGACCGAGACATCGTGGAACTGGTATTAGAATCAGACTCTTGATGCACGTGTACTGAAAGACTAAGACATTTCTGCCCAGAGTGACAGTGACACTGACAATCACACAGGTGATGATACTGGCACTAACTTCACACAGTGGACTGACACTGTCAACCTACTGTACCTGTAGTCCACAAGTTTTGCAGGGTGTCCCAGTGTGTTTATGACAAACAGAGCCACCCAACACCAATGAAGACCCTTCCCTACGTAGCATTTTGAATGCAAGACAAGGAAGACAAGCTCCATCCACGCGCTAACTAAAAAGACTTCACACAAGACACAACAGTCACAGGCTTATACAATGTAAGAGAATTCGGTGCCGTGTGTGTTCTGCCAAGAACATAGACACAAGAATGAAATTCAAGTGTCTTGAATGCAACAGAAGTTTTTTGCCACCCTTGTTTTGAGGTATATCATACCAAATTGCATTTCTGAGGAACAGCTTCTTGATGAAACAATGTGGGAGTGAATGGGGTGGGGATTTTACAGACAGGGTTTATAAAGGAACTTGTCAGAGGGGCCTATATGCGTGGTGTTTACTTCACCAATACGAGGAAAAAATAGAAATATTGCCTGGAGACGTCTGTCAATAATTCGTGAATTCTGGCAAAATTTAAGAAAGTAAGAAAAATTAAACTTTACTGGGGATAATTTTGACTACAGTTAAACTTCACACAATCTTTTATGTCTATACAAACCTTCTCGACACATATTATGTAAAAGAGATGTGTAATTTTAAATGCGGAAAATTTTAAACAGGACATGACATTGCCGGACAATGTTTTCCCTGTTGGCCATTGAAGGGCATTTTATTCCCGGGACAGCATTTTCCCATTCGGATGTAAAGAGTTAACATCTTGACAGAACATTGTATTTCTCATCTCTGTGAGGAGAATTCACTATATTGGTCTCTAACCTCTGAGCACAACATCTGTGTGAGCACAGTACCTCATATTGCTGTTAGCAAAACATTCTCTGTTATTTCCCAACATACAAAATGAATTGCCAACTTGTTACTTCTCCACTTTGACATTGTTGCTGGTGGCCTGTAATTGAGATGGATTTCATGTATTACCTGCCACTCAGCTGTTCATTTTGAAGGGAGTTGTACAGTAATACTGTTACGAAACATGCATTTTAAGGAATTCAGATTTAGCCACAGAAATCTGTTAGAAATTAGGTACTACTACGTGACTAAGAATTGTGTGTGTCCATTGGAAGCTATTCTGTACCTTAAAATGTAAACCCAACTGTGATTGAAAGTATACAGATGGAAATATAAAGTTAGAGGTTTGTTATAATAATCAGCTGCTTTAACACATGCATATTTAGGCAGTGAAGTCATTGCCCTTCCAGAACAACTTGTAAACACAGCCCCACTTACTAACGAAATGTCCATAGAGTCTGTAACCAGTTCTGTTAATTTCCTTTAGTGAAGTAATTTTGTTTCCGTGAAGTAATGCTGAGTGTTAAGTCTTACTTTATTAGTATGTGTGGACATTTTTAGGTGTGTTTTGTAAAGAACCTCACATCCCCACAAACTAATATACCATGCTAAATACTCATAATACTACATATTCACAACAAAGTATTATCAGTTTGCACACTGTAGACGTTGAGGCTCCCAGATTTCAAAACAGTTGGCACATGAAGGTGGTAAGATTGTAAACCCCACGCATCGACCATCTTTACCCCCCCCCCCAAAGAAATATACCTGGTACTCATTTCTGTTAGAGGCTCAGTCAGTAGTGCAGCCAGAAGGATTAAGAATCAGTTCATTGAAACAAATCACTGATTGCTTGTGTGATTTCATTCTCCACAAAGTATGAGAACTGAGCCCTTCTGGGTCATTACACAGTGAGTAGTTGTAATACCTTAGCATTGTTTCAGGACAGCCTATCATTCTCAACTTCAAAGTTCAAGAATTGGACTTTTTGGTTTCTAGAACCTTAGATGGGACCGATAAATTACCCTGAAGTATCATTAAGAAATTGCCACTTCTCGCTGCATAATAACCCAGAATAATGCAGTTCTCATATCACTGATTGCTTGTTACTTGACCTTCTGAATACTTGTGTGAGGGTACATTCACTTACATAAAAGGACATAATATTACATGCTGGACTGCATAGAGCACAGTTTGGGAACCAGAGACTTCACAGAATTCTGTACTGTGTAAGATAGGTACATTTGTCCCTGTGCTTGCTGTAATGGCATACAAGCTGCTAGGGTAAAACCATAAAATTCAGAAAGTCTTTTAAGGCCTGAAAGTGGGCATAATATAGGACAAAATTATATAAAATAAATGCCTTCAAAAGTGGCAGTCTTGAAATACAAAAACATAGTGGAAAGTAGTGTTGTCCCTGTGCATCGCACAAAGGCATGTGGGAAAGTGGAAGTATAGCTCTGCTTGTTTTTAAGCTTGGCGCATATGTGGGTGAGCGGTCAGCTTCATGTTGTGGCTGCATCACCCCTGGAGATAGAGCCCTTTTACACACTTTTTCAGGGGGCTGGTTGGGCCTCAAAGCTCATCTTGATGCTTTAGAGTAGACAAAAGTATCTCACCACTGCTTGGAATTAAACCATGGTGCCTAGGATGTTCAGCCCACAGCCTTTTTGCATTACCATCTAGCATATCTTGGCTTCCACACTAACAAATAAAGTGATGATTTATTATGAAATTGAGTGGGGGATGAAGTTGGTAAATGCATTTTTTCCCACAAGTTGAGAGGAGGTGCTGTTTGGTGCTGTCTAGTTGCTGAGAAGAAGTGTTTAGAGTAACGGAGTTTCATTATATGCAAGCATAATATTAGTGAACCATCCTAATATATGTTGATGAAGAGTTGTGCCCCATGTTTTGAATGGGTTTTCTTGCCAGTTATTTAAAACCTTTACCGTGGAATGAAAGCATTTTTCAGATTATGTTACAGATTTTGGTCTGTATTTCACAGTATAGTCATACTGAACATGGCTTTTTAAATTTTATTTTTTGCAACAAGTTGTGGCTTGACATAAGCCATCATTAGGCATTTTCTTTCTAAAAACACAACACAATGAAGATGAGTTATCTGAAGATTGTTATGAATTTTGATACATTTTATTTCTGGAACTTCCAGATAAGTCCGAACACAATATATTTTCAAGTTGTATTAATCAGTGAGGGGTTCTGTCATATTTTTCTTTTAAATATGTTTGCTTAAACAGCAGGTAAATAAAATTTGCAGAACTTGATGTGAGACGGTGACTGTCAGTGCTGAACGAGATTAGTCTGTAGTTAACCTTATAAAGACCTGCGTTCAGAATGCTTGTGCAAACGCGTGTTGTAAAACAGCCCTAGAAATTCATTTTGTATATTCTGGCAACAATGATATCTACTCCATTGTTAAGACATGCTGCATAATCTGTGTTATGTTTTCCACAAAATGTCATTTATTAATTTTATCCTTCTCTGTTTGAATACTATGGTTTTCATAACAATGTGCTAAAATTTAAATACCAGGCCCTTTAGGGAAAGGTTAATGTGAACTGTAACTGTTGCCTTACATAGTCATGTATGTTATTGAAGAGTTGGCATTTCCATGGTGATGAATATGTATGTTGTGTGTTCTGGGTTGTGATGCCATGTAGTCTGGTTATTGGTCAGTAGCGTCTGAGAATAACATGCTGCATTTGTCTTCTTTACTTCTATCTGCTCAAAATGGAGCATTTAAAAATATAAACAATATATAGTCAAACACAACTCAGTTAATGTAAGAAATGCACCTTAATAAAATCATTAATTGAGTTTTGTTTGACTATGTATTGTTTATATTTATAATTCTATACAACACAACAGGGATGTCTCACTGAAAGTCAAAATGGAACAAGCTTGTTTTGAATACAGGTAAACACATACTGGACTACACAGCGTTAACATTACGGCAAGCCACCACATAAACAATTTGTATGGGCTGAGACTTTAATATTGTTCTACAAATATTTCTCTTTGTTCAGAATGTGTTACAGGTTTGTTTTTGGGAATTAAAATCAGTTTTTCTCCATTCTGATTTTATGTTTGCAGTTTGCCAGTCACAATCTGACTCTACAGTGGAAGTGCAGACATTGTCCAACCAGGACACAAAGAATGGTCATACAAACAGCAATTCAGCGAACAGTAAGAAGAAAAAGAATAAAGGAAACAATAACAATTGTTCCCAGCAGCAGAACAATCCGCCTGCAGTTGCAGCAGCAACTAAATCACAACATTCCACTGCCAAAAATACACCTGTACCAAAAGCTTCATCAGGAGGAAGTTCTGGCTTTACACAAAATTGTGGGGGCAAGCAGCAAGCATTGTCATCGAATAGTAAGTCCAGTATGTCACGTATGGATCCGCCTTCTCCTGTTATGGTTGATCGTGCTACAAATGATTTGCTTTCAGTAATTTCTCCTCTTACTCATGCTCCATCAATAAGAAACCAGTTCACTACAGGAACTGCCATTCAAATTAATAATGTCATAAACACCATTTCCTCAGCTGGGAAGGCGCCTCCAATGTCTTCATCAGTTGCATCCCAAAGGTTTAAACCTGAAGCTTCTTTGCCAGCAGCTAACTCTCCGTCATTTAGCTTAGAGAACCTCAAGTTGCCTCCTGGTATAACCATCACGAAGGTAGATGGCCCATCTGCTGCGTCACTGAGAAAATCTCAGTCTAAGCCTTCAGAAAGTTCAAAGTCTACGCACTCTATGACATCTAATCACAGTTCATCTACAGTTGTATCTGGTCTAACGCCTACAGGCAGCTCTGGTAGTCTCAGATTTAGAGAAGGGGGTGGTATCTCTCAAGGGATCAGTGGTTCAAATGTCATTGTGGTGGACACTGTTAAGATGAAAGAAGAGCTGGAAGTAGTTACAGTGAATGGTGGTGAGTCCAGTCACAATAATAGCAGCAACAATAAGAAGAAGAACAAAAAGAAAAATAAGAATCAAAATAATACTGCAAGTGGTAATATGAACGGTCAACCGCAGCGTCAGCAGCAGCTGGGAAATGGGGTGGCCGCAAATCAGTTAAATGGAAAGCACATAAGCAGTGCTGGAGGAAAGAATCAGAATTTGCAGAATGGTACAAATGTACGAATTCAGTCACAAATGCATCCCCTTTTAGCAAAAAATAACATACGTCCCCAGACTATTGCAGTGAATGCCAGTCAGTTAGCTCAACAACCAGCCATCATCAAGGTGAACGGGTCAATGGTGACGATCAGAAATCCAGCTCTGCAGCAAGCCATGGCCGCTAACAGTAGGTTCCCACAGCAAGGCAGTGGACGGGCAGAGATTCTTGTTAATGGTGAAGTGCCTACAAGTAAACCAGGAAACAAGCCCAGTAAAAAGTCTGTTAATATGCCTACTGCCAATGGCATTATTGGGGTTAAAGGAAAGGAAAATGGCACAGTGCCACCGCGATTTGCAAATGCTGATAATGGGATGTTGCAGAATAGGTTGGCTCCACATGTTGAATGCAACGGATTGAATAGCATACCAGGGCTTCATATCAGTAAGGTGAACACATCTGTTGGAAGAGCGGAGGAAAACGGAGTAGCTGTCCGGGGATCTGCAAATATACTGCCACCTAGGATGCGACTTCAGCAACAGCAGTCACCACCTTCCCATATCACTGAGGTCAGAAAGGTGAATCACAACCACATTCATACCAGACAAGAAGACTCGCCACTGCAGCATTCGTCGGCAGCTAGGTCAGCAATGCGTGAAGCCATGGCCGCTTCATTGGCAGCCGCCAATGATGCCAAGAAGAAGAAGAAGAAGAAGAAGGGGGCTGGTGGCCAAGGGCATTCAGACGACTGGAATCTAGTTGGTAAGTACACATTATTAAAAAACAGATACATAGAGAAAACACTGCCGAAATCTGATTGGCTGTGCTTGTTTTATGTTATGTCATAAGCACAGATGTTTGACCAAGCATAATTTGAGTCCTGGTTTAGTTGTAGATAATATTTTTTGCATTGTATTAGAACATTAGAGCAAATGTAGGTCATATGATCATATTAACCACTTTGGAGATGTAAGCATACATGGGAGGATAATATTAAAATGGCTTTTTAAATAAGGTTTGAGGATGTGGATTGAATTCATGTTGCTGAACAGGATCTAGTGACAGATTCTTGTGAATTCTGTAATACATGTTTGGGTGCCGTAGAAAGCACGGAGGTACTTGCGTGGCCAAGTGACTTTTAGCTCGTAACAAGGTAATAAAGCCATCATGGACTGAAATCAGCCTCACATTTCTTGGTGACCTTAAGTATTTAATTGTAATTGTAAAGCTTTGGGACAGAAGTCATTGTTTGGTACTTTTTACATGGGTGTGTCGTATGTAATATTACCCTTTCTTTTGAATTGCAGAGAGTGTGTTTGCTCCAAAGGATATCGATCTAGAGAATGGTGATATCGATGATGATGAACGTGAATTGGAAGCATTCAAACGGTTTTGTTTCAACTCCGTTCCACCAAAACGCAAGGAGAAAGTACATCTAAACATCAAAGATATTGTGCTGAAGAAAAAGTCATCGGCGATTGGGTGCAGCTAAACATTGTTTGCACCATTCCACTGGTGTTTAACTTAAAGCATGTCAAAGATTTTGGCCTGAACTGTCATTCTGTTGAAAAGAAAACAGTCGGTTATAGTAACTAAAAAAAACAGTTGTTTTCTTTGTACCCTGTCATTCATGGAAGTCCCTGGTGTTTGTCTTTTTTTAAACGTGTATTCTGCTGTCACCATGGAGCAAAGTCCTTGGGAAGTTGATATTCCCTCAGCCACTCAAAAAGTCCCCTGCCGTTAATGGAACCTGATGATTCGTTGCTGTGGTTTTTCACTCCCTCCCTCTGCAAACAGCAGTCACAAGAATATGTGATGACCACACTTACTTTCAAAATCTATATGGCATTTATTAAAGTGTGTAGAAGTCAGAAGAGTGGTTTGCATAGTGATGCTGAATCTACAGGGGACAGAGCAGATGAAATTGATGTCGGGTTATTTTGCAGCTTCTGACTGTGCAGTATTTTAGGACACATTATAATTCAGCGTTCATGACTTTAATGTGGGAGCTTCACACATGCATTTGGGTGCTGGAAATAATGATGATGAATTGGAATATGTGTATTACTTTAAGTAAGTACAGATTTCGTTTGCAAGGAACTTTCATCTTGAGAGGTATATCACTTCGACAGTTAAATGTATTTTGCTAATGTATGCACAGTGGTGCTTCCTTCAGAAGGTTAATTTGCATTTGACTGGTTAGCTTAAAGCTGATTGGAATGCTTCATTAAACGACTGTTCGATTAAAATTTTCGGTACTTTTATTGTGTGCGATTATTTTCCTTGTAGATACTGACATTTGTGGTTTTATGTGCTTTCAGCAAGGACAAATCATTTCAGTTCGAATATTTTTTGTATATATTGCATAGCTGATAGTGCACGCATATGTGCGGGTGCACATGCGCACACCACACACATTTGTGTGTGTGTGTGATATGAATTAATGACATCTGCAGGAGGTGTGTATATGCTGAAGTGACAGGAAATGCATGGGGCATTATTCCAGTCAGGGCCATCATATTAAAGATCATGTCATGTTATGTCAGGATTGTGTACATGAAAATGGTACTTTCAAGAGTGGTGATGAGAGTTTTTGTAGGCTAATGCCAGTGTCATTCTGGTTGATGCTGTTGGTGTTAGGTAGCAGAGCATTATCATGAATAAGCATCAGTATTTTAAAGTGCTGGGTAGCAGCACTTTCCACTTCACAGTCGAGAGACTGAGAACTAACAAAGTGTTGGATCTAAAGAGATCCTAATTTTTTTATATGTGAGCCTGACAAGAAGGCCCAAAACTCCAGTGGTCTGTGGTATTGTATTTGTTATACAAGATTTATTTAGCCATTAGAATGAATTGGATTAAAATTTACCAATATAGACTGAAATGTGTTTTGTTGAACAGCATCTTCCCCTTCAGATGGAAAAGGTGCAGTTCGTAGGAACTTACTTTTTTTTGCCTGTTCCTTTCCCAGACATGACTTCAATCTGTGTGGGTTGTGGGATGCACATAGTGAGTACAGTTGGTACACATTGGTAATGCAGATAATTCAAAATGGTTTGTTTGGTTCATTCATTCATTCCATTGGCTTGTGCGGAATGCGACAATTCCTTGCCGTTCTCAGGAGCTTCTTCCATTCCTCTCTGTTACATACCCTTTCCTTCCACCAGCTATTCTTCCATCCTCCCTCACTTCATCTTGCCTTCTGTTTCTTGGTCTACCTCTCAGTCTCCTTATTTTCAAAATTCATATGTAATACTTCATTGGGAATACTATTTTCCAGTCTCTGTACATGCCCAAACAAACATAATCTATTTAACCTTATTGTCCCTGTTATAGTGGGTTTTTAACCACTACATAAATTTCTTTATTGGTGAGTGTTCTCAGACTTTCTTTATTGGTGAGTGTTCTCAGACTTTCTTTATTGGTGAGTGTTCTCAGACTTTCTTTATTGGTGAGTGTTCTCAGACTTTCTTTTTCATTGTCTTATACTGGGCCTAAAATTCTTCTATACACTTTCCTTTCAAAATTGTTGATTTGCTCTTTATCTCTGTGTCAGCATCAAGGTTTCTGCTGCATATGTTAATGGTTTGTCTGTTGTTGTGTTCTTTAGTCTTAATTTTAGTTTTTTAGTTTTATATATATATTTTTTTATTTTATTTTTTGTGGCATAAAGTATTTTTGTTAGCATTTTTAATTCTTTCTTGTAAATCTATTTGGTGCTTGTTGTCTTCAATGAGTATAACACACAGATATTTAAAATCTTCACCTCTTTCAAATGTATAATTTTTTTTATTGTTGTCCCATTTTATTTTGTTTTGAACTGTTTTTCCATTCCACTATCATATATTTTGTTTTCCCTTGGTTTATATGTAGTCCTAACTTTCTGGCAGTGTTTCCTCTTTCTACAAAAAGTTGTCTTATTTCTGTTTCATTTTTTTCAATTAATACAAAGACATCTGCTTATGCTAATACATTCAATTGTTCGTGGTTTGTTTGTTGTGTTCACAAAATGGTATAAGTTACTTTTCTTTTAACACTGCTGATGTGTTTCTTTGATAAATGCAGTTGTATTCACACTGCCCTCCATTATAGAGTAGTGTGAATACAGCTGTTTTACTCAGTTTCAGTTTTTTTTTTTTTTTTAATTTAGATTACTTATATGCAATTATTTTTTTGCCCATCATGACATTAATTATGGGGCACGCAATCAGCAGGGCCACAACATCGACAAATGGCACAAAACAGAAGGCTGCTGGCAATTCAAGCAAAGTTTAATATTACAGACGCAGTCCATGCTACTTAAAAGTTTCTGCTCAAGGAAAGCCATTGAAGAAATTTGCATTTCTTTGTCAACTTTAAATACAAGACACAATACTCAGACTAAATGAAGAACTGAGAATAGCGAGAAAGAATTTGTGTCTTGCAGAATGGGCTGTTCATCTGCCTGTCATGCTTGTACAGTGGTTCTTGTTTTGTGTTCAAGGATCTTTCAAAATTGCCAAAGAAATTAGGACTTCTGAAATCACGTGTGATCTTGAAACTGAAACATTCCAACATAGAATAATATTGTAGTTTAGGGAATGTCAGTTTCCATGCAGCATTACAGAATCATATTTTCAGTCTTACCCTTTCAAGACTTTTTGTGCTGAATTAAGCAATTTGAACTTCTCCCAAAACATCTTCAGAGTGTATTGCTGCAGTTTGCACTGCTCACTTGTTTTGACACACTTAGATGGCCCTTTCCTGACTGCTATAACCTTATGCCTTTAAGCCCTCCCTGACCCACGAGGCTGTGCAAAGCAGAACCCTTAGAAATGTTTTCCTCATGTAAGATGTTTTTTAGACTAAGTTAATTGGACTTAAAGTAAATCAAACTGCTCTGGCCACATATGTTATTGCTAATAATTATTATTATAGTCATTGTTGCTGTGGTGGGCCGGGATAGCTCAGTCGGTATAGCGAATGGCTACGGCTGAGCAGTCCGGGAATCGAATCCCGGTGAGGGGGCGAGATTTTCCGGACCGGCCCTGGGGCCCATCCAGCCTCCTATACAATGGGTTCCGGGTCTTTCCCGGGGGTAAAGCGGCCGGGGTATGGCCTTGACCACCCACCCCTTTCTAGCGCCGAGGTTATGGAAAGTCGAGCTATACCTCTACTCCCTCTTTGGGGCTTCGTGGCCTGTTCTATGGTGAACTTTACTTTGCCTATGCCAACATTGCTGTCACTTTTTAACACGACTTCCAAACAGAAGCCTTGTCATGGGGACGGAAGATTAGCGACTGGCCTGTACTTGTGTCTAGTTTAAAATTGACTACAAAATTCCGGTTCAAGCTCAAAGCCAAGTTTCACGATTCCTTGAAGCTATTCTAATTTGAACTTATCTGTTGCAGCCAGTGGCGTACCCAGGAATTTTGTTCGGGGGGGTTCAACAAATTCAATTGAGGACCGAGAGAACGAGGATCTGGGGGCGGTAGCCTCCTAGTCAGGGTTTCTGGAGGCAGCTGTAATTTAGTACAAGAAATGTCATTTCATATAGTAGAATTTTCTTAATTTTTGGTACTTTAAGACTATTTATGATGACAACCAATTTATTTGTCATTGCTGATGTAAAACAATTGCGAACCGACGGTAGTTGTAGAATTTTACTGCAATTTTTTTCCGAACATCTTGGGGTGTTGGCGTCCTAGATTCAGCAATTTTTAACAGTTTTCATAATGGGGTTGAGTTTGGAACGATTTTGGAGGGCCTTCGGAATTTCAGGGGGAGGGGGGGGGTTTGAATCTCCCCCCCCCCCCCCCTCGTGTCGCGCCGGGCTCGCCCGTTCCGATTTTTGGGGGTTTTTTTTTTTTTCTTCTTTTTTTTTTTTTT
>Ga0123355_10015923_pt1 | contig 11830 bp, 11 predicted proteins | sample TergutEmb28metaG_3_FD_89872 | JGI IMG/M metagenome (GOLD analysis project Ga0123355, IMG submission 89872) | Embiratermes neotenicus P1 segment gut microbial communities from Petit-Saut dam, French Guiana - Emb289 P1 | ecosystem: Host-associated > Arthropoda: Insects > Digestive system > Gut ... | reverse complement strand
CTACCAATGGGATCCCATTGTTTACACTGGACCTTTAAGTGCATTTAAAAGCTTATGTGAGCGGTTAAAATACTATTGGATATAAAAACAGGTATAAAACTATGTATACATTTTTTTAACTTTCCTTGTGGACGTAAGTAGCCGTGGTATCGCTTAGTTGCGTAGAATTTATAGAGCGTACTTAGGACAATCATTCACGCTAGATTAATGGATCTTGGTTAGTTTCTTAACATTTTATGGTCCAAGATTACTGCACTCCTATTTTATATGCTATATTATGTTTGTGCTTGTGGGTTTTTTACCCTCATATTGCTGCACTTATTCTTGGGTTTTGTGTGAAGTTGAGCATTTTTTGTATACAGTTTTTTTATTATAGTTCGCTATAGTTAACAAACTGTGTTACTGGTTTTCACTTTTAACTGGTATGTGCTCTATTTTCATGTCTTAGTGGGACTCTTGTTTCATAATTTGTTGGCTAGAAAGACTCACATTTATTATGCAGTGGAGCTTAATGGTTGTGTGCCGGTGTTGGATAGCGCGCAGACTGTAGTGGGATTCGTTGTGGACCCTTATACTGTAAATTACTCTCTGTTGTGAGAAAGTGCCATTGCTAGAGGATGTGGAAGGAAAGGCTTCAGAATTTGTTAACACGTTTGGAAGTAGTGTGAGTTTGATATTGACATGGGTAGTGTCCGAGTAACTGGTGTCTCTATTTTTCAAGAACATATTCGCTGTTGGTGTGTCGCTATTGGGATCAAGTGTTACAAATGTATGTAGACAGTTGGAACACCCCTCGATAAGTAACTGCTTGCGTGACGCAATCACATGAACAGTGGCACAGGCTGCGATTTGTGTGTTTTGTGTTTGTACACAGTGAACATTTCCTGATGCATATGACATGAGGTTCTCGCATACTTGCGTGTTAGAAGATAGGATTCTTCAGAATGCAGCATCAGCGGTAGTTGACATTAATGTCATAACCTTATCGACTGGCATACCATAGGACAAAATCATCCCATGTCAACAATGGAGAGTAATTTACAGTACAAGGGTCCACAACGAATCCCACTACAGTCTGCACGCTACCCAACACTGGCACACAACCATTAAGCTCCACCGCATAATAAATGTGAGTCTTTCTAGCCATCAAATTAAGAAACAAGAGTCCCATCACGACGTGAAAATTGTGCACATATCAATTAAAAGTGAAAACGAATAACACAGTTTGTTAACTATAGCAAACTATAATACAAAAAACTGTATACAAAAAAACGCTCAACTTCACACAAAACCCAAGAATAAGTGCAGCAATATGAGGGTACAAAGCCCATAAACTCAAACATAATATAGCATATAAAATAGGAATGCAGTAATTTTGAGCCATAAAATGTTAAGAAACTAACCAAGATCCATTAATCTAATGTGAATGATCGCCCTAAGTACGCTCTATAAATTCTACGCAACTAAGCAATACCACGGCTACTTACTTCCACCCCTACAAGGAAAGTTAAAAAAATATATATATAGTTTTATACCTGTTTTTATATCCAATAGTATTTTAACCGCTCACATAAGCTTTTAAATGCACTTAAAGGTCCAGTGTAAACAATGGGATCCCATTGGTAGAGTTAACGAATGTACCTTAATTGACAGTATTATTCTGTAGGCCTGATGATGGCCAGATAAAACGGCTGAAACATGTAGCCTGATTAACCAGTTGTAAAACTACACTGATATTCAATTGTTGTGTATGATGGTACTTTGCAATTAAAAAAAAATTAAAGCACTTCCATTTATAGAATATAATTCAATGTTTTCATATTTATAAATTCACTTTCATGTCATTATAAGGTCTTTTGTAGGATATTTGCAATTTGATAAGGTGCACAGACACTGTGAACAGTGTATACGTAAACATTTCTTCTGCTTAAAGTTAATCTCATCATTGGTTTCAAAATTCTGTATAAAATGAGGACTGGTGATTTGCTTCATGTAGAATTATTCCATTAACCTGCTAATGTGGAGAATATGCTGAGCTAATAATGCCAGAAAATGGCAGATGGCATTTAACTTGTCATTTAAAGGGTTAATGGTGTCTGAGTTGGCATTATAGCACATACCATGCTGACAAACTGTGATGTTACAGTTTGAAACAATACTGGCTGTTGAATTACACTCCGTAAATTTTGTGTGATTGCAGAATGATGGCTATGAATCTGACATGGCACTGGCAATGAATCGTTATATTGGTAATTCCATCTTGCCACTTCTTATCAAACACTCCTCATTCTACACTGAGGCTGACAATTATGCTAACTTGTTGGATGCTACACTGCACACAGTGTACAGGCTGTCAAAAAACAGAATGCTTACCAAAGGTCAGAGAGAAGCTGTGTCAGACTTCCTTGTAGCACTTACCAGGTAAATATCATAATTAAACATGCTGTACTTGTTAGCCATTGTTAAATTTTATTAACAGTGGGCAAAGTTTTGTAAACTTTTAAAGTATTAGTGCACCGTATGTCAACATTGCTGCAATTTATGTCTGAGCTTGTTTTATGTGGTCGTAGTTATCAGAACAAGAGCAGGGAAAGAGAGTTAACTTTGTCAATAAAGTTACAGCAGATTGAAAGAAGGTACATACATTGTTTTTGAAAAACAGGATAATACATGTGTAGTACATACATAAGGTCAGACTGTGCATCAGCAATTGATATTTCAGATATGTTAACCTTTTGACACCTAACGACGACTATAGTTGTCGTGCCGCACCTCTAACCTCTAAATGTTGCATTTTATATACTTATTCAACAAATATAGGTAATGAATATTTTAAACATGGTATATACTCTCCATTTTTTCCTTTTCAAAATGCAGTTTGTTTCATAAATCTAACCTATTTGGTTCCTGCATTATTCACATTTTATATACACAGTGTGCTAAAATTAAAAAAATAATTCCGGCGCCAAAAGGTTAAACATTAATTTGACAGATACTGGTACTGTTTCAGAAGTCCAAACAAAACTAGTTCAAAGAACCAGATGGTTTTCAATCATTGTATTATTACATAACCTAAGGAATGAATAAGTATTTTATTATGATTCTTATACTAGAGCTTTGTATAAAGTGTATGGAATGGGGGCTGCTGTATGTTATACATTTAAGTAAAGGGAGTTTCTTTGGTGAGTAAAACTATGTAATGTACTATGGTGTGTGTAATCCTCATGATGGGTCAAAGGGGAAAAGTGTGTTAAAATTTCTCCATAACAGTAACCCTCTATGCTTAGTTTTGCATATGGAACAAGATGCATGGAGCTTCAGCAGATAAGATTATTGCAGTTCATAGATGAATTTTATTATCAGTAATTAGTGCAATTTATCATAATATATTTTCAGACATGAAACTTAGAACATGAAACCTGAACTGTGTACTTGTAAAATGACTGTCTTCAGTGTATATTTATTGCACTGTGGACATAATTTTGTAGGGAGTGAAAAATCTGTTGTACCATAGAAACATCATTTATGAATACATGAGACAGAAAAAAACTCCTTTAAAGCTTTTAATGTTTAATAATATATAATGTACCATTCTTTTACAGTCAGATGCAACCCAGCATGTTACTCAAGTTGCTGAGAAAACTTACCATTGATGTGTCTAAGTTGACAGAGTACACCACTGTGGCACTCAGGGTACGTACAGATATTGTTTGAAGAATTTCTGACAGTTGCCAGATTTTAAGGCGAGCTTGTAATTGGTAGGTATGATGTACTGCAGCTCAGTACATATAAAGACTTGTGAAGATGTAAAGTAATCATGACTGTACTATGACAACAACTTTGTTCAGGATGTAGCACCATACAGGTTGGTGGAATAGTACAGATGTTTTAGTGGGTTCTAGTGCCTCCATCATCAGAGCAGATGAATAGTCAGCATATAGATAAAGATGCATGTATAGAGGAGCTGGGTGGACCAGGGATAGGGCCCTCTGAGGAATATTCTGGTTGGTGTGAACAGGTATTCAGTGAGAAAATGTGAAAGAAATTAATATGTGTAAAAATCATGACAGTAAACTGTAAATGGGGGTTGGGATGATGGGAAAGTAAGAGTGGGTGAAGAGGAGACAGTAAGTTGGTGGACCAGTAAGAGGAAGGTGAAGTGCAGAGCACTGGTAAGAGAAAGTGGGTGTGGAAACGACTGTTGTATAGAAACCATGAAGGGGAAATCTAAGAAAATAAGGATATAAAACCTAAAACATAATAATAACATATAGAATGAAAATATACTGAAGGTGAAAGTGAAAATAAAGAAATAAATGTAACAAAGTGACACTCACCTCCATCCAGTGCCAACATTAAGAATAAGTGGAGCTATATCTGTGCTACCCCAGTATGCCTTTGTGACATGGATGGAGACAGCTTTGTAACAAAAGAGATGGAGGAGGAAACATAAGAACGCCATGACAAGGGCAGCTGTCCATACATTGAAGAGGTCAGTATGTACAAGTGCAGCAAACCAGACCAGAAACAGTTTCCTGTGTTCCTTCAGGGAAGCAGAAGAAATAATACGAAGACTAGGTTATCCTGTATCATTCTACAAGGTCATATGATGCTGTCTAATGTGTACTGGCAAATGGCCTAACATGTCTTCTATGGTTGTTTACATGGTAGCAGTGTAAATGTCCATGGTAAAGATGTGTCCTTCAAAACATGACAAATGGTCTGTTTGAAGGTATTTGAGGATGGACTAGTCATTAAACTATTACAGCTTAAACTATGCAGTGTTGTAAGTAGATACTGTAAAATCCAGATTCTGTGTTCCCACATTTTGTGTTTTCTGCAGTTTTACACACTTTTTTTGGTCCTGGCCAGATTCCCATTAGAACCGTGTTTCCTGACTTTTAAACTTTTTCACATTTTATGCCATTTCTGTGGTCCCCACCAGGGTTTAACTGTATTTTGCACAGAAAGAAACAAAACCTAGCCCCCTTTTTAATATTTGCATCATTCAGCTATTAGGAGCTGGAGTAGCATAGTTGGTATAGTGACTAGTGTATGACCTGGACAAGCAGAATGCTGTGGTGGTACCATGCAATGGATTCCATCAAAAACAATATGGTCTCACACGATAATCCACTCCCGACCACATATTGAATTAGTGTATGGAGGAAATAAACCTTGTTAGCACCAACAAGTCCAGGGTTCCTTTGGATTCATGGCTAAATGATGGGTAGTGTAGCCTAGTATTGTACTATGGGTAAGACTATGGGTAGTAATTTGAGGAAGGGAGTAGTAGGTGCATTCTCTCTCAAAAAATTAAATTTTGATTTCTTACTACAACTATATTACCATAATATTTACTGGAGTAACCCTATACATGTTTCCGTTTGACCTGACTTTTCACAGCAAACCTTCTATTGGGAGGATCAGAGCCTTAAGTTTGGTTAACACCAATTCACACACTCAGCAGGTTACAGCTGTGGGGTAGGACCTACCTGACGTACTGCATACCAACAAAATTATGATAATGGCGAAGCCATTACATGGTATCATCGTGTAGGCTCATAGAGTAAATAATGACAACAACATCTTAACCTCTGGCTGGCTTATCATCTCCCAGCAAGTGCTTTCTGATGTAAATGCCATTTCCTTAGGTTTTTAATTTAAAATTTTGCTGTACTCTCAGTTTTGCTCCCTGATTGTAATAACACTTGTTCTGATTGCTGTGTTGAAAGTCTGCTGATATCAGTATTTCATAACTTTGTCTGGTTTACTTACACTAAGGAACGGCGTACTCTTCTGAGTACTGGAATGACATAAAAGCTGTTGTAGTAATTAGCACAGATGGATGTGGCCCAATGTCATGATGTATGGCATTACACAGTGAGTCATGGTTTGATTCTTGGCAAGGATAAGAGGTTTCTGCCTTCTCCAGAGACATTCAGTTAAATCCTGAATCCCACCCAGCCTCCTATCAAATGTACTGAGACTGTCACTGGGAATACAGCAACCAGGGCATGAAGATGACCACTCATCTCCATCTAGTGTCAGGTTAAAAAGTGGAACCCGTTACGCCTTCATGGCATTCTCAAGGACAGCTTTACCTGTACCATTCCACTAACTTGTGTATTTCAGTTGCTGATGCTGCATTATGACCGATGTGCCAAATACTACGGTACTTCGTCAGGGCAAGGGATGTATGGTGCTTCAAGTGATGAAGAAAAGAGGCTGACTATGATGCTTTTCAGCAACATCTTTGATTCTCTTTCCAAAATGGTAAGTAACAAGCTTAATTCCTGAGCAAATTTTGCTCACTTAGTATTACAAATGATAAATAATTTGATAATAATTAAATGCACCATACAAATTAATTAAGGTGAATTAGTAACAAAAAATTGCAAGTTATTTATTTTACATAGGACTACGATCCAGAGCTATTTGGAAAAGCACTTCCATGCTTGACTGCAATTGGTTGTGCCCTCCCACCAGATTATTCTCTGTCCAAAAACTATGATGATGAATGGTACAGTTCCAAGACAGGAGCAGATCCTGATGGTCCATACAACCCACAGCCCATCAATACTAACAGGTATTTTTTTATTATGTACATATTTCTATCCTGTAGCATCAGCAACAAAAATGTCGCATGTCTGGATTCACTATATATAAGAGAGTTCCTCATGTCAATTTCGTATCCTGTCCTGAACTACCACACATTTTCAACATGTTCATTAAGAATGTTTCTTGTTTATTATTTCTACACCTTGGTGATCATACTTGAGCTTACAGTCCAAAACTGTAACACCTAGCACAGGGGTTTCCAACACGCAGACCACCAGGTTACATTATGCAACCTGCAGCCACATTTGCAAATTATGTATACTGTATGTTGTAAAAAATTACACATTAGTTTAGGAGGTTAGGTATACCACTTATTGTTAATTTTACAGTTGTGAACTGTGAAGCAGTCCAAAATATTGGTTGTGATCCTTTGGCATAAACAGTTGTATATCCATGATGTAGCATGTTGTGAAATGTTACTAAAATGGCATTGGTTATGTAGCATGTATTTGAGAGATGAGAACCACGGAAACAATAAAATTTTGGTCAGTTAACCTGGAGACAAAACGTTACTTTGCATTCCAGGGCACAGGTGAAATGTTAATATTGGGATGGATGTTAAAGAAATGCATTATGAAATGCGAACTGGGTTTATCTGGCTCATCGTAGTGTCCAATGGCAGAATGTCAAAAATAATGGTAGTAATTTTTCAGTTCTGTAAATAAATTTGGAACTTTCTTGATTAGCTGAATGAACTATTTTTTAAGGACACTGCTTCGTGGAGTTGGTTAACAAGCTTTGTGAAGACTTCTCTGCTAGTTATGTTTCTTATGTTTCTAGTATATTTTTTCCTATAGTGGTCTTTCAGCAGGATGAAATTTTTATTTTGTTGGTGTATAGTTGGAATATTTTAACTTTCTTTAATGAAGACAGAGTGATAAACAAGTGTACTTGGCAGAAAAATAAAAATGTAGAAAATTGTGAATGGGAAGTGTTATGGAAAGATACCAAGGCAGAGACCAGTGCTTAGATTTAGGCCTGTTTTACCTGGATGTTACAGAAATAAGATCTGACAATGTAAATTTAGCTGGCTTGGACAAGCCATAGATATTGTGTTAGTATCATTTTTCTTTTTAACTGTCTCATTTTTAGCCCTGTTGCATTCCTAAAAAGGAAGAGTAGGCCTTTGAGATTGTCTTACTGTCTGTGGATTCCCAGATTTAAACTTATAACCCACTTGACCAGTTTTCATAAAAGGTAGTATGAACGTTCTGCAAATGCTACATTTTCTAGCTACAGTGGCTAATTAGGACATAATGAACTGCAAATTCATGACACATGAACAACACTAGTGCCAATTACTTTTAGGTCCTGGAAGTATTTATGGTAATAGATGCCAGAAAATGCCCAAATTTTGAAGGTAATATTTGTCATCATCATCATCATTCAGTGTGCAGGGTTTTAGGCCTCATGACCTGTTCAATCCCATTAACAGTCTAGAAGTCTTTTGAGGGATCGTCCTTGACTTCGTTTTCCACATGGTTGATATTTCATATTTAAGTATGGCACTCTGTTTCTGTCCATTCGCCAAATATATTGTACCCATTTATTTCTGTAATTTTTAATTTTATTTCAACTGGTTTAGTGGTTATTTTTGATAAATAATCTTCTTTGGTTATGTAATCTTGCCATGCATATTTTGCTGTTCTAAAAAATTTTATTTCTGCTGACATTATCCTGGCCTTATCCTCTTCTCTAATTCCCCAAGTTTCACATCCATATAATAAAGTAAGTATGGCCAAAGTGTTACATATTTTTAGTCTTTTGTTTTTGGACTTGAGAGGGTTTTAAAGTTCTGTTAATAATTCCTGTTTTGTGAAGAAATTTTGATATGTTAACAGTAATATCTTTTTTCATTCTGGTGTGAAATAGAGCAATGGATATTCATGTAGAATGTAAAGTAACAGTATGACTATCATGTGAAGAATTTCTTTAGCTTTCTTTTTTGTTGTGGTCACTAACACACTGGAGCTAAGCATTTGAAATTTGTGATGGTAAAAGACCATAACCATATCAACACACTGTGTACAAAACATTGCTTGTAGGTCAAAAATCACGACAGATATTGTGATGATACAGAACTATGAAGTTATATTCAATAAATTAATGTTTACACAATGATTGCGTGAGTAATACTCGTAAGTTCTTCACAAAGATGAAATTTAATAACAGCAGTAATACAAGTTGATACACTGAACTGTAATAAATACGTGCAGTAGGAAAGTAGACTTTCAGTCTTACTCATACTCCTTGTTCTGTTACGATACAGTCAGGAAGTTTGAAAATGGATAGGTATTAATGTGGACTTTGTATGTCCTTGTACTTGCATTCTCACATTTTATTAGTACAGAATGATTTCCTCATGTTATATAATATTATGTCTTTCTTTCAGTGTGGCTTTAAACAATGATCTGAACAATATTGTCCAACAGTTCTCAGAACATTATCATGATGCTTGGGCTAGCAGGAAGTTAGATAATGGTTGGGTGTATGGAGAGCAGTGGTCTGATGCTAATAAGACTCACCCTCGCTTGAAGCCATATAGCATACTGAATGACTATGTAAGTAAGCTGTGTGATGATATACTCTACCTATGAGGGCCTATCCAAAACTTCCCAGACTGAGTTGCTAATGAAATGTGTGCATGCTTTTGCTATTGGTAGTTGTGCCCTGTCAGGTGGTCCCATTCTGAGTTATGCAGTGGGCCCAGCACTTTTGACACTGCTGGAACAGACGTTTTGAAACTGTGTGTAGGAAGGTCCACAGTTTTGAGGTGTGTCATTCCCATTGTGTTATTACATATACTGCATTGGTTTTGTTAAGGTCCGCAGTTGTTCCTAAATTTCAGAAACATCCTGGAAAAAATGCCTTCATAGCTGTGATTTTATTTTTGTAAACAAGGAGAAGTTTTAAATGCCCAAATGAGGCATTTAAGGAAGATGGGGGATCATAGACATGTTCTTAGTGGCTGCATTGAGAGAACAGTTTGCACCAGTGCATTGTCATGCCTGGTTCCATCAGTGTTTCAGACTCTTTTGGTGGCCTTGCTCTTTCATACATTGTAAAAACTCCCACTAGTAATGCAGCTAACTGTCTGGCCTGGGATAACAAATTTTTGATGGGCAATGTCCCAACAGTCAAAAAACTTCACCAGCGTTCTCTTGATGTTTGACTTGTTTCCTTCGGACATGGAGGGAATGGAGTACTGTTTGGTATCTGGGTCATAACAGGAAATCCGGACTGGGTCTCCAGCTTTTTCGGTGCAGTTTTCCAGAGGTTCAATTGAAACTTAATGCAGATGTGTCCTTCCCTCAAATTAGCAATTACAAAGTCATAGATCACACTTACTGTGCTCTGTATTCTTCTTGGTTTCTTCACTCTTCATGCTCCCTTTGAACCTTGAAGATGAAGGTTCTGTGTTACTTCAAAATGTTGGGAACTACTTGCCCATCACCACAGTATCAAATCCCAGAAGACCTGAATCTTCTGATACAATGGGTTGAGAACCTCGAATCTCACAAAAGTAAGCACCCAACGAGAAGAAATGGATTGAGATTTTACTACAAAACTCTCTGGACTGAACCAGAAGATAGTGCATCTATGGCATATAGTGGCAGGAAACTGTATTGCTTTCCATTTTTGGTCATAGCAGTGAGTTCAGGTACTTTTGAATGTGCCTTCACACAATGCATTTTGGCATGTAATACATGTACCTTATGCTCAGGTAGAACCAGAAGTTCGACACTGCTAACAAACAAACCAGCCACTGGACTCAGTCCTGAGCCAGTTCCATCCGACTTCTACCATGACCATCAAATTCCTTAAAATCCATCATGTCACGTTCCATCTTCAAGCTTTCTAGTAGGTTCTGGTGTTTTTCAAGAGAGTTCCATAAAAAATTCAGTATTTATTCTTTGCTAGCATGATTTTAGCTATGCACCCTGTTTCACAGATTCCACTATGCTCACTGTATCAGGTAAATTGTGTAAACTCAAAGGTTTCTAATTACATAATATCCTAAATTTCCTTTATCAGTTCAGTCATGAAAATTGTGGAAAGCACATTTAATTTTTGTGTGCAAGTTTTTACAGTCTTCGTTCCCTAAAATAAAATACTTTTCTTGTATTCAGGAGAAAGAGCGTTACAAAGAACCTGTGAGAGAGTCATTGAAGGCCCTCCTTGCTATTGGTTGGACCGTGGAACATTCAGATGTTGAAGTTCCATCAAACAACAGAAATTCTACAAGACGAACTTCCAAAGCAAACCCAGTAAGTATTATATGTTATTTAACTTTTTCCAGTGATTGTTACAGACTGCCACAATCTTACAATTTTTTTGCGATACTGTACATATTCACTCACTCTTATTTCTCACTCTCTCTCACACACACACACACACACACACACACACACACACACACTCTCTCTCTCTCTCTCTCTCACACACACACACACACACACACACGTATTCCAATACAAGAACCAATATTGACACAGTGCTGCACTAGAGACTATAACATGACATGACATAACGTAACATAACATAACATAACATAACATAACATCTTGTTTCATAGATTCATCATATTTGCCTCACGGCTCTGAATATAAAACTTGTCAGTATGGATACAATAGAGCACATTATAGTATAATACAATAATAAATAAATAAAATAAGCGTGGGCTTGATTGTGTAACAGTCATGTCCTGTCATATGTACAAACACATAAGACCACATTATATATATAAAAAAGGCAAAGGTAAAGTGATCCCATTACAGGCCCGGTGTGGCCCAGAGGGTGGGTAGAGGTATAGCTTTACTCTTCCATGACCGCGGCACTAGAAGGGGGTGAGTGGTCAGCAGCACGCGCCGGCTGCACTTTACCCCCGGGAAACACCCAGTACCCATTGTACAGGAGGCTGGATGGGCTCCAGGGCCGGTCTGGACAGGCAGAAAATCTCGTCCTCACCGGGATTTGATCCCGGACCATCCAGCCCATAGTTTTGTGTGTATATATATATATATATATACACACACACACACATATACATACATACATACATACATATATGGCGACGGGTACAACACACGCTATCAAAGTATCTCCTAATTTTGTTTATAACAAAGAAATCTTTTGCGACTCACAGTGTAAAAGTTGTTCCTCTATGAAGGATGGTATTCAAGTCTTAGTAAACGAAGTCAAGTCGTTG
>Ga0123355_10015922_pt1 | contig 11830 bp, 9 predicted proteins | sample TergutEmb28metaG_3_FD_89872 | JGI IMG/M metagenome (GOLD analysis project Ga0123355, IMG submission 89872) | Embiratermes neotenicus P1 segment gut microbial communities from Petit-Saut dam, French Guiana - Emb289 P1 | ecosystem: Host-associated > Arthropoda: Insects > Digestive system > Gut ... | reverse complement strand
CTATATTACATCTAGGCTGGTACCCCTTCTTAAAGTAATTGATGCCCCTATACAAGTCCCTAATGTTTTGGATCTTACTGTTAGTTTCAAGTTCCTCAATTTTAGCTCTCAGATATGCCTTCTATTTTTCCTGAAATGTCTGCTAACTTCACGTCTTACATTGTTCAGAATGTCTACATTGCTTTGGCTTGGATCCTGTATTCACTGCATTTTAACCCGCTTCCTTTGATCCAAAAAACCTAAACATTCTTCTTCAAACCAGGGTCTATTCTGCTTCAATTCGTGCAGACCCAGACTCTCTTTCGCTGAGGTTTGGATATTCTCTTTAATGCTCTCCCAAGTCCTATTTACGTTCTCGTCATCGTTCAAGTTCTCTAAAGCTGCAAACCTGTTTTTAATCTCAATCTGATACTGTTCCCTAACATCTGGCTCATTAAGCTTCCTCAAGTTAAATCTTTGCCTATCAAACTTCTGTGTGGCCTGTTTATCCACTGCTAATCTTTTCCTAACCTTTGAAAACACCAGATAGTGATCTGTATCACAATCAGCTCCCCTAAAACTTCGCACATCCCGTACACTCGAATGCCATCTCCTATCTATCAATACGTGGTCAATCTGGTTTTGAGTCTTACAATCAGGGGAGGTCCAGGTTTATTTATAAATGTTCCGGTGAGGGAACATCGTGCTCTTAACCACCAGATTTTTTTATGTGGCAAAGTTAACTAGTCTAAACCCATTATCATTAATATCCTGATGGAGAATCTCCTGTCCAATTGTTGGCTTGAAAATATTCTCTTTCCCCACTTTTGCATTAAAGTATCCTAGTAATATTTTCATACGATATTTCGGGAAGTGATCGAACACCTGCTCTAATTCCTCACAAAAACTATCTTTTGACTCATCACTTTTTTCTTCGCTTGGTGCATGCACATTTACAACAATGATATTACGCCAGGGACCTCTCAGCACTATATATGACAACCTATCGCTAAAAAAACTCTACTCTCTTCACTGTTGATACTATTCTACGGTGTACAAAAAACCTGTTCCCAATTGATGATTTTCATTTCCTTTCCCGTAGAAAAAATCATAATCCCCTGCTCTTACTGCGCCCCCTTTGCCCCACCTGACCTCCTGCACACCCACTACATCTAATTTATACCTCGCTAATTCCCTCGCTGCTGCCTTAAGGGACCCTGTTCTATAAAGACTCCTAACATTCCAAGTACCTCTATATTTAGCAATAAACAAAACTGAAGGTTGAACTTGGCATTTGTTTGCCCAAAGGAACTGTAAAAGTGTTCTTACATGAGAACGCCACCTTCATTTCTTGAGCAGTTTGCAGAGCAAAGAAACACCTGAAAACGACAACATAGCCAGCTCCAAACGTTGTAAATAAAACATCCACTCCATACAATGGATAGTGACCACGGAATATCCATATATCCTGAAAAAGTATTTAGTATTTCATTTCGTCGCTCATGAATGTTGAAATATGATATCTAGAATTGATAGCTATCAAGGGAAATCCAGAAGAAATTCAGAGAGATCTACAATTGGGTAATAGTCAAGAGAGTGTCTTGTAGTAAGAATGTTAGAAGCTCATCCCTCAGTCAGTAGATTATATGCCTGATTCTCATTGCGTAGGAATGAGTTCAATTCCGGTTGAACCCGAGTGGAATTTGTGGTGGAATAAGTGGCAACAATTTTTCTTCCGAGTAATTCCGTTTACCCGTCTCGGTTATCATTTCATCAATATTATTTACTCATATGTCGTATTTGTTAGTATAAAAGTCCCATTAAACACGATCGTGTCAAGGAATTCACTCTCACCCCAATCCAAAAATAAAAAATGGTACAAACTGGACGACTATCATAGTATTCAATTGCAAAATTCCTGCACAAAAAATGTGCAACATTTTTCGCTTTTGCCCATACATTCCCATTTTGGTACACAGAAAAATTAAGAAATCATTGACATGTATCGAAACTGGCCGTTTGGCGATGTGATTCTTTATTTGTATTTAACAACAGGATAACTGTATATTCCTGGATATATCTGGAATTTCTCAAGTAACATTTAGCAAATTCTTGCAGAATTTAGTCCGTTTCAAAGGCTCAGTTACCAAAACCACGGTAGGTAATGAACAAAAATTACATAATTATAAAATTTATTTAGCAATGAAGCAAAAAATTCATTACAATATAGAAAAATGTTTGTTTTTTTAATGCTCATTACTGACATGGACTTTTATTAATTTTACGCTGTTACTCCAGTCCCCTTCTTTCCCATCGCCAACAGCAGCGATACCACACGTGCTCGTAGTACGGAAAACCACCTCCAAAATCATAATTTTTTTAAATTGTACGACGATATTTAAAGCGGTTAGAAAAATGCTATTCCGCGTGGTTTACTGCGATGATGAACTGTAATGGTCCCACCATACAGTATCCCATGCAACATAAAATTCGCAGCTAAAACAACAAGGAGATAATAAATAATGCTGATTGACATGTCGGATGGACGAAGACAACTGTAAAGACCTTGGAAGGGACAATTAAACGAGGACGAAACAGGTCTATTAAGTTTTTTTTATCTCAGTAATTAACCAACTTGATGCACAAAAGTTTTGTTTTACAATAAGTTTATTTCATGCCTCTACATGTTTCCAGCACTATGTGCTCATCATCAGGAGGTCAAAATTATATTCTACAGCCTCTGGTTTTGTCACACCTATAGGTGGCCGTCCCGTGCACAGGTTGCGAGAGAACCAGTCCTCTCTCAACCTGTGCACAGGACAGCCACCTATAGGTGTGATGAAACCAGAGGCTGTATAATAAAATTTTGACCTCCTGATGATGAGCACATAGTGCTCGAAACATGTAGCGGCATGAAATAAATTTATTGTAAAACAAAAATTTTGTACATCAAGTTGGTTAATTACTAAGATAAATATACTGAGATGCACGGTCAGCAAAACATCAGGTCTATTAAGGTCTCAACTCTTGTCGGATGATGGTGATGATGATGATGATTATGGTTACGATGGTAATGATAATGACAGCGAAAAGATAACGGAGTAAGAAGGAGTTAATACAAGCAAGATGCTGGTAATAATATGTATCTACTCCACTTACTTAGCTGCATGCTTGTTACTTGAAGAGAGGAATGAATTTTAATTAATCACACACACACACACACTCATGTGTATGTAATTAGCAGGTAGGCTATAATCTCATTGCGCTTGCAGAAGGTAAACGTGAAGATGAAGCAGAACACACTGGTGGAACTGTGCTCTCGACAGACGGTACATCACCTGAAGCAACAATTCCAACTTCTGGTCGTCGCAACTTCCTATAATGGAGGAATGGATAGTAAAGGCGTAGAAATCGAAGGGGTTGGGTGCAGAAGTCTGTTACGGACAGAGAAGAGAGAGAGAGAGAGAGAGAGGTATCCAACCTTTGGGCTTTAACTAACTTGAAAAGAGATTTTGGTGGTTCGCGGGTTACTGGGAAGGAAGTTTGTCTCTTTCGATCGCAGAAGGAATGATGAAACTTGCATTATCGTAAGATGAATAGAAGGTCAAGGCCTGTAAAGAGATTTGAGTCCTGCAATAGGGTACAGAATACCTAGCAATGACTTTGGCTATCATTTACGTTCTTTTCGGCCTTCCTTTCTCCTTCAGTATTTCCGACATGTCATCAAATGTCTGCACATAATTTACAGAGGATCGGGATGTAATTCTAATTCACTCCTCTTCTATGATAGCAATTTTCCATCTCGGCTTACTTACAGAAAGGACAATAAGAAAATAGAGCATATGAACAAGACGCTATAAATATTACTCTCTTTTCAAGTAAATTTTTGTTGTAATTACTGCTTCAGCCTAGTACACACATACATGCACACGCGCGCGCGCTCACGCACACACACGCACACACAAACACACACACACACACACACACACACACATATATATATATACATGCCGTCTTTTCGGGCTGGAAAAATTTTCCGACATCGAAACTCCTAATTTTCTCTTTTCCGTCCCTGAAAAATTTTACTGTATATGCAAAATAGTAACGTAACACACTGCAACTTGTTTAAACAAACACAGCGAAAATGATTCAACTAACTGAGGTCTTATTATGTTAATATTACTACCACTGTTGTAACATTCCATGGGCTTTACTTTGTTGGGTGTACACAAAAGGAGGTCATCAGGGCGAATGCAGAATGCCCATATCCTCACTAATAAAAGCACTAAGATCACTTAGTTAAGGTAACAAACAGTTCATGTGTTGCATTAAAAAACTGACAAATGCCCTATCTTTATGGAATAATATACAGCAGTAAATATGCAATTTGCCAATCCCGGTGACGGAACGGTATAAAGCGTGGGCCTACGGCCGGTCATTTGCTAGGAATGCGGGTTCGAATCCGGCCGGGGACATGGGTGTCTCTCTCTTGTTAAGTGTTGTATGGTGTCGGGTAGAGGTCTCTGCGACGGGCCAGTCACTCGTCCAGAGGATTCCTACCGAGTGAGGTGTTTCTGAGAAGGATTGTGGAAACTCTCAGAGGAGGACAAGGCCCACAAGTGTTGTCGAGGCATAAAAAAAATACAATTTCTTTGACTGATATTCCGTTTACTCCCCATTAGTAGGCTTTCAGAAGTAAATTTCATAAGACTCGTCCAACATAAATCCGACGACAAATACTACCACAGTTATTGAAAATTTTTCACGCAAGAGCAAAATTTCCTTACAGTTCCCTTACTTTCATAGTAATAATGGTTTAATGTTTGAAGGCGTATCAGTTTGTTATGCCAAATTCCTACATGTACTAACATAATTCGCATCGCCGTATTTTTATATTTCTCAAGTATACAGAGCAACTTGAGGAAACTCGCATTTCTTCCGTATCAACACATGAAAATATTTTAGGCCTACTCGTTTAAACGGTGTGTTTGTTGCTTACTATTGATTTCCACTACATCTGGATCAACAACGAACATGACAAACGCACATAAAGATGCACAGACAACAGATGGATCTCTAACTTCGACAACTGGTTGCTGGGACATGAATCCCCTCTGTCAACAGAAAACAAATTTACCCTCTACAAAATCATCAATAAACCAACATGTACGAAGAGTATAAAAATCTGAGGAAGTGTCATTTATTCAATGCATTCAACCCAAGACGCTAGGAAAGCTTGTTAACCTTTCCTGTTACGTAACCAACCAATCATTCCACAATGATCTAGACATGCCATTCGTCAAAGATGAATTCAGAAGACTTGCCATGGCTTATAATAAGCATCTTCTCAGACAGGGAAAAGACTCTACCACCCGGTCAAGGAATGGAAGCATATCCTCCAGGAGAATCAAGGAACAAGGCCACCTGACTTGCTCATAACCCCAACTAGAAAATAACCGACAAAGAATTCGAATTTCAATGGCTGTATGCTGTATGCCTTCCTTTCAAAACTTTATCTCATTTGCGTATTACTCCCTGCAGCTTATGTAGACTCTGAACCGCAATTAGTTTAAAAAGCTCTTGATATCAAGGGACAAAATGATTGAAAGCAGCCTGCACTTCCGGCGAATATCTCCTAAGCACATGAAGAATAATCTCTGTTATCTTTAAATATAGAGAAGTTTCATATATCCTTCCTGCATATCTTCAATTCGATATATGACATGTGACGTGCAGTAATTTTGTAACGTTACATGAGAAGCACGTTACTGTATGACCTATAAACTGGGTGTCTATAGCGATTTTATTACTAGCATCTGTACTTAAATGAATTAAGAGGGAACTGCACTAGACACCATGGCTAGTGACATTTAAGACTAGAATAAAATGCTTTCCCAAGCAGTTGTTATATATGTTAGCAAGCTTTTATTTCGGGCTAAAGGTCACAGGGCTCTCAGCTGCTGCTATTCCTGAGTGAGGTGTACATAGCACAAGGAAATCCCGATTGCGTGTCTAAAAGTCAAGGAAACGTTCTTTTAAGATTAGGGGCCATCATTCTTTCCCCTGAACAGCATTGTAAATTTTTTAATATGTATACATGTTCACAGAAATCTAGCAGGGTTGCGAACATGGTACGGAATAACGATTACAAATCTCATTTTATTTACCTTACCCTATTTCTCTAAATCCAGCAGCTAGCAAATTAATTTGTAGACAAAAGCTCTACTTAAAGTAGGAGGCTTTATATTGAAACGAACCTGTATAACATTATGTGATTTAAGTTGCTATGCGCGTGAAAGCAGAGCGCTGACTTGTACCTGTTATGCTTGCACCTGTAACACATTGCGGTAAGGTTGCAGGTAAGTCGCAATTTGCATAAGCTCGTTATGAAACCTGCAGAGTTTTCTGCTTTCTTTAAAATGAACTGCAATCTTTATCATTAGTATGTAGCGTATCTGTTATTATTCCCCAGTCATTAGCATCATGGAGGGCAGTCAAAATCATAACATGAAAAGTTTCCAGGTCTGAATAAAGATTAATGTTTCTTAGAGCAGTAGTATCAAAAAAAAATGCACACAAGTATATTAATATTAATGTGCACACACAATAACCTCCTGCATGTTTTTGTCAACCTCGTGGCCATCTTCAAGGTGGTAGAATACACAGGATGAGTACATTGAAAATTAGGCCTATAATTGAATTACTGTAGTATCAGAACCAAGATATAAAATTACAGTCACAAAACATATAGTTCAATATACATAAATTGGTACTACTACTGCGTAGAATTAATTAATGCACAGATTATGGATCATATAAATGTTAATGATTTGGTTTAATGACGACTTATTGCATTTGCGTAAGCTTTCATTTGAAGAAATCAGCATTAACATGTTCGGTACTACTCCACGGCACAGACTTGTTAAAAAATTTCCAGTTGTTTACCTGATCAGCAAGTTTTTATGTCTATTTGTAGATAATTTCATTACACTTTTCGTAAATCGGAGTGTATAGCGTCAAACTAGAAAAAAAAAAATTACACAAGTCACGCCAACCTAAAATATAATAATTCCACAGTTTGTTGCAAATTAATTTTTAATTCCTACAAACAAAAATTTCTGTTCCCTCTCCGCCATTGGATGTGTGAATAATGACTTAACAAACTATATGGTAGCAAGCGATCGAAATGTAGTTTAATGCAATCCCGTCATTTACCTTATTAACATGAAGGGACTGATGAAAACCGTAAACATTCTATCTGAATGGTCTGTGACTCTACCGAATTTTGGAAACGGAACCTGCCTAACACGTCTCAGGAGCCTGGCCACTTAGAAATTCTCTGTAAAGGAAATTAAAACCGCATCACAAATTGCATTCATCAGACTATCGCTTGCACCGTCATTTCACTTCAGAACTTCAAAACGGATTTATCTAAATATTATTTTGAAACTAGTCTACGTTCACTCTTCGGATGGTATTTTCTTTACCGTTCAAAATATATATTTGTTCTTATTTTTTATACGTTTTACAAACCTCGCTCAATTCTTCATTACTAACTTCATCGCCATAATATTAGCTGCATATTACAAGACATCAATTATTCCGTAGTATGTCCACTTCCTGTTCTTTCATATCCTTCAGGTACAAAATTAATCCTGCAACTCTTTTCCCAGACGCCCTGAAATTGCTTTATGCCCTCGAACTAACGGACAGAATATGCCAAGCTCATTGCTAAAATTCAAATTTTAAATTTACTTATCTTCTTGTAGTTTCTTGTAAAGTTGGGATGGGTTGTGGATGGTGCTGAGAGATAAATCAAGTCGGTAAAGAACTGTTAGATACCGTGTCGTTACGCATGATGCAAGTTGCACTGTGACTGTACAGCACCACATCAGGTGGTTACGGAGTTTATAAATGATCCAAAAAATAAAGTTATTTAAATAATATATTACGTCTTACAACTTACGACGTACAACACACAGCTATTGTGCAAATAATTCAAGCGATATAAGCTGTCGAACTTAAAGAAAAACTTTCAAATCTGTACTAATATTACAGTATACCTTTCCATTTATAAACTAATCCCATTAATTAGAAACCCCTTTCCAGACAGTGTGACAGTATTTCATTACTATCCTGCATATAGTCCAAAGCTTATGCCAATCAAGCATTAATTTTCACGAGATTCGAGGTTCTGACGGTAATCGAGATTACGAATCTGCTTTGTGATGCCCCAATCTGTTAAGGGGTTACTAAATCTGAGAAGCAACATTCTTCCTGCAGCTACAGAATGGGAGTGTAGACAGACGTAGCATATTCCTCCAAATCGACAACCGACCAAACTGCTCGTTGACGCAACACAAGATACCACAATCTTAAGTCACCCACCAACCCTCCGCTCTGTGTTATGTTCGTTGCTGCAAATTCGTTTGTCAGATTTTCAAGTTTACGCAATTTAATAAACTCATTTGATTCGCTGCTGTATCAACTTTGGATGTTGCTTAGCACCAAATAAAATGTTAGCATTAACTTAGCAATTAGATGTTTTGTTTACCTTAAGTGTGCTAGAAATTTGTTTCTATTCATGTTCACACAGCCGAACCTATAAACATGTCTCTAATCTAGTTATAATTTAAATAAAAGTGTTAATATTACAGAAAAATTTGTTTCAATCTCCAGACTTATGTTTATTACGTTGACAGGATACCATTCATGCAGCGGATTTTTGTGTTATGGAGCCGTGCAGTCTGATAGGTAAGTGCAAATTTTTAGGAGGAACAGAGTGCCTCCCTGGAAGTACTAGCCGTCTATCAGGCAACGTGATACCGCAACAGGGAGACCACAATATGAAAATTTACCGCTGTCATGGAAACCTTAGTCGTACATAAAATAACCCTGAGACCCACAAAAGGCTTCGACAGATGAAACACGATAACATACGGACAGACACGACTTTCAATCATGACTTCATTCTTGTACTGAATATAGGGAAGATAAATACAAATCATAATTTGAACATTTATTTTCTAATTACCAAATATGTCCTATGAAACAGAAAAGATTTGGGGATAGAGGGCTAGTTCTTTTCCTAATACTCAAACACAAGGCTTCAATTATATTTATGCCCTAGGAGCTGGGTGGTTCGGATACATGCATTTTCATGCCCGTTTTGTGAGCGCGATTGCATGTTGAAAAACTAGCTTCACAGCATGATATATAACAGGGGATGACACGAGAAATACTCAAGTCACATGTCCGCACGTGATAGAAATTTAAGGTGAGCAACTAAGTGTGTGTCTCTGCCTTCTAAATCTTTCAGGTCAAATCTTCTATCTTTCACGAGGAGATTCGATTCCCACTAACCCCCTTTTCAAAATCTCTATCCATTTTCTTACCTTGCTTACTTCTTCCTTCTCACTCAAAACCTCTTTCCACCACAATCCCTTTTCATCCTTTGCTTTCTTTCGTGTCCACCACTCAGGCTGTTATCCGCCTCCAAATCCACCCCAGATAAAAATCTGAGTCTTGAAAGACAGAGTTTGGAGCAGCAGACATTTAGCCAAATTAATGTATATTTAAGCATAGGTCAACGGGTAAGCGTGGAAAGTACATATTTGGGCCAACAGTATATTAGGGACGCTGATTACATATATCTGCGTGCCAACAAATGTAATTTCAATTCATGTACACATGAAATTCTATGAAAGAATGAATAGTAACAAGAATTCAATTCTAAGACCTCTAAGTAGTGAAGGCCGATAGCACGTCCTGCTGGTTGCTACAAGTACTACTTTATTCGGATTCTCATAAAACTTAATCTATTTCTTATCTTAGGTTACCATATCCTGTAGGGAGATAGAAAGTACGCCTCACTCTTCAAAATTTCTGCTATTTCTGTAATATCACTTGTGTTATATGCTCCATCCCAATACCATTGCTCACTCCCTTCTGGTCTCCTCGCTCCTAATATTCCACCAATCCCTACAACTCTCTCCCCACGCTCGAAGAAAAACTCTTCTCTTCACCCTCCGGCCCCTTACTTCTATATCTACGATCTTTTACAATTTCCACGAATCGTCGTCTCCATTATTCTTTCTTGCGTCTTCCTTTTCATTTTCATTTCCTTTTATTCCCACATTTCCTTCTCCTTTACTTCTTCTCATCGAATGGAGAAGGAAATTTCTTATCTGCACACGTAAGGGAAGAGTAAAGTTAAGTTTCGTGCAAACTGTCACAAAATCCAAGGAATACGTGAATGCCACATGTCAGCGCTGTCCTGACTTTTTTTCATCTCAGTAAGGATTTTACATTTGGAGGCTCAAACATCAGCCTTTCAGTTAGATGAGTAAATATCTAAATGTAGAAGACCTGATCATGGTTCAGCAGTTGGCCACGGGCATCTTGCATGGGACGCCTCGATTCGATACCAGGCCAGTGTGTATGTGGGATTTATGTTGGACAACTTGGCATTAGGGGAAGGTTTCAGCCGAGTACTTTTCTTTCTACTGATAGCATTACGCCACAAATAATCTCTACTCAGAATTCATTCATATACCCTCGGCATTATACTCTGAGAAATTTACAGCTTCATTACTTTAAAAACGCCTATATTTCATCAAAAAGAAACATTCCTTTCCATGTCTTTCCTCTCCCAATTGTCTGAAAGTGGAACATGTTTTGTCGACTTCAATTCTCACCTTCGGTTAAGAATTATTACCTTAACCGTTGACATAGGAACCGCCAGGCTTAGTACTCAAAACTCTTCATTATGTTGTTACAGAAATTTTATATTTTTCTTATGACTAACAATCAGCAATTCCTTCCCTACACAACATTACTTATTTTAATTTCTAACAAAATCGTACTACTCTCTTTGTGATTCAGAAATCGGGTTTTTAAAAACAATATATATATATATATATATATTTTATCTTCAAATTATTAAGAAGATAAAAAAAATAAGGAGGAGTTGCTATTGACTAGAATTTATCATCTAGACTGTGTTAATAATATGACTAGTTATATTCAGACATATTCGAGCATTAGGGTCAAAGCAAGTATCAAAAATAAGGACAACAATTTTAGGTTCTTAAGAAATTTGGTCTCGGTTTTAACACACATTCGACGAGGTACGTGTTCATATCTCGCCACAAACATGAAGAAGAAAATCCTAAAAGACGAGCAACTAATGAATGCTTGGAAAGTGTGACAAAATCCAAATATTTTTGGAATGTCAGTAAAAATTTTAAATCACGATAAAAATGACAACAAATAATTTTTCGGAATGTTCGCTATTACTTTTATTGTAAAAATTTACCTTCTGTACTCCAGTCAATAATCTAAGGACAAAATACGCAGTAACTGTAACTAAATCTCTTGTTCTGTGTGTTTGCGTGTGTGTGTGTGTATGTGTGTGGTGTGTGTGTGTGTGTGTGTGTGTGTGTGTGTGTGTGTGTGTGTGTGAATCTTGGTTTATCTATCAAAGCGAATAACGTAGATAAATGCCTAAGCATAAAGCGTTGAGGGGAATACTTGGACGTAATAAGGAAGCAGCTGCAGGAGAGTGCAGAACGCTAGAAGTGTAGAATAGAAAACTTCATATATGCTGCTCTAGAAAGAATATTAAAAAGATTATTTTACAGTCTACCATTTGTTGAGAAATGAATGTGTAATTTAAATCTAAATAAGACGTGAACTGAATTCAACTGGTTCAGGAAGGGTTAAGTGAGGCGATATGGGGGGGGGGGGGCATTTTGGTACTGCACTTTAAAATTTTTAAAGAAGTATAGACTGATTTGCCCAGCTCAAAAAAAATAAGCTTTTCAAAAAAATACTGCCCCATTGGTTCGGT
>Ga0123355_10015921_pt1 | contig 11830 bp, 7 predicted proteins | sample TergutEmb28metaG_3_FD_89872 | JGI IMG/M metagenome (GOLD analysis project Ga0123355, IMG submission 89872) | Embiratermes neotenicus P1 segment gut microbial communities from Petit-Saut dam, French Guiana - Emb289 P1 | ecosystem: Host-associated > Arthropoda: Insects > Digestive system > Gut ... | reverse complement strand
CCGCCACCTGTCTCTATCCTGGGTCAGCCCAATCCAGTCCATATACCCACATCCCACCTCCTGGAGATCCATCCTAATATTATCCACCCATCTACGCCTAGGTCTCCCCAGTGGTCTCCTTCCATTTTGTCTCCAGAGCAAGCATCCCGCATATGAGTGTTTCTTAACAAAGTTTTTTACAGGGAGGGGTTGTTAGCACCTGGCCCAACCCTCAAGCTGGAGGACCACCCCTCGTCGGCTGTCCGCGACTACTTATTCAATTTATTCGCAGCTACCCTCCTTATCGGAGGGCGTTCCTCTATCTGTAACCTGAGGACGCGCCATGCCGTGGTGACAGGGACCCACTACATGCTTATTTTATACGCACAAAAAATTTTAAATTCATTATGAGTATAGAACCAACAAGTGCGTATGGATGTATGTGAATTTATTACACTATAGATGTCCTAAAGGCTTCGGTGGTCTAGGGGTAGCGTGCTGGTCTTTAGTATCCAAGTTTGCGGGTTCAAACCCGGCCGAAGTCGTCGGATTTTTAGGGTGAAAAAATTCTCAGCATTCCTTCCTTCGGAGGGGAAGTAAAAGATGTAAAAGATCCTTAAATTTACGTGGAAGTCGGAATTTAGGCAAAATTACTACCGGATATCTTTCTCGCCCACACCTTTCGCTGCTAGGATCTCTCGCATCGTTGCGGACGGAGGCACCTGGCGGCTAAAGTGGGAACGTCTAAAGGCGGGGGAAATTACTGACAAACTACCCCCAATAACTTGCCCCGGATGCAGTGTGCCAGAGCCATACCGGTCACATGACTGGACTCTGGTTCCTGCCAAGCCCGGCCTTCAATGCTGAATACTAACGAATGAAGATGTCCTAAGCCTCGTACATGTTTAGGCTACGTATTGTGGCCATCCTCGTGAAGGTTTTTAGCAGGATATTTTCCAAAGAACATCAAACTAATTTACAGATATAAAATATTAAGTTTAAAGTGCAAGGTTTAAAATATATGTGAAAAAATAAAATACTGATAAAATTATTTGTGCTAAATTGCGTGAGTGAGGGATGTTCGTGTGCTGTGTATATCGTATTACCACCCTTCAATAAAAGAAATGTGTGTGTGTGTAGGAGGTTATTAATATATTAATAAATAAGATTATATATTACAGTACGTACGTGAAAATGGTTATCGGCATGTTACGTTTCAAGTAGTGTGGTGTTGTGTCTACCGTTCGCACTGTACTGAAGTCGAACATCAAATGGGAGAGAGTGCAAGTGGGTCATGCTCATGCGTGCTGGAATTGTATGTCGTACATGAAGTCAAGGAGAGATTTTTCATCTTTCTGAGATTTTTCGTTGATGATTGTGTTATGTCGTTGGAAAAGTCAAACGTAGAAGATTTCTAATGAGTTCAGTCGTCGATGTTTTTTGACTGGGTGTAACAAGGACACGGTGACGTTCATGGGTCCGTAATCGTGTTGGTTGTGGAGATTCTGGAATGCATATGCCGACTGGCGGGTATTGGAGTCGATGTACCTAATACGTTCTTTATATCTTTGTTGTAGACGTCGACCAGTTTGATCTATGTAGGAGAGGTGACAAGTTTGGCACTGTAATTAGTAGATGCCACTGCTCATATATGTATTGGTGTTATTTTTTCGAGTTTTGGGTATATCATGGACTATATTATTTGTGCTGAATGTGATTTGGATATCTGTACTCTGGAAAAGATTTGCAATCTTTCTTATTATTGGATTGTAGTAAGTGACAGTGATCCGTTTTTTTGGGGGGGGGGTTGAAAGATGTATTATTGTGTGGCGGTGGTAAGATTAGTTTTTGCGTTACTTGTGTATCGAGTTTTCAGATTATTGAATAGGAAAATCCCTTGGCCTTAGCAATGTGTAGATTGCTGTTTCATTCTTCGTGTTTGTTTTCATTGTTAAGAGGTCACGTATGCATCCTGTTTGTAAGGTATCTGTAGGCTGCTAGTTTTCGTTCCCTGGGGTGGTTGGAGGAGAAATTAATTGTATCTGTAGATGTGGGCTTTTTGTAGATATCAGTATCAAGTCTCTGTGTATTCCTACAGATGAGAAGATCCCAAAAATTATTAGTAGTATTTGATGTTCTTTGTTATATATCCTTCGGAAAACAACTCCCTGAAGATGGCCACAATTGGTGGCCAAAACATGTAGGACGACTTCCATAGTGTAATAAATTCACATATCTTCATGTGTACTGTTTGGTTTTATTATCGTAATGAATTATCAGTGCATGATCATGAAATATTTAAAAATTTCAATAGTTGAACCAAATAAAAGATCAGTAAATGACGACGATTTTTTAAAGTTTATCTTAGGGAAAACCGCTGTGATTACTCGCCCCGAGCGCCAGGAAACCTGGCTAGGCCACTGCACATAATAGTCACGAATATTTACAAACACAACAAAAGGACTGAAAATGAATTTTAAAATAACGTACGTGGATCGCCTTTTGTACTTCACGTTTTTTAAATACCGGCTGAATTTCACACATTGACATTCATATCGTTGTTGAATAAATTACTGCTTGATAAATTTGACATTCTGAGGACCGTGCATCGTGATATATTCTTATAATACAACCAACGAGAAACACCAATTTCTGAAATTAGTTTTTGGAATAGGACTGTACATGTTTCGGACAGTGTCTCTGTCTATCATCAGGAGCCTAGTAATGTATACACAGCAATAAGTATAGGTCATACAGGTTATACTGACTGCTTGCTAGCTGGATCAGGATGGATCCAACCTGATCCCGCTAGCAAGCAGTCAGTATAACCTGTATGACCTATACCTATTGCTGCGTGTACGGTCCTATACTCCTGATGATAATGGAGATAGTTACTGTCCGAAACATGTAGAGTCCTATTCCAAAAATAAATTTGAGAAATTAGTGCTTCTCCTTGGTTTTATTATAAAAATGAGAACAATAATTGATACTTACTTCTTTAATTGGACAATTTGTTTCAAGGTTGTACTTCGTCAACTTTTCCTTTACGGCTGGATCTTTGGCAGCTGTGGCAAGTTCTTCACAAATATCCTTTTCTCCTTTAAATGGGATCATCATACCTTTTTTCTTGACGTCATACACCACCTGAAAACAAATGTCTACGTAAGTAAATAAAAGGAACGTCTGTCCATGTGCTCATTTAAAAATTGTGTCCTGTTGATGTGTGGGTGTGTGGAGGTGTGGCCGGGGTTCAACCCCAATATTTCACCTTGTAGCCAGTCAGTAGTCTATTTTGACTATAACTAAATAATTATTTCTACTAAACAAGTAACTAAATAAATAGGACCAAAAAATAAACAAAGCAATAACTGAAGAGCAACCACTTCTTATTTTAAACACGTAACTCATGGTCATTGATTGATTGATTGATTGACTGAATGATTGATTGATTAGTAATAGGGTTCGAGACCTTACGGTCCCGATGCACCTAGGCCTTAGTTGACGGGTCCTTTGTGTCCCATATCGATTCATGGGAGACCTGTTACTTTGCCAAATTTCCAGATGCCCCCCCCCCCACAGGCTCTTAATGTCCTCTGGCTCCAAGAAGAAGGAGCCCAGATGCGCATGTCTATGTGAAGCTACACATTCACAAAGAATGTGGGCCGAGGTTTCTTCCTCTGCTTCACACCTCCTACACAGTGGAATGTCTGAGAGCCCTAGTGCGGGAAGATATTTCATCAGGGTATGTCCAGTAAGTAGGCCAGTAACAGCTCTGGATTGCGCCCTATTAAATGACAGAATCCTAGCCTTGGCACCCAGACAGGGTCCCGAAACTAACTCTAGAGCCTGTCTTTGGTTGTTATACCTGGAGGCCCAAAAATGACGTTCAGATTTTAAATTTTGACCACGTTTGATTACCAGAGAGTATTTCATACCGAATGTGAAAGTAGTTTATAATATGTAATAGGGGTACTATTTGCAACTCAACAATTGTAAATATGGAAACGATGCAAAATTCTATGGCTACAAGAAAGTACTTTTTGTTGCCCCCAGGTTGCTTTCTAACCCGCTGGGGCGCAGATAAGAATTGACATAGCATAAGACGTACCTTACATCTTGAAAACCCTTTTGTGATCTGCGCACAGCCATCTGCAGCAATAAGGCAATCTTTCGTCAGCTCGATTTTCGGGTTGATAATCTTGACTGTGCCAGAACTGTCGCAAGCTTGCAGCTTATTCACTTTTATTTTGTAGCCGTCCTGTAAATGAATTTAATGCATTTCATGCTCTGAATGTACACTGTTGCCGAACTACGACGCATTGCCTACTGCTGTTAACAATTGTATTATGTATTATGAGTGTGTCTGTGTCTGGTTTCTTGCCTTTGTTATCCGGCATGCACATAACATCTTTTCTGGAATGCGTTATGCCTTCATCAGTGGTCTGTCTGGCTGTACCAGGTTTTCCCACATTACGTCCTAAACGGTATGATTTAAAAAAAAATGATCATACAATGTGTTTTGATGTTCTCCACACAGTCGTCTAAAACAAGTCTCACTTTAAGTAGAATTCAGCGAGATATGATCATTAACGTACACAGGTCTTAATGTAAAGTAACCGCTATTCTTAGATTTTAATGAAACTCGAATCTTCTTGATAATCGAATAAAGAGAGACCAAGTTGATGTCATTTGCTTTATTATTTCATTATTTAATGCTCAACATGTTTCGGGTGTTAATACATCCATCCTCAGGAGCTTGCGACTTTATGTGCTGAGTTATTTCGTGGGTTGTATTGCTCTGGTTCGATGTGTGTTGGTGTTACGTTGTGGTTTGGCTGTGGTGGTGTGGTATCCGTATGAAGGCTGAGGCACTAGTGCCTTAGCCTGCATACGGATACCACACCACCACAGCCAAACCACAACGTAACACCAACACACATCGAACCAGAGCAATACAACCCATGAAATAACTCAGCACATAAAGTCGCAAGCTCCTGAGGATGGATGTATTAACACCCGAAACATGTTGAGCATTAAATAATGAAATAATAAAGCAAGTGACATCAAGTTGGTCTGTCTTTATTCAACCATCAAGATGACGCACGGTCCAATAAACATAAGATTCTTCTCGGTAATCTTTGGAAAAATCCGCAGATATTGATTTTCATGAAAATCCGTCCTGTGGGAGCCTAGTTCTATGAGGACCGTAAGACAGAAAGGACGAAACTAATAGTCGCTTTTCGGAATTCTGCGAATGCGCCTGAAGAATGTCTCTTTCATGTCTTCTGTTTCATGCTACCTTATGCGAATATAATTAGAGAACACCCATTAGGCTACATTGTGAAAGTGACTTCATACTTTTTTGCCAATATGTCGTTAGAAACGGATATTAAAGAAAGTACTGTTGTAGAGTTGTTGTTGCGCTTCATGTCTTCAGTGACAATATTTCTTTGATTAAGTTAGTAAAATTTAAATTCTTAATATAGGTGTTACTTCTTTGTTAGCGTTTGGTAGCAGTGTGGTGTTAGGTTCGCAAGGAAAGCAACCACCGGCAGTTGAAGTGCCACATTCTCTGCATGAGGGATTGGGATAATATAATACACGTAGGAAGTCTTAGTAGCGATATCATAATGCTTTCTGGAGCACCAACACTGTATATTTACCTGCTAGGCCTTTCTTTTCACCTTACGCTCATCAACACCCTATTCTCAAACACCCTCAGCCTATGTTGGGGAATGTAGGTTAAGGGGTTTCTTTAGGTGCATCATCCCCGTTGTGTCTTTAACAATAGGAAAGGGGGGAGGGGTACGTCAAAACACAACTGTCTTGTATCCTACTTTATTATGCTGACGACAACATGTTTCGGCCACTGTGGGCCATCTCCAGGTCACAAAAATGTGTAATGAGGAAAACTATACAGAGTATGATCATTAGTAGAGGTGCTTACTTCTAAACGAGATCGCGTTGAAAATTAAGAAATATACACCTCTACTAATGATTATAAACTGTATAGTTTGCCTCATTATACACTTTTGTGACTTGAAAATGGCCCACAGTGGCCGAAACATGTCGTCGTCAGCATAATAAAGTAGGATGCAAGACAGTTGTGTTTTGACGTACTCCTCCCCTCTTCCTAGGTTAAGGGTGTTTGAGAATAGAGTGCTGAGGAGAATATTTGGGCTTAAGAGGGACGAGGTGACAGGAAAGTGGAGAAAACTTTTTATAATGAGGAGCTTAATGTTCCATGCTGCTCACCAAATATTGTTCCGGTGATTAAATCGAGAAGAATGAGATGGGCGGGTCATGCAGCAAGTATGGGAGAAGGGAGAGGTTTATACAGGGTTTTGGTGGGGAAACCTGAGGAAAAGAGTCCATTTGGAAGACCTAGGCGTAGATGGGAGGATAATATTAAGTTGGATCTTCAAGAAGTGAGGTGTGAGGGCATGGACTGGATCGAGCTGGCTCAGGATAGGGACAGGTGGCGGGCACTTGTGAATGCGGTAATGAAACTTCGGGTCCCAAAAGTGGGGGGGATTTCTTGACTAGCTCAGAACCGGTTTTCTTCTCAAGAAGGATTCTGCTCCATGGAGTGAGTATACGCTGCCAGATGTGGTCACATACATTTCGCTCACCGCTCCTTGGACTGTAGGTACTTTTATTCAGTTTCATTTATTTACTTCATAATATATGGTACAGCCTTGGATTTGCAGAGGGACGATTAGTTCCGAATTTCTCTTTGTCTGCCTTGGACATTTTATGTTTGTACATTGTTTACTGTGGGCCGGGTAGCTCAGTCGGTATAGCGACTGACTACTGGCTGGACGGTCCGGGATCGAATCCCGGTGGGGCCGAGATTTTCCGCCCGTCCAGACCGTCCCTGGAGCCCACCCAGCCTCCTGTAAAATGGGTACCGGGTCTTTCCCGGGTGTAAAGTGCAGCCGGGACGTGCTGCTGACCACTCACCCCCTTCTAGTGCCGCGGTCATGGAAGAGTAGAGCTATACCTCTACCCACCCTCTGGGCCACACCGGGCCTGTAACGGGATCACTTTACCATACATTTCTAATTCCTCATCCCATTTCCATAAATTTCGCCGCCTGTAGAGCAAACAATGATTGAGCAAAGAACAGGTATACTTGGTTAGTTAGAAACTACGTAGCCCATCTGAATGCAGAATTGTTGACTCACACACACTGAAATATACTTGAGTAATCGTCCGTCTTTAACGCTGTCATTAGGTCCGTACGATCAGAAACACGGAGCCTGAAGCCAAGAGCACAGCCTGAAACTGTCTGAATGAACCTCCGTTTCATTGCACTGAGTTGCAATTGGCAAAAACGAAGCAGATTCACATGATTTTCAGAAAAAAAATTTAACAAATAGCCGGGACTATTTTCAAAATCTGGTAGATACTTTTTCTACACAGTCATTTATTTTTCACTTGTAAGTGTTTTTAGAATAATTTCTTTTAATATCGGACATATTCTATGGAAACCTGAAGGAAAGACAGCACTTGGAAGAAGACCTAACTGGAGGTGGGAAGATGATATTGAATTGGATTTTTAAGGAGTTGAACGGCGTAGACTGGATTATTCTCTTTTTTATTGAGACCATCCCGCTGTGTTATGTAGAACGTTTAGCAATATTAAATGTTTTTTGCTGAGTGGACTGTTCTGGCTGAAGATAGGATATGTGACGAGCTTATGTGAACACGGTAATGAAACTTCGGGTTCCATAAAATTCGGGGAATTTCTTGACTAATTAAGGAAAGATTTGCTTTTCAAGAAGGACTTTCCTCCAAGTAGTAGTAGTAGTAGTAGAATATCCAGAATATTTTTTCCTATTACTAACGCACCTTAACAATATAAAATGGTTTACAAAGTCCATATACTCACACAGGCTTTGGTTGTGGTGAAAATGACACCAAACGCATATAACACAAGGAAAAGTGACGTCAGAAGATTAGTGCTGGAACTCGCCATAGCGATGAGACTCACACACTGTTAAAATACGCTATATGACATGGCGGTGAGTTTATATACAAGAACGAATGAATGACAGCAGATAAAGGAAGGAAATTTTGTCTGTTGTGGCCACGAAATGTTAACCAGAGATCTCATATGATAACAGAATATTCTTTAAAATTTCTATGCTTCTGCCATATTTCATGTTCATTTGTTTGTAATAATGGCATCGCGCTGTTGTCTGAATGTGTCGGCATACAATAGCGTGCAAAATATATCTCACTTCGCCTTTATCACCGACTGATAATGCAATCGTTAAGGCTTTTCCAATGTCAGCATGTCAGATTTTGTTCGTGACAATAGCATCACGTCATTTTACTGATGTGTCGCCACATAATAGCATGCACAGTGTCACGTCATTTTGTCACTGTCTGAAATTTGTCTATTACGTAAATCTGCCATGGTAGTTCTGGTGTTAGCAAACATGGAACGGTCGTAGTCTAAATAAGCAGTGTTCGGCCAAAGTCGCAGTTTTACTTGTCCAAAAAATGTGCCAATTACAAGGAGACAAACTCTGCGTTTCGAAAAGGAAATGCATTAAATCCAGGTATACTGTAATTTCACTTTTGAATCTGTTTTGATTGTATATTAGACAAGTGAGATTTCTAGTGTGTTATGTTCACTTTTGGTTGCCGGTATAGCTCAATCGGTATAGCGATTCGCTACTGGCTGGACGGTCCGGGTATCGAATCCCGGTGGGAGCGAGATTTTCCGCAACTCTCCAGACCGGCTGTGAGGCCCTCCCAGCCTTCTATACAATGGGTACCGGATCTTTCCTGGGGGGTAAAGCGGCCGGGGCGTGACGTTGACCACCCATCCCCGTCTAGCGCCGAGGTTAAAGAAAAAGTAGACATACCTCTACTCCCCCTCTGGGCCTTCGTGGTCTCTTCTAGGGTGAACGTACCTTGCCTTACTTACCTTATGTTCACTTTTATCTGAACCTAAAACCTTTTGGGCCAATTGAACTGTTTGCTTTTAAAAGTTTCGTTATTAATGCGCAAGCCTTCTGAATATATAATTTGCCTATTTAATTAAAACCTCCATTCTGTATAACCAGAAAGGAGGAAATTTAAAAGTGGCAGGAAATATACCATAGCTAGTTGAGATTGGCCAGATGAGTTCAGTGACTAATTGATTAACTGCATGGTGCAGAGACCTTCGTGTCAAGGCAATGGTCATGTAATTCTTCAAACAATACTTGGCCTTCTGTGGAGCCTCATTTCTTCGTCGTGTTCACAGAAGCCTGCACCTGGCCCCATTCTTACAAGTGGATCCAGCCCAAACATTACGAGCTATTTATTTAATACCCATTTTAATATTACTCTCTTATATACGGCTAGGTCTTTCAAAAGGTCTCTTTTCTTCAGGTAACACGAAAAAATATTTACTTTGGTCTTTTTTCCAAACCTTGATACTTTTCTCTCATATTTAAATTCTCGTCCTCTAGATCACCGAGAGCTGAAGAGAGGGTGGTAATGCAGATTGTGTTCCGGCTGGGATAATGACTGCTGGCCTTAAAAATGTGGACTTTTATGAAATATTATACAGAGCCTGTATGAGTTAAGTCCCTTGCAGATTGTAAGATATTGTCCCAGATGTCTATCACTTAAACATTTTCTGTAATTTTACAACTTATAAATTGTCTCGGGAAAATGATGTTAATTATCTGCATTACTCAGTGTTATGCCATATAAGATAATTATCTATTGTAATCACATTGCTTCAAATTAATCTAAATCTAATGCATATAAAAAGTGCACCCTTGTACAGGCACTGAGGCTCTGTACAGGCCGTGCAACCCATAGGAGAGTAGAGGTATAGCTCTACTCTTTCTTTACCACGGCACTAGAAGGTGGTGAGGGGTCAACGTCACGCCGCTCTTTACCCCCGGGAAAGACCCGGTACCCATTTTACAGGAGGCTGGGTGGGCCCCAGGGACGGTCTGGACACGTGCGGAAAATCTCGCCCCCACCGGGAGTCGATCCCAGGACCGTCTAGCCCGTAGCCAGTCGCTATAACGACTAAGCTACCCAGCCCACCCTAATGCATATAAGTCTGGCTATTGTCATTGGAACATGACTTCAGTAAATGGGCCAGCTGCCTATTGAAAGTATACAAAGGCGGTTACCCGAAACGCTCAGAACTCTACTCATGCCTGGTTTACGTACTGGAAGTTACAGAATTAAATTATCGACACTTGCAATTGAAATATTTACGTTTTTTAAAGGCGCAATGTGATATACCTATGAAATAAAAACCAACACAATATAAACTTTTTACATTAATGTTTTAATTTAAGTATAGTGTCTTCGACATGTTTCGAACATCCAAGTGTTCATCCCCAGGAAGACATGAAAGAAGTACCATAAAATTGCATGTACAAGTCTTCCTGAGGATGTACACTTGGATGTTCGAAACACGTCGAAGACACTACAAGTAAAATAAAACATTAGTGTAAAAGTGTGCATTTCGTTAGTGCTTATTACATACGTCACAAGTGAATTATTTACGATTCAGAACTGGCAAAGCTGACGAACTAGGTGGTCCTGCTTCGTATGCGAGAATTTCCATGTCAGTTCTGTTCTCGGAGCTCAGATACTGTCACAGACATTTTTGTGTTGTCCTCAGTCCCTCCAGGAAAATTCCACGATAGCATACAAAATTAAGCCACGGTCGCTCCCTTTTATTTACACAACCTTCTTTTAATAATTCACTGTCTGCTGGTTATTCGACGCTATGAAATCTAACCTTATTTACTTTACTTCATGGTGCAGAGTCCTTCTTGAGAACCTAACTGGTTTGCAGCTAGTCAAGAAATTCCCCGCATTTCACGGAACCCGAAGGTTCATTACCGCACTCACAATTGTCCGCCACCTGTCTCTATCCTGGGCCAGCCCAATCCAGTCCATATACCCACATTCCACTTCCTGAAGATCCATCCTAATATTATCCACCAATCTACGCCTAGGTCTCCCCAGTGGTCTCCTTCCCTCCGGTTTCCCCAGCAAGACCCTATACACCCCCCTCTCCTCACCCATGCGCGCCACATGCCCAGCCCATCTCATTGTTCTCGATTTTATCACGCGCACAATATTGGGTGAGGAGTACAAATCATTTAGCTCCATGTTATGCAATCTCCTCCAATCTAACATACCAATATTAAATAGTTAAATGGAGCTGGCTAAAGGGTTTGATCTATGACAGCTGGAGGAAATAAAAGACATTTCAAAGTTTTTGGGTGCTTTTGAAAAATTGCGAAAAGCTACAATTAGCGTTGTGATGTCTGTCCATCAGTCTGTCCGAGTGGAGGAATTCAACTCCCACTGGACGGTTTTTCATGATATTTTTTGAGCATTTTTTTTTCGAAAATCTGTTGAAGAAATTCAAGTTTCATTAAAATCTGACAATAATGGGTAGGCCCTGCTTTACACATTCGGCTCAATTCTTCTTAAAATGAAAAAGTTTTCGGACCAAGTTGCAGAGAAAAACAAAACACATTTTACGTTAAATAACTCCTATTCAAAAATCGTGCCGTTTATGAGATACAATGGGAAAATATGGTAAGACCTGGGCAGGCCACAGATGACAGTACAGGGCATTTGCATTGCATGCTGGGTACATACAGCTACAAACATACACTCAGAATATGTAACAATTAGTGCTGTTCCGCTGCAAATGTGGTTGCACGAAAATGTCTAGTAGTTGAGTAAAGAGAGACCAACTTGATGTCACTTACTTTATTATTTCTTTACTTAATGCTCAACATGTTTCGGATGTTAATACATCCATCCTCAGGAGCTTGCGACTTATGTGCTGAGTTATTTCATG
>Ga0123355_10015920_pt1 | contig 11831 bp, 12 predicted proteins | sample TergutEmb28metaG_3_FD_89872 | JGI IMG/M metagenome (GOLD analysis project Ga0123355, IMG submission 89872) | Embiratermes neotenicus P1 segment gut microbial communities from Petit-Saut dam, French Guiana - Emb289 P1 | ecosystem: Host-associated > Arthropoda: Insects > Digestive system > Gut ... | reverse complement strand
TAGTCCAAATGAATTTATTCATTTGGGCGGTTAAAAATTAATGAACGCCCCGTTCATGAGCATTTTTGCATTTGCAAAAGTGCGAATGAAGGGGTGCGTTTAAGACTGTTTTAGTCTTAAACGACTATAGCACTATTTTCGATACTCACAAATATCCTCTATTTTGCAATCTAATATTTTGCATAACTTGCTTAATATTTCTGTTTTGACAACTTCATTTCTCCGCAGTCTGGTAAGCTGTGATTCGCTTATATTATGCGTGTGTATTAAGTTATATTGGGAGACTCCTTTTTTATCCATTGTTCTCCAAAGTTTGTCAAAAACTATCATCGCTTACACCTTATCCCAGTGCTTTTTCTACATTATTGCACCAAAAGGCATAACAACACATTGGCTATGTTCAGCCAATGTGTTGTTATATAGCCGTTCAACTTAAGAAAAGCCCTTAAGTTGAACCAAGCCGCTTCACTGTGTTCGTGCTATAAAAGAATTTAAAGAGATTGTATTTCCGTCAAGGGTTTGTGAAATAAAGTGTATTTTATTTTGTTAGTCTGTGATAAACTTAACATGTAGGCAGATTCATTAGATGCAGCATGCTCCTGTTGGAGTTTGCTGCCACGATTTTATATTTTGCGAGGGTATGATGAATCCAAACAAAAGAGTTGTACTTGGAATTTTGATTGTGCTGATACTTGCTTCTTGTATTTTTGTCGGTTGTTCAAATCAAAGTACACGACGCAGTGCAGCCGAATCTATCTCAATTTTATTTGTAGGAAACAGCCATGTACGCACGGGCAATGTACCGGGGCAATTACAGGCACTTGCAAGCTTGCATGGCATTGAAGTGACGTATGTAGACGTTTCTATAAATGGTTCGGGTTTAGATGGTGCGTTACGAGATAATGCCATAAGGGAAATGCAAAACAAACACTTTGATTATGTTGTTATGCAACAACCCGCAGGACGTGGCGGCAGGATAACAACTGATGTTGATGGTTTTTTTAGCAATATCAGAATTTTTACCGAGATAGTAAGGGAAAATGGGGCAACGCCCGTACTGTATAGCCCTATGTGGATGGGTGTAGACGGGCGTCCCAACGAGGAATTTCATAGTATTTCTTCAGAAATGTTCAAACAAGCTGCCTATGAAAATGACGCTATTTTAGTAGACGTAGGTGGTGCTTGGGTCTACGCATTCAGAACTATTCCCGAGATTTCTCTTTATGCCAGAGACGGAATGCACGCAAACAATGCCGGAGCTTTTCTCGCCGCCAATGTGTTTATGGCTACATTGTTTGATTTGGATATTGAAAATATTCCTACAGGCAATATAATCGACAATGTGCCAATGCTAAATATCATAACCCTTGTAGGTCTTGTGGTTATAGCACTTGCCATTATTTATCGTCTTGTTAAAAAGCAGCCTTTGCGAATAATGAAGCTACTTGTAGTAGTGATTTTACTTGTGCTGTTCCAAGCAATGAGTTTCTTTCCTCATGTGTTTCTATTTACAGAAGGAAGCAATCGCCTTTTGCTATTACACGCAATAGGATTCAGTCTTTTGGGCGTGACAATTTGCTCCGTTTATCGCATTATACGAATTAAATTTACAGAAAAGCAATCGTGGGGTACGGCAAAGAAATATATCTTCTGCATTTTTGTTTGTAGTATTATCTATTGCTTAACCTTTATCCCATTCTTAGAGCTCCGCTTGCCCTTATATAGAGGTAGTGATGCCCTTGCTCTCGCACAGATTGCATGGGACTTTGTTCATCTTCCCTAGGGTGTGTCGAATAAGCATTTGCAGTAAGTAAGGTAAAGGGTGTATCTAACGTACCGAGTCTATATTAGCGGGGTTAAACACTGTTGCAAACAAAATTTAATAGCATTTACTGTCTTTATTAGGGAGGCAATAAAAAAATGAAAGAAAAGGCTCTTAATTACCTGGAAAAAAACTCTTTATTTCATATGAGCATGATTTTTCCCATAAAGAGGGAAACTGTTGATATAATTTATGCGGATACAAATGGTGTTCTTCTCAGGGAACGTGAAAGCAACGCCTATATGCTTTCAGTCTCCAACTTTGACAGAGGCAAAGAGCTGATGGATAAAATAGGCAGACAGGATTTAGTTTGTGTTTTTCAAAAAGATACAGCCGATTATCTTCACAAAAAGCACAGCTATAATAAATGTACGGAAAATTTTCAGGCGGTTTATACAAAAAAAGAGTTTGTAGAAATAAATACGCGCATTTTAGATATACAACCTTTAACCCTCACTCATTTGGATTTAATTTATAAACATTACCACGATGATGTGGATTTTAATTACCTGAAAAGGCGTCTTTGCGTAGGTGCCATTTGCGGCGGCTTTTTAAATGAGGAGCTTTGCGGCTTTGTTGGCACTCACGAGGAAGGCTCTATAGGTATATTAAAAGTCCTCGAAAAATTCAGGCGGCGCGGCTTTGCCCTGGAGCTTGAAGGCTATATGATAAATATTTTTCTTGCGCGGGGGGATATCCCTTTCGCCCAAGTTAACCCTTCTAACAAAGCCTCAATAAATCTTCATAAAAAGCTTGGTTTTGAGCTGTCTAAAGAATGTCTTTACTGGTTGTTTGACTAGCCCAAATTAATCGGTTATACTGTGGATATAAATACATCTTATCCGAAGGAGTACCCTTTTTTATGGAGGAAACTGTAATTGTAATAATGCTAAAAAATAAAGGGACGGGCTTTTTAGAAAGCGAACTTGGCAGTTATAATGTGGAGATTGATGAAAATTTAATATACAATGTATTCGCCATTGAGGATAGTGCTAAAACCACTGTGCATATGCGCCTTACGACCGATAAAGACTTGGAGGAATGGGAGTTTCCCGCGGTACTAGATTATTATGATACGGAAAGCCTTTTGGAAGTATGCAGCCTGTGTTTGGAAGATGATTCGGGCTATAACCCTATGTGGGAAGTTGCTTTTGATTTTAGCGATAACCAGAAAGTTATGGAGGAGAAGATTGCCCGCATATTGGATATACACAAAAATGAGCTGCTCTCCGTTTACGATGCTATAAAAGATTTGAAAGAAGACTATGAGGCATAAGCATGGCAAAAGCGGCTAAACAAAAAAGCATATTTGAATGTGACTCCTGCGGCTACGAGTCTGCTAAATGGCTTGGGCGCTGTGTTAAATGCGGTGCATACAATTCTTTTTTTGAGAGAGAAGAAACAATAGGGGTACGTTATGGCAGCGGCAGCAAAAACGGCCCAGCCCCTTCCCGCATACATACCCTTGAATCTATAGATTCAATGAATGAGGAGCGCATTTCTACAAAAATAGGTGAACTTGACAGAGTTTTATCGGGAGGCATTGTGGAAGGCTCTCTTATTTTGGTTGGAGGGGATCCGGGGGTAGGCAAATCTACTTTAATACTTCAAATTTGCCAAACTATAGGGGAGCAAAACAAAAAAATCCTTTATGTATCCGGGGAAGAAAGCGTAAGCCAAATAAAACTCCGAGCAACTAGGCTTTCAATATCAACTCCTAATCTTATGATACTGGCTGAAACTAATATGGAAGCAATTTTAGCGTCTGTTGAAAATGTCTCTCCTGATATGCTTATAATTGATTCCATACAAACTGTGTATTCCAGTGCTTTATCTTCCTCTCCGGGAAGTGTTACGCAAGTCAGGGAGGCCACGGCGCATTTTATGCATTTAAGCAAGCAAAAAGGCATTTCTACAATAATTGTAGGTCATGTAACCAAAGAAGGTTCTTTAGCGGGCCCTAAAATACTTGAACATATGGTGGATACGGTTTTATACTTTGAAGGGGAAAAACAAGCCTCCTACAGGCTTATACGGGCGGTTAAAAACCGCTTTGGCCAAACCAATGAAATAGGGGTTTTTGAAATGGTTGGAGAAGGGCTTAAGGAGATTTTAAACCCTTCCGAGTATATGCTTTCAGGTAGGCCAAAAAATGTGTCTGGTTCGGTTATAACGTGCGCAATATCCGGCTCAAGGCCGATACTTGCAGAGGTTCAGGCTCTTGTTACAAGCACAAATTTCAATATGCCCCGCCAAAATGTAAGCGGCACAGATTATAATAGGGTTGCAATGCTTATGGCAGTTCTTGAAAAACGGGCGGGTATGAATTTAGGCCGTTGTGACAGCTATATAAACATAGCGGGAGGCATAAGGATTGCCGAGCCGGCTTTGGATGCGGCAATTGTAGCCGCTATCGCTTCAAATTATAGAAATGTGCCAACTCCTACCAACATGGCTATATTTGGTGAAGTAGGTCTCGCCGGGGAGATGCGTGCTGTAAATATGACCGAGGCGCGGCTGGTCGAGAGTTTTAAACTGGGCTTTGATGAATGCATATTACCGAAATCAAATTGTAAAGGCCTTAAAAAACCCAAAGATATGCGGATTTACGGGGTTTCTAACTTATCTGAACTTTTGGATATAGCCTGCGGGAGATAAAATTTTTATCCACATTAAAAACGAGGTAAAATAAGTTATGCACAGAGTTATCCACATTATCCACAGGAGTTTAATTGGAATTTTTATTGCTTGCCCACAAGTTTAGAACCATTTTGTTAGAAGTATTTAACAAAATAATATAGAATTTTTTATTAATATGACTTATAATCTGTGTATAAGCAATTTTAATGTAAGGGAGGCGTTGTTATGCGTTACTCGTTCACGGGCAAGGGTATTACCGTTGGTGATGGACTTAAGCAAAAAACTACAGATAAGCTTGACAGGCTTTCAAAGCTTATTCCTGAAAACAGCGAGATTTTTGTGACTTTCACATCGGTTAAAGGCGAAAATAAGATTGAGGTTACCATTCCTTTGAAGAAAAACACTTTAAGGGCTGAGGTTGTTGGTATGGATATTCAAACAGCCCTTGACCAATTAGTTGGTATTTTGGAAAAACAAATGCTCAAATATAAGAGCAGATTAAACAGAAAAGCCAAGATAGACCCTAATTTTAAAGAAGAGCTTAGTGCATATTTAGCCCCTCAGGCTGATTATGAAGATGACGAGGAGCAGGAAAGCGAAAGCAGTATCGTAATAAAACGCTCTAAAAAATTCGCTTTAAAGCCAATGGATGCGGAAGAGGCTGTTATGAATATGGAACTTTTGGGTCACGACTTTTTCGTTTTCAGAAATACTGAAACCGATGAGGTTAATGTGGTATATAAAAGAAAAGATAATGCTTATGGGCTTATTGAACCGGAATATTAAAAGTATAGTGAATCAACTTTCAAACAGTCCAAATGAATTTATTCATTTGGATGTTTGAAAGTTGATGAACGCCCCTTAAGTGAAGCATCTATGATGCTGAGCTTAAGGCAAGACACAAACGCAGTGAAATGGCTTGGTTCAACTTAAGGGCTTTTCTTAAGTTGAACGGCTATATTTGTAATATTTTAAATTTTGGCAAGTAGTACACTATATATAATTAAATTTAGGAGGTTAGAAATGTCTTACATTGACAATGTGCTCAAAAACGTAAAAGAGTTACACGCCAGCCAGCCCGAATTTATTCAGGCAGCAACAGAGGTTTTAGACACTATCAGAGTTGCAGTTGAAGCTGACTCTAAGTACGAAAAATACGGTGTTTTAGAAAGACTTATTGAGCCTGACAGACAAATAATATTCCGCGTACCTTGGGTTGATGACAATGGTAAAGTTCATGTCAATAGAGGTTTTAGAGTACAATATAATAACGTCTTAGGTCCTTACAAAGGCGGTAACCGTTTCCATCCTTCCGTTAATTTAAGTGTTGTAAAATTCTTAGGCTTTGAGCAGATTTTTAAAAACTCTCTTACAGGCCTTCCAATCGGCGGTGCTAAAGGCGGCTCCGACTTTGACCCTAAAGGCAAATCCGAGCAAGAGGTTATGAGATTTTGCCATAACTTTATGAATGAGCTTTATAAGTACTTAGGTCAAAATATAGACGTTCCCGCAGGGGATATCGGTGTTACAGCAAGAGAAATTGGTTTTATGTACGGTCAGTTTAAAAAGCTTACGGACTCCTATGAGGGCTTTATTACCGGCAAAGGCCTTACATACGGCGGCTCTCTTGCGAGAAAAGAAGCTACAGGCTTCGGGCTTATTTATCTTACAAATGAAATGCTTAAAGCAAACGGCACTACTATTGACGGTAAGGTATGCCTTGTTTCCGGTTCCGGTAATGTAGCAATCTACACTGCACAAAAAGCTCAGGAGCTTGGCGGAAAAGTTGTTACCATGAGCGATTCCAACGGATGGATTTATGACGAGCAAGGCGTTGATGTTGACGCTGTTATCCAAATTAAAGAAGTAGAGCGTGGCAGAATCAGCGAATACCTTAAATACCGTCCAAACGCGAAATACACCGAAGGTAAAGGAGTTTGGGGCGTTAAATGTGACATTGCCCTTCCATGCGCAACTCAAAACGAGCTTCTTATTGATGATGCTAAGGCTCTTGTTGCCAACGGATGTATGGCTGTCGGTGAAGGCGCAAACATGCCTTCAAGCCTTGACGCGGTTGAGTACTTCATGGCAAATAAAGTTTTATTTGCACCAGCAAAAGCAGCTAATGCCGGCGGTGTAGCTACATCAGCTATGGAAATGAGCCAAAACTCAATGAGGCTTAGCTGGACCTTTGATGAAGTTGACCAAAAACTTCAAGGTATTATGGTTAATATCTTCAAAAATCTTGATGAAGCAGCTAAAAAAGTTGGCGCAGAGGGTAATTATGTACTTGGTGCTAACGTTGCAGGGTTCTACAAAGTTGCTGACGCTATGATAGCTCAGGGAGTTGTGTAAGAGTTTTGTTAAAAGATAGTGTGCTGCGCATCTGTTTAGGTTAGATTTGGGAAACGGCTAATTCTCAAGCAATATGAGATATTAGCCGTTTTTTTAATAAACATTACTTTAAGACACGCAAATTATGCAATGGCACTATATTATCAATGGATAAAGTTTTTTCAGGTAAATCAAGCAAAAATTCTATTTCCTTAGGATTCAAGCTAAGGTTGTGACCAAAAGATAATTCATCAATAAATTCTTTGGGGGTAAAAACATCTTCATCCAGTAACATCTGGATAGCCGTTTTTAATAAAGTCGGTTTGGCCGTAATTAAGGTATCATCCAGCGGTTCTTTTTTTTTCAATCCTCGACGCTGAAGTTCCCTTATCATATTTTGATATTCTTGGTATGAAATAACCTCTAATGCATATGCACGCCGTATCATAGCAGCAATTGAAACTTTCCATTTTTTCTTTAGCTCAGTATAGTACGGTATACTATTAGGGCGCTGTTTTACATCATAATAAAAAGTATCTTTGGGTAACAAAAAAGCAGATGCAAACAAATTAGCTTCATTTTCACGTTCCTTAAATTCATTTTTTAAAAGCATTTCAATATCTTCGCTCCACTCGTGCATTAAAATGTGCCCTAGTTCATGGGCAATATCAAAATGTATTCGTGAGGCAGATGTTTTATTGCTGGAATATCCGATTAAATATATGCTTTGACCATCTACATCAACCATTTGACTAAAAGCATCAATTGTATCTGTAGACGTTTCAAAAGTAGTTACTAGAATACCTCTTTCTTCTGCAACAAAAATTATATCTTCAATAGGCTTACTGCCTAACCCCCAATGTTTTCTAAGTTCAGTAGCGGCTTCTTCGGGAGAATAATTTCTATTAGATTCAAAGGGGTTAAAAACTGGGAAATCAATATATTTTTTTATAAATGAATATATTCCAGATACAAATTCCATTTTCTGAATTTGTTCACTTCGATATTTTTTATTTGTAGTTAATAATGCCCTGAAATACGTTGAGCCTATTTTTAATTCTTTATCATTCTCATAGAAATATTTAACAGGAAACCCTAACTCGTGTGAGATTTTCAATACCGTTGCATTATCGGGAGTCTGTATTTTTTTATTTTCATACATAGAAACAGTTTGTCTCTGACAATCAATTTTATCGGCTAGGTCGGCTACAGTCAGTCCACGATATATGCGAGCTTTCTTCAATCTATCGCCGTTGAATATGTCTACAGTTTTCAAAGAAGAATGCCCCTTTCTTGATTATTTATTCTTCAATTTTTGTGTCTCTTTTGGGGGTAATTTTACGTCCAACATTACTTTTCTTTCTTTTTAGTGCCTCATTCGATAGCTTTAGTCCACGGCTTGGATTATCTGATGCGTTATTGCTGCTACTTGTAGTGTCCATGATAATACTTTCAACTGGATTAATATATTTATTCCAAATTGACTCGTGGGCGATATTCATTTCCCTATCGATCATAACAGCACGGATTGTTTCTAATACATAATTTCTGCTAGTAAATAAAATAAGCACGTGATGTTTAACTGTATTTTCGGATATTCTAAGGTCATTCAAAATTTTATCGACAGCTTTTTTCATGCTTATTAAAGAAACTTTCTGTACTGAGCAGTAGGATGTGTCTAGTTGTTGCTGACCTTCTACTCCAATTAAATCAGCATTTAAAATATGTGCAAGACAATTAACATAGTGGCCTTGCTCTCTACCCCTTCTGCGCTCTCTTTTTAAATCTTCAAATCGAGATTCCCGCATAAAATTATAAAGGAAACCACTTTCTTTGTCAAATACAGGCATCATTTCCCATCTGCCACGTTTTGTTACGTCAACAATACAATCCAAGGTATTCATATTACTCCGTAAATTGGTATGTAAAATATCCCATATTCGGTCAGCTTTAGAGTTGCCTGTTGCCAACCCGTGCATGTCGTTTTTAATATCATTACCCACAGCTTCTTCCACGCAACTAACAAATGACTTAATTTTCTTGGTGTCACATGCGACATTAGCATTTTCAAAATTTGACAATATTAAAAACTCCTTTGTAAGTCCTTTTCCTAAATTATAGGCATTTAATTAAATTGTGTCAAGTGTTTGCGTCAAAATATTTTTTATGCATATAAAACCCGTCAAATCACAAAAATGTTATAAGGGGTGATAAGATGCTGAATTAATTTTTAACATCTAAGGTAGAAACTAAAATAAGTCGCAAGACGCAACCCCTTCTTCTGGACGAAAAGTCCAGAAGAAGGGATGGGATTGGGGAAACCCTAACAAGAAATTTATTCTTTATTATCTCCACTCTCCTCCACAGGATCTTCCTTTGCGGCTTTTTCTTTCAATATCAAGTCTTTAACATCAAGCGCGCGTTCTTTTAGTCTGCTGGGAATACCTCTGAGAACAATTACCTTGCCAATATGCTTAGAAGCTTCTTCTAAATTACCGCAGCGACGATACAAATCCCCTATCAAATAGTCCAGCGTGGCAGCATCCATTCCCGCTATAGGAAACCTCTCCGTTTCAAAAGCCTGAACCAAACCTTTAAGGGCGTTTTCTCTAAAAGCTTTTTCTTTCTCGTAATCCTCTTTGTCCCTGTACAGCCAGGAAAGCCTAAGGCATATCATAGCTTTTTCACTTATTTTGCCTTCCTTTGCAATAGTACATTGCAAAGCCAATTTATAACGTTTTATAGCCATATCCACATCATAAATCTGCGGATATGTTTCCGGCACAAAATTTGGAGTAATTTTTTCTCTTATAAGCTTTGCTTGCTTGGGTAAGATTTGGCTAAAATCACTACGCTGGGCACTGTAGCCACACCAATAGCAAATTACAACGGCATAATACATAGGGTCATAGGGAACAAAATAATTGCGTAAGTCCGTATCGCTTTTCGCAATACGAACCTTATATGAAGCCACATCCCAATTTTCAAAATTTCCGCTGCAAACAGGGCATGTAAATTTCCTTTGCATAATTATTTTATTAAGCTCTGCATTTGTATCTGTGCTTTTTTTCTCATTATCCATATCATCACTCGCATCTTTATGAATTTATTTCCTTAATATTATGATAACATATAATTGAAAAATTAACAGCCTAAAATTATTGTTTTTGTTTGTCGAATAAGTTATACTATGAACAAATGAAGAAATTTACTAAGGGGGAAAATCAAATGCAATATCGTAAGTTTGGCAATTTAGGCTATGATGTATCACTTTTAGGCATGGGTTGTATGCGCTTGCCGCGAATGGAAGGTCATGCCCCTGACAGTGCGCCCGTTGACAGGGAAAAAGCTTATGAGCTTATTCGCTATGCTGCTGAAAATGGAGTTAACTATTTTGACACCGCTTTTGTATACCACAAGCAAACCTCAGAGGAAGTGCTGGGTGAAGCTTTAGAAGGCGAGTTTCGCAAAAAAGTTAAAATAGTCACAAAACTTCCTTTGCGCTTTATGGAAAAGGACGAAGATATCCGCAAAAATTTAGAGCTTTCCCTTAAAAGACTTAGAACGGAGTATTTAGATGTTTTTATACTCCATATGATTGCATCAAACAGCTGGGAAGAAATGAAAGCAAGAAAAATTGCCGAGCAGTTCTTTAAATTTAAAGAAGAGGGCTTGGTAGGTGCTGTAGGCTTCTCCATCCACGGTTCTTATGATTTGTTTAAAGAAGCCCTCCACCACGTGCCTTGGGATATGTGCCTTCTTCAGCAAAATATGCTTGATATTGACTATGAAGTTACGGAGCAAGCTGTTTTTGACGCTTATGAAAAAGGCCTTGCGGTTGCTATTATGGAGCCTCTTCGCGGCGGCGGCCTTGCCAATGCGCCTAAGAGCGTTAAAGCTATTTATGATTCCTATGACGCAGACAGAAAGCCTGCTGAATGGGCTTTCCGCCACCTTGTAAATTTACCGCAGGTAAGCACAATTTTAAGCGGAATGACAACTATGGAGCAGCTTAAGGAAAATATCAAAACCTTTAGCAAGCCGGACATGCTTCCCAATTGCTTAAGCGATAAGGAAAGAGATGTAATTGTTAAAGCACGCGCCGCATATAAATCAATAGTTACAGTGCCTTGCACTACTTGCGATTATTGTATGCCTTGCCCTCACAATGTTGATATTCCGGGAACTTTTGCAAAATACAACGAGGGCATGATGTTTGAAAGTTTTAACCAGCCAAGAAGGACTTATATGTTCCAAACAAATGGGGGCAAAGCTGCTGACAAATGCGTAGGCTGTGGCATATGTGAGCCAAAGTGCCCGCAAAAGATAAATATTATCGGAGAGCTTAAAGTAGCTCACGAAAAACTTAAGGGTTGGGCGGAGTAGATTATGTTAAAAAAGCGCATTATCCTACTTTTAATAGGCTTTTCCCCATTGTTAGTTGGCTATATTTTAAGATTATTGCCAATGGCTATACCTACTAATCTTCTTACTGCAATGAGTCCCCTTTTTTGGGCACTGTGGTTTGCTGTTAGTTGGTTTTGCATGAAATTCTTTACATCAAAGCTAGAAGTAATAATGCTTCTAAATATAGGTGCCCTCTTATTTTTCTTTCTTGCTTACTATCAGGCGTTTATACTCGTGGAGTTCTGGCTTAATCAAATTGGTACAACTACTTTGCTCTTCTATATGCCTTTACTTCGCTTGCCTTTTGTTATCTTATCATCCGCGTTCCCTGCGGTGGATCAACGATTTGTTTACTTCATTGCTATTGGGTTTTTGGTGCTGGCTTCAAGCTTGGGAACGATACTTGGTAAGAGATATAATAATAAAGGGGAGTAATATGAAAGATACAAAAAATTGAGAGTTGCTTTTTTACTCTATGTATGCTAATATAGTTTAAATCATTTGGAAAAGAGTAGGCATTATGAACAATTTTACACAAGTTTGTAATTTTAATAATGGGGTCAAGTCTGCGGATTCGTTCACAGGCTTAGTCCTTTATGCTTTTTATAGATGATAGGAAAGTAATATC
>Ga0123355_10015918_pt1 | contig 11832 bp, 2 predicted proteins | sample TergutEmb28metaG_3_FD_89872 | JGI IMG/M metagenome (GOLD analysis project Ga0123355, IMG submission 89872) | Embiratermes neotenicus P1 segment gut microbial communities from Petit-Saut dam, French Guiana - Emb289 P1 | ecosystem: Host-associated > Arthropoda: Insects > Digestive system > Gut ... | reverse complement strand
TTAATAGTAGTAATAACCAAAACCACAGATGATGAGATCTCACCATCGTTACATAACCGCATTAATCTTATAAACACTAATACTCTTTCGGATGAAAACCTGATGATGGCCGGAATAGGCCGAAATATGTAGTTGTTATCATCCTCTAATAAACAATATGTTTTGTGTTATTGACTAAATAACTGTACCAATTTATATGGTGCGTATTTTGGGAACAATGTTTGGATAAATAGATGGGATTGTTGTATTGAAATGGTTATTAAAGGAAAGGTGTGTGTAGGTGTTGAATGGATTGTTGTGCTGCAGGATAGGGTACACTCACGTGGTTTGCTGAACAACAGGATAATGGAACTTAGCTTTCGCTAGAAGGCGGGGAATTTCTTCAGTAGTTTAACGAATGCAGGTTCTTGTGAAGCACTTACTCCCATGGAGTTACCAGCATGGGAAGAATATAAGGACTTTTCGTGGCAGTCTTCATGTTTGTCACTGTGCATGTTATATTTTAGACCGTTGTCGTTCTGCTATTGGTTCTCCCTGCACGAGGAATTCTCTCAGAGCACTGGTCTCCCCACCCACTTTCTACAACTGCATTAACTCTCGGTCCATTTCTGCCGTAACAGAGAAAGGAGGGAACAAGGTTCGAATAGCAGTTAATTAAATCATAAACCATTTAGGAAACGAGATGATCGTCTGAGAGAACGCGTTCCTTAACGTTTTAATCAGATATTCTAGTTCACGAAGGCACTTCCTATAATTAGCGTTTTATCTAAGAATTACCAAACATTGACCCCTTTGCGTTATGAAATTTAAATCGCAGATTACTTTCAAATATATTACTGCAGTTTTAGTGGACATGCTGCTGAAAGAAGGTGGGCACTCTCTGTCTGTCTGTCTGTCTGTCTATTACACTACACAGTTTTAATTTACAAACTCGGATGGGTAAACCTTGCAAAATGTCAACTGTTCTACAACAGATTTTCTCTCTGCCCTACCCTTCCTTCGTCCAAACAGTATCCTTGTATCCATTTATCACCAGCACGCCTTTTGACATGGGACTAATACAACGTCTTTGAATAACTGCTGACTGAAACAGAAAAGTCCTCCTGTTGCTTGTGTCTGCATTTTGTTTTTCTTTTGTGAGAGGAGCCGGTTTTTGCGTCAGTTCAAAATACAATTGGACGTGACGTCTATGTGACACCATTATAATAAAGTAGCATAAAATTATGCAACACACATTGCCGGCCGACCCCGTCAGCTGAGTGTTTTGAGTTACCTACGGTCTGTAGCGGTCAAAGGATTTGTTTACCAGTTCGAACCCCGCTACGGGTTTCAGCTTGTCCGCTTGGTGACTCAGTAGTTAAAACTGTTGTAGATTATGTCCTTGCTAACATCCATTTCGGAATCGTGTAACATTTTATCTGTTATTTAAGAAGCTAGAGGTTAAAATGTACACACATATAATTTTGCTGTTGCTTTATGTGGTTGTAACACTTGGTTCGCAATGTCAGAACGTGTAGTAGGGATGTTGGGCCTAAGGGGCCGAAGTAACAGGAGGCTGAAGAAAAATCAGGAATGAAGATTATTACAATTAGCGCACTGCAGCTTATGTAATTAAGGCGATCAAACTGTGGAAGGTGAGATACGCGGGTCATGTAACATGCTTGGTAAAGGTACAGCTGTCCCTGTACTGGCCTCCACTGGCCCTTGGGATTCCAGGAGGTTGAGGCTCGCGTAATTTCTAGACGATGGGCATATGAAGGTGGTAAGTTTGTCAGCCGTACGCACCGGTCGCCTCTACCTCCCTGAAGATATCCCTGGTACTCATTTCTGTTAGACGTTGAGTCGATCCCAGGGCTATAATGCTGGCGGAAAGATTAAGTCATTGAAAAACTCCAGTCACCCCATCGGGAATCGAACCCGCAACCGGAACCATAGTTGAAACATCTCAAGGGGAATACGGGGTTTGTGCTTGAGAGTAAGGGTGGAATGTATCTTGGAAAGAGGATGCGATGCTGTGGAATATAGTGAAGTGAGGTTGAGGTAAACAAACATATAGGCGAATATAGAAGACCCTAATTAGACCAGTACTAAGTTGTCTGTGAAGCATGGACAGTGGCTTGGTCATGAGAAGAAAGTCTAGCAATATTCAAAGGAACACACTACAAAGATTCTTCGGACCAGTCTATGAAAGTAACTTAGGGTGGAGGCAAAGACGTAATGAGGAGCCGTGTGAATTGTTAGATCGGCCTGAAATGGTGAAATGTATTAGCCTGAGTTCAAAGGATTACAATGGGCCGGTCGTGTATTCCTAATGGATAATACTAGAAAACAAAGAACCATAATGAATGGAAAATTTCATAGGAGAAGACCTGTGGGAAGACCGCGGCCGAGATGAGGAGACATCTGGACGGATTCGTCGTTGCTGTTGAACGTAAGAGGATGAAGGAAGTTAGCAGAGGATAGGAATATCTGGAGAGAAGTAACTGAGGAGGCCAGGGCCTGATGGGGACTATCGCACCATTGAAGAAGAGGAGGAAGAAAAGAAGAAAAAGAAGACGAAGAAACAAAAAAAGTGAAGTATACGTGACTGGTATTATAGACATGGCCCATCGTTTGAAGCTAAAACACCCACAGCATTTCGGTGAAGGGGCCTGTCTCCATCTTCAGTGTGGAAGTAGATAGGTCAACCTGCTGTGTTTGGCGCTCTAAAAGAGCCGTCACTCTGTGGGTCTTGCAGTCTGAGACAATGTGTAATGTACGAAATGCCAGTTGCGTCTCTAACAGTGAACCTCCATCAGCATTCTGAAAAGCTTAGGTTGGGGGTGTTGACGGTGGTACTGGTTCATATTGCTGTCTTCTGGGTTGTTATGACGCCGTGTGATTTGGTAGATGGTGAGCAACCTTTCGGAAGAATATACTGTCTCCATCATAGTGTAAACCCTATAACAGTATCCAGTGTCCTAACTGCGAGGACCGCAGTGTTGCTTAGTGGTGTCTTGGGAGGTGATCCAGTGGCGAGCTTTTGTGGACTCGGCGAACTGTCGTATTCCATACAAGGAGGTCATTTCTTTTTCTAATGAGTAACTACGAATTGTATAAGAAATAATTACTACATTCAAACACATACCGTGGTATTGTATAATTAAACACATAACCATCACATACGAATTAAAATCCATCGGTTATGAGCCCTTCGTGTTCCGGTCGTATCGGGTCATATTCAGGGACTTCACATATACGACAGTCATTGAGGTTTACAATGATAATTTATATACTCCCTTTGGTTCTTACGTAATCCACTGTCAGTGCTTATGAATAGCGGAATATTTCAGCCTACACACTCGCCTGTAAAATGTATTGTACACGATAACTGTCAAAAGCGACTTCAGCAATGGATTATTTTGCACGTTTGGTTTTTAGAAATATCGTACGATACGCTCAGAATGTTAAAAAGTAGTTTCCAACCAAATTTTGGAACCTTTGAAGTTGACTGTGTTGAATATCACTAACTGGAATACATATATCGGGATGTAACCTTCAGTGAAGTGGTATATGTGAAGCTGCTCATAATCATTCTTTAGGATCGAAACGTCATGGGCTAGTTGTGAATATCCAATAGTAATCGAAGTTTTGGACTGTATTTTATGGGTATTTTAATTTGTCAAGAGCGAGTTTGCACCGCGGAGTGTGTTCGGTCGATCCTTCATTAAATATAACATCGGCATTCAAGTCTTCTAGGATGTTACGACGTTTCGTCTGGTAGTGCCCAACGTTTAGGAGGCATTACGTTCCTCCGAAATGTCGGTAATTGTACCAGTCGATACGGCGTAACACTCGAGAAGCCTTGTGTGATTTGAGGCTTCCGCCGCGAAGTAGATGAGAACTGCGCTGGTCTGGGTTGTTACGCAGTGAGTAATGGCAATTTCTTACCGGCGTTTCGGGACATATAATCCATCCCATCTTCAAGGGTTAAAGATTCTTGCGTAATAACCCAGACGAGCGAAGTTCTCACCCGAGAAGACTTGATTCTCCATCACCACCGCTGTGAGAACCCCAAACTTTGTAAAATCGCTTCTGTCTACATGAATCAGAAATGTGTGGGGTTTTGGACTGTTAGATCAAACCCCCTCCCGGTTTTCAATTCACTCAGTTTATTTTTATTACGTTTTTTGCCGTATGTAGTAGCGGGTAAATATCACCTCCCGCTGGAGGTACTGGTGGGAAGAGGATGCTGGTCTAGGGTACTGGCGTGCAAGTTTTGAAATGTTTGTTCGTCTTTGTGCTTCGTCGTTTCATTTTCATCTCTTCTACTTCCCTTCTTCCATCAGTTGTTGCGACATTCTTGTAGCGATGATGGAGACCCATAAGGTTTAGTCCCCACTCGGATATATCGAGTGGGACTACGAATAGTCTGCTTTATGTTAGTGCCATGTCATTTGTCAAGGAGTTTAAAATGTTAATTCCGATGAAGTCGTGAATGACAGCCCGAGGACATTCTGCCTTATCATCAGAAGGCTCCTGGTATGAACCTCGGTCACTTGCCTTCTCACTTTATGTCAGAACGATTCGTTAACCTTTTTAAGGACGAAACTTATCTGTGGTAGATAAGGACTCAGTCCGTACCGCGCAGTAAACACTCCACTTCGGTTATAAAAACCGATCTGTTAAAGATATGTAAGACAAAATCTACGTAGTTCACTCACCAACAAATGCACTATTTATTAACTTGGTCAAAAGTTTTAAATTTACATTAAAATACACAATAATGTTTAAACTACATGTTTCGGTCTTTGATGACCATCATCAGATAAAGCTCCCTGATGATGGTCATTAAAGACCGAAACATGTAGGAGCGATATTATTGTGTATTTTAATGTAAATTTAAAACTTTTAACCAAGTTAATAAATAGTGCATTTCTTGATATGTGAACTACGTAGATTTCAAAATGCATGGTGCAACGATACAAAATAATATGTATAAGACAAAAGTTAGTGTTTGTTCTGAGAGCCGTACAAAACACATAAATACAATTTAATCAGCATGCAGAATTTTTTATTTGTTAAACCTGGTGGTATGTAAAGTAACCGGTCAGCTTTAAAAGGTTAATATAACTTTACCAGTTCGATTGTGGACTTCTCCTGCCTGCAGGGGCATCTTTCTTTCAGAAGTGGCATCACACCAAATAAACGTTAAGAATTGGGGTGAATTTATGTGCATATTTGTAGCTCTACTCATCTGTTGGTGTTCTGAAAACATAATTTGTGTTCATAAACCTCGAACCGGCCCTTCTGTACACATAAATATAGTCCACGTGCGTACTGAACGAAATATTCAACATTTAGAAGTGTTATAAGAGATGTTGCTATGTAGTGGCTAGCGGTTGTCGTGTGATGGTGGGCACCGCACCGAGTGTTTGCCGGGACCTGCTGTACTTTCTCGGTTACTTTCCTGTTTCCCTGAGCCTATTCGCGAGTACAGATATGCGTCGTTTAACGACAGGGAGACGTTCTGAGAAATGCATGGTTAGGCGATTTCGTCGTTTTGCGAACGTGTACTTCCACAAACCTAGAGGCTGTAGCCTACTACATACCTAGACTATGTGGTATAGCGTATTGCTCTTGACTGCAAACCTGTACAGCATGTTCCTTTACTGAATATTGTAGGTTAATCTAACACAATGGTATTATAATATTATAATCTTATATTATGTACATTATTATATTATATACGTAATATTATAATATTGTAATATTTTGGGAACACCGTCGTATATGCGGTCCGTCGTTGACCGATACGTCATTATGCGGCGCATACCTGTACAGTCCAGTAGGGTGCCACAACTTTCGTATCATTTAAAACTAGCCTTCCATATTTATCCAGTCTGTCGATGTTACATTACTCGTAAATCGTCTTTAAAGAAACAAGTAACGATAAAAATTAGTTCTCTGCTGTTTCCAATATGCTTCACAAACTCGTATCTGTTCTCATTTGACAGGCTGTAACCTCTGGAACTGAAGCAGAAACATTGAAGAATTAAGAAGTGACTGGACCGTTCGATATAAAGTCTTGAATGTAAACGCTTTCGCTGTTGTCCTGATTAAAACAGGAAAATGACTTTCTTGTATTCTGCAGATACGAGTATGTTGTTCGAAAAACTCTCAGTACTGTTTTTTCCCTCCCTGAATTTACTTAATGTCTTTAGTGGCAAGATAGTAGGCCTGTCCTTGTTGCGCCACTGTTTAGAGCCTTATCTCATTCGTTTGTAATGGAAGGCGCATTTTACGTAAACTGAGAGCGCTAATTGTCAGCACATAGGCCTGTCTTCGCCGTTATTTCTGACATTGACTCAGCGTCTTGTAATAGGGTCAAGATTGACTCCTCCATGTTTGTTTGTGTTCCAGTTTCATTATCGTCCTTACAGCATAGAAGGCCGCGCCATAGCGGTTACTCATCGGCTTGTCACTGCGGAGGCCAGGGTTCGATTTCGAGTCGGGCCGTGTAGGATTTATGTTAGACAAAGTGGCACACAGTTTTTTCTCGGAATATTTCGGATTACCGCCGCTTATATCATTCCACCAGTGTTTCGTATTCATTCATCTGTAACCGACAGTGTCCAATTAGCAATAACACGCGCGCAGAGAGAGAGAGAGAGAGAGAGAGAGAGACAGACAGAGATAATAGTTTATTGGTTTTGCAGTTCATTTCTACAGGAGTAGTTTTAGTGGGGTACTAGTCTAAATCCCTTTGAAATTGCAAAGGGAACGTTTACTAAATCGCACTGTACTGAATATGTACGTTTTTAATTTGAAAATGTCTTAGAAGTTACGTTGATAATGTATAAGTGGTGCATCTACCCAAAGGAAACTCTTCATCGCGAAGGTCGAGGCTGCAATACCGACCGCAGCAGATATCTCTTGACTGATTTGTAGCAGATCGTGCAGGTATCCGTGCCTATTACAATATTTCCTACATGACCACAGGTTAGCGACAGAAGTTCAACTGTTTGGTTTGTGTGTGTGTGTGTGTGTGTGTGTGTTTTGGTGTACATAGGTATAGAGATATGTCAGAATTTAGGCCTGTATTTGAACATGTTGTAACCATATTGAGTGGATATTAAAATGTATTTCACACACACACACACAAAAGGAAGGGGTAAAGAAGGAAGAAGGCTGATGTTTGAATGTAGACCTACTTCTATTTATCCGTTTTGAACACGATCGGTGGTCACTCTACATTTTTAGCCGCGCTTGCTCTAACTTATATGGAGAATCTATGTTTCTGTTTGAATGAACATAAACCCAAATGAACGCTCCACGATTGGTTACTAAAACGGTACTGATATTTCGATAACCTTACGATATTATGTGTGCTATAATGAAACCCTTGTTTTGTGACGCTCTAAGCTATGTGCCGTTCTACGTTGGATTACATTTGTAGGATTCTAGACCATTCCTAGCTCACGAAGTGCATTCATTAACGTTTTCCGATATTTGCTTTAGCATGGAAAATGAACGAGTATATATGGCATAAGAAAGGAGGGTCTGGTTCTCTCTTCAGACCGGAGTATGAGCAATCTGCCGTACGAGAAGTTGCCCTGTAGGTTCCCTGTGTTAATTCTCAGTCCATTTCATGCACGCAGGAAACTGTTCCCAGCTTGGCATTTCTTAAGCACTTCAAATTTTACCCCAGAATGCAAATAAGTTTAATTTAAGTTTACAGTATTAGGCGGTCTGACGTCCTGTTGCATGGTAGATTATACGTTAGGCAATGTACATATGTAACATTGATGCGCGTTCGTGTGCTCGTTGTTTCTGTGGAAAAGCAATAAATACTACATATTCTGAGTGTGTGTTTATAGCCTTATGTATCCAGTATGCAATGCGCAGGCACCATATGTCCTCTGTGGCCTGTGCGTCTCTGCAATTATTTCCACATTATCTCATTAACTCGATTAAAAAAAAGTTTTTGAACGTAAAACGTGTGTTTTGATTTTCTCTACTGCTTATGTCTGGAGAATTTCTCAGTCTAAGAAGAACTAAGCAAGATATGATCTTCATGTCAAGTGCCCGTTTTTCTTGTCCGATGTTAATGTAAATAGAATTTTCCCTTCCGATTTCCGAAATATACAATGTCATGAAAATGCGTCCAGTGGGAGCCGAGTTGTTCCATGTACGCAGATGGACAGACGGACAGACAAGCATAACGAAGCTAAGAGTCACTTTTCCTAATTTTGAGAACGCGCCTTAAAAAGTACTGCAGTCACTTTATAGGCCTGGACAGACCCTGAGGGTTCCAGGAGGTTGAGGCTCCCAGTTTTCAAGACAGTCGGCACATGAAGTTGGTAAAGTTGTTAGCCCTATGTACCGGCCAACTCCCTCCCGCCCCCACCCTCAACCCCAACCCCCCAGGAAATATTCTTGGTACTCATTTCTGTTAGAAACTGAGTCGACCCCCGGGGCCATAGTGCGGCCGGAAGGATTAAGTCAACGAAAAATTATACCATCGGGAGATCGAACCCGCGACTTTCGGGCTTGTAGGGTGGTGCCTCAAGGAACTGCGCCACCGCCTGCTCTCAGTTCGTTAGACACTGCTATAAAACTACAGGACGTCGCTCCACAGAAGACCATAATCTGAATATTTACCGTCGTGGGAGGACCTCAAATCCTAATTTTTATTCAGCAGTGTCCCCTCTGATGTGGAACGTTTCCGTTAAAGGCAGTTACTTTTCCCGCCATTTCAGACAGTTTTCCTGCGTCATTCTGTGGCCCAAACAGCTCGATTTGGAAATGTTCAAATGTGGGTAACTCTGTTGTTGTTCGTTGGTTGGTTGGTTTTGTGAATTTCATAATGTTTTGCGTTTTTCACAAAAGTATGTGTGAAGATAACCATCTTCTCGTTGAGCGTGACGCCGTGTAGGCTGGTGGAAATTCGCCGACGTTTCAGAGAAACCTGCTGCTGCCGTGATTAGCGTATGTGAGTTTACAAACCGTGGTTCTGCGGCATCGTGCTTGTCATTTTGATTTCAGAATTATTTGTGTAGCAGCCGTCTTTGAAGTTCGATTTTGAAAGGTAAATAATGGGCCTGCCACACCTTGAAGACGCGTATAGTTGGGTGTAGAGGGAAAGATCTCCACATTCTGGAACTCGAAAAGAGCTGGAGATGAGTGATTAGCTTGATTAGCTTCGGCCGCCTTTATTATCCTTTTTATTTATGTTTTATTGTTTTATATGTTTTGCTTTCTATTTTGTATGTTCTGTGATCTGTATTGTTTCTCCTTATGTATATTACTGTTCTCTTTCCCTTTACATACAAGTTTAAGAATCACTGTCACCGGGTTGAAACCCAATTGCGGTAAATAAATGTCGTGTCGTATCGTGTCGTATCTCGGATAAGGGACCAGACGAATATGTCGCGGTTCCCTGACTCACAGAACCCGGAATCGATTAAAATTGTCCACCTGGAAATTTATTCCTTACATTGGAAGATTTAGTTTAACACTAATTGTATTTAAACATTCAGTTTTTGTCGCGCAATAAACCCACGGCGTCAAAAGGTAAAGTTGTCCCTGTCAACGCCGTGAAGGCGCATGAAGGAATAGAGGTCTGGCTTCGCTTATTCTTATCTTCAGCGCTAGATAGCGGTAAGTGGTCCACTTCTTCCCTCGGCCACTATACTATCGGGAAAGAAACCCTATACCCTTTGAATAGAAGGCTGAGCGGGTGCTAGAACCTTTCTGGACGTTTCAGAGCGGTTGAAACAAGCCAGTCATTTACTGCGGTATAGGAAAATAATCGCCGTTTCTTCTCAGATTTACACAAAACACGTAAATACACTCTGTGACGAGAATGTAGAAAATTTTTAAGCGTGTTGTTACATAAACACTGGGATTTAAAGAGTCAAGGAAATTACGAATTTGTGTTTCATATTTTGTGTTAATTTATAATTGTAGCCCAGACGCACGTCATTAGTGCGTGCAGCACGCTGAATGAATATCACGGTGCCAGGACTTGTATAGGCGTATGACATTTGACGTTATCTGATTACGTTGCCTTTGCATGCCTTCATTTGCTGCTATATTTCCAAGCCTGTTTGTTGGTATTTCCCGCCAATTATATCGGAATACTTGTAAGGCATTTCTTAATGATCATGCCATTACACCGTATGTTGTTTATTTTTAGATATGCAAAATGTTTTACAAAGGTCTAATGCACTTTTCAGGTTAATCTTATAACACTGAGTGCATGCAGACGATAAAAACTTGTGACATTGAGGTAATAAAAGTATGAATTATGTTTCCTATCAGCGTTTACTGTTTGCTTGCTTGCCTGAGAGTCTAGTTAAGACTCGTTAAAGTGTTCTGTGAAGTTTCCAGTCGCCTAAGTACTTCACAGAAAATACTGCTTCTTTTCTGGACGTTGAATAGTGGCCCTAATTGACGCAATGAGCTTATCGTGTGCAATCGGCTGTTTTATGAGAAAACGAAAAATATTTACAACATCCTAACATCGTTTAAGTATAGAAACATATATTGGAAGTTATAATAACCTTACAACTTAACACTCGCAACGTAGCGCGTTTCATATTTTGTGCAATTGATCTTAGATGCGAAAACAAGGGCACTAATTTTCGTATATGTTATTACGGATGTTATCTCACTATCCTTCGAATCGAGGAACGTGCAGCGAATCTTGGACTTTCACCGTTGATGCGTGCCTTTATTTACCCATTTATATTACAAGGGGTAATATATAATATTTTTTCCTCGTGGCTCGACAGCCCCTAGGGGTCTCCTCATTATCGAGGCTTCACGTTCACACTCAGACACACCACACCCAGTTGGACTCCTCTGGGCGGGTGATCAGCCGAACACAGAGACCTGTACCTGACAACACACAACACTCACAAGACACAGACATCCAACCGGCGGGATTCGAACCCACAATCCCAGCAAGCGCGCGTCCACAGACCCACGCCTTAGGCCGCACGGCCACCGGAATCGGCGCGCATAAAAATGAAATCTGATACAATACTGAAGAGTTGGTCAGTCAAAACACAACAGTTTATTAGTTCTCCTACTTAGATGTGGCGACTAGTTTCGACTTAAAAAGTCATCTTCAGGCCATTTCTGAACCACATTAGTATAGGTACATTAAGTAGCAGTGCACAATTTTGGGATCCCAAAAATGTTTACATGAATAAAATACTAGAGAAGATAATAAAACACAGTAGAAAGAGCGATAAAGATTAAAAACAGGTAACAGCGGTACTGTAAGTAATAAAAAATGTATCTCAGCAAATATTAAATGTGGGTAATCGGAGGTCGAGTGTAGAAGTAACGTAGGCAACTCCCTACGGTCAAGTTAAGGGTCGAGCATTATGCTTTGTAGTTTTTCTATGCTCCTTTGGTGGGTGTTGAGAAGGATTTCAGTGGTCTGGTTCGAAGTAAAGATTATACATACGTATTTCTATACAAGACAAGAGATAATTTTTACTTTGATCCAGACCACTGAAGTCCTTCTCAACACCCACCAAAGGAGCATAGGAAAACTACAAAACATAATGCTCGACCCTTAACTTGACCGTAGGTAGTTGCCTGCGTCACTTCTACACTCGACCTCCGACTACCCACATTTAATATCTATTGAGATACACTTTTTATTTGATGTTTATTGGACCGTGCATCTTTGTGAGAGTTGAAGAATAAAATACCAACTAGATGTCACTTGTTATATTTGCTTTACTTCTTAGATACTCAACATGTTTCGGGCATTAATATGTCCATCTTCAGGAGTTTGCGACTATGTTATTGAACTACCACATTGGCTGTATT
>Ga0123355_10015917_pt1 | contig 11832 bp, 5 predicted proteins | sample TergutEmb28metaG_3_FD_89872 | JGI IMG/M metagenome (GOLD analysis project Ga0123355, IMG submission 89872) | Embiratermes neotenicus P1 segment gut microbial communities from Petit-Saut dam, French Guiana - Emb289 P1 | ecosystem: Host-associated > Arthropoda: Insects > Digestive system > Gut ... | reverse complement strand
TAGAAGTAATAAGTTTATGAATCTCCAAGCAAATTGTTCTACCCCCTGCTTTAATCAGTTCTGCCGGTATTTGATCAATACCTGGCGATTTGTGACTTTTTAGCTTGTCGATAGCCAGCTCAAAGTCAGCGGCACTTGGCTCAGGTACTAGTGGTTCTGCTATGTGTATTTCTGCCTGCCTAATGTCCTTAACCCCATGCACGTTGAATAGCTGGGAGAAATAGTTCCTCCACCTAGCCACAATACTGTGGGAGTCTGACATCAAGTCACCTTTCTCATCCTTTACTACATTACATTTAGCCTGGTACCCCTTCTTAAAGTCATTGATGCCCTATACAAGTCCCTAATATTTTGGATCTTACTGTTATTTTCAAGTTCAAGTACATCTAACAAAACTCCTTAAGTGGAAATGTGTGCAGTATATCACAAAGGAATACTCAGAGTATTGATAAATAAGATTGTGACAAACATCACCAAGTACGTGACCCACGTCCAGTACACTATACTATATTATACAATACAATACTTTACTATACCATATTATACTACACTACAATAAACTCTACTGTACTATGCTACGCTATACTGTACTATACTATACCATAGTGTACTATACAATAAAATATTCTACTACACCTCGCTACTGTACAATACATTGCACTATATTCTACTACATCACACCACACCAAACCACACCAAACCATACCAACCCATACTGCGCAATACTGCGCTAAGCTACGCTACACTACGCTACACTCCACTCTCAACTCCACGCATTCCACACACTCCACACACTCCACACACACCACACACACCACACACACCACACACACCAAACACACCACACACCCCACACACCACCACACTACACCACACTACACCACAATACACCACACTACACCACACCACACCACACCACACCACACACCATATTATACTATACTATACTATACTACACCACATACTACAATACAATACAATAAAATACACTATACTATACTCTGCTGTCCTGTGCTGTGCTCTGGTATGCTATACTAAAACACTACACTATACTGTGCCATACTCTAATGAAATCTCTTCTAAATTAAATTCAACAGCAATAATATTTTAAGTTTTAGCCATTGTAACTACCAATTTGTATTTTATTATTCCCCTGTAGGGAATAATAATCTAACTTTTAAGTATTTAAATGCATTAACTGTAAAGGAGAAACCTTCACTTCTGTAATTTTTTTCATGGCGTAAAATCTACCAGATGATGGCCAAAACGGCCGTAATATGTAGTGGATAACAACGAAATGTGTGGTGTTCTAAAATTTGTGTTCGCTCTTACAGTATATAGAGATATTTACGAACAACTCAAAAGTACGAAGACACTAAATTTTTCAGTAGATTTTTGTTAGTGCCGACATTACTCAAGTGTTTACCCACCGTGATTGCTTCTCACATGTGACGGTGCTCTGCCTTCTCCCTGCCACTGTTACAAGAAAACGGCCTAAGGCAATACTGTATCAGACTTGTATCGGGCAGAAACGGTTTCGAAAAAGGCCATGAAATGAGGTTCTTTCATTCTTTAAATGAGACCGAATGAGGACTTTCATGATTCTGTTTATTTAACAAAACTTTGTACTTCACATGCCTTACAAAACGTACAATTACTCCGACGAAAGTTGGAAGTGGCCCAGTCTCCTTCACAATATTATTCTTGCAGGACAGCAAGAGAATCAGAATGTCAATAAGGACAGCTCTTTTCCTGCACTAAGTATTGTACTGCAGCATCAAAGCTAACTATATTATTGTGTAATATTATACAGGTTTTAAATAGCATTTTCAATTTACTCCAGGATTCCTCAAGTATCCAACAGCGCCAAAACGGTTATTTTTATTGTTACAGCCTTTGACCATGTAAACATGAAATTGTCACAACGAATTCCACTTATATGTTTAACCCCATGTTTTGTATTACCGTTCGTGTGTCTCAGTATCTTTAACAGAATGAAAGGAAACCTGAATCATTTTTTATTACAATTGTAAATATCACAGACCTTATTAATTACTCTGAAACGTATCAATTCATTTCACATCCTATAACTGTAACATTCATTTTTTAACCACACTTCTACATGCATTTCTTTCGCACATCGTATAAATGGCTTGTACATTTTTCAACTACATGTCTAAGGCATTTAACGTAAAAGAGACATTAAAATATACTATAAATAATAAACTGTTTTCTTTACAATAATAATAATAAAATTCAATTCATGACACATTTATTAACATACAGGCTTAAGAGCAGAGGTGTCTATTATACAGCCGGTACAAAAACACAAATACCACACAAAAACAGTACAAATACTACACAAAACAAAACACTAAACAGACATTACCATCGCAGTATGAAAAGATAGAACAAAGTAAAAGACTACTACAACAAACACTTTAAGCCCTGAAGAAACATAAATACATTGATACAAAAATATCACAGATTAGCGTAGAATTTGTTTTAAAGATATAATGGTTTTCCTAAAGATATCGACGCCTATGCACACATGGTTATCGTGTGTGCAATAATAATAATAATAATAATAATAATAATAATAATAATAATAAGCACCTACAATTTTTCTACCAGACTTTGTATCTACTAAAATATTTATTTATTTATTTATCGCTTTATTAATGGTTTAATGACACCTTAGGATTCCTGAATAAAATATCATTACAATATACTTCAAAGTGATGAAAATTAATAATAAGCTATGACGTGACTCATAAATACATAAGTTTGACAGGATAATATTATTTCTTTTATTTGGGACAAGAAGACACACCAGCTGATAACAAATTGAAATAAATTGTTATTTTTTGCCTGTATTCGAGTGGAATGGGAATGAAGCACATAGAAAAGTCGGCAAAGTGGTCAACATTCATCTCCTTCATATCTCCATACACAAACTGTAAACGTGTTTCTCTTTCAATTTCAGTGATTTTTAAATAATTTTTAATTAAAAGACACTTTGACTTGAATCTCCACGTACATTACACTCACTTCGAAACGCATTACTGTGGAGACGGGAAGGCCTTAAAATTCTAAAATTTTAATGAAATGCTTTATTTCAGAGTCATAATGGAAGTTTTCAGAACAATTTAGATGCTACCTACTATTGCCTGCCACAAATTCACTTTAGTCTCTGCTGCATTTCCAGCCTCCTCTTGAAGAACAAGTTAACACAGGGGAAGGACCTTAGCAGACTACATCAACCTCCTAGCTCAATAAGGCATAAATAAATTGCATTACGTATCCAATGACTACGCAGCCCCAATACAAGAATTTCAGACATGTCACAAGACAAACTGAATCGCATTCATTTTCAAGGCTCCAGTTGAACTTCTGTTAAGTTTACATCTTTCTAGCGAGTCCAAAATGCGATTACCCTAAAGTAACTTCAATTTCTACTTTTAAAGGCGCTAAAATATTTCTGTTTCAAGTTAATTTCAAAACAATATGTGGGGAAGACCACATATTTGTCGTTGAACGCGTTATTAAGGACGCTTTTTATCAAAGACATTTTACTTATTCAACCCATATAACCAACTACACATGCACCAGAAATTCAACACAATTTTTAAATTTTAATGCATGAATTGTTGGTTCCACAAGTTGACTTCAACATCACGCAAACTGTGTACATTATTAAAACTTTCCACTAAATTTTGCCTCATTCCTAAAAAAAATGTGCGTTGGATAGGAGTTTGATCGGTATAGAAGGATGTGCATTACACCTTTCAACGACAGTCCGAATTAAAATTTACTTCAGGGCACTTTCCGAAAGAAAACCTAATCGAAAATATACCTTCTGTGAGATAGATTGGACCTACACAGCACAGGACAGGAACGGATACTGATATACGTATTTTTAAAAATTACTTGCTTGAATCAAGCAGCATTGTAAACGCACCAAACTTACACGCGTCTAATAGCAAATTCTGGGACCACGAAATACATTAAGAGCGTTTTTATAGATATTCCTTTTTTTTTTTGTTATTTTTGGAAGAAATGTCTCTAATTCAGTTCTTGTAACAGTTATATTTACACATATACATTAACTTTCATTACAGAAACTGCATTATAATTGAATGCGAGACAAAAGAAAACGTTACGTTTTATAATGTTCTTGTCTACCATGTGCTACTTATTTACTACATGCCAACTGAAATCACCTTGGTAAAGGCCCAGCTGGGCTGAAACATACTGACTAAGCATTTCAGTTTCTATGTGTGTGCCCAGGTGTAGTATATTCTCTTGTTTCCTTAATTGCGACTCAGGCAAATATTTATTCCTCTACCTATCTATCTATTTATCTATCTATCCGTTTTTTTAAAGCTGCCACCGTCTTCCGAAAACTAAACGACTTTCCGCTCTATTTCTCTATTGAGCTGGTTTTAAATTTCCTGTTGTCATTTATTTATACGTGATATGTAACTTTTTTCCGAAGTTACAGTTGACGTAGTGATCTCGTATTCACAGGGCTATGTTGGACAATTCAACCCTTAAAAATATAATAAATTATTTCTTCTCGAAATATATCTCTAAATATTTCATCTTATATCCCTTCGAAACATGCAAGAACATTGTGATATTGCATAAGATGCAATACACCCAAGGAATAAATCATCAACCAATGGTAGTAAATCCAAAAGAAAATTATTTTAAGTCAATGTCAGTGTTATAAAAAATTATAGGAACTGTAAACCTTACTTTACAATGTCCTGTTGTGGGTTGTTGTTTGGTTCTAAGAAGATCAACATATAATTTGCAGCTACACGTGTTGCTGACTGATTCTAACCTCTCAGCAGTCATTGTGGGAAATGTTCGGGTGAGATTTCTAATTTTCCTCTTTCATATGTTATTCAGCTCTTATCAATACGTTCTCGTCTTTTCCACGCTGGGTATGTGTAGACCCACGAGAGATGAAGTTCACTAAAACAAGTAACACTACGTAACAGCCATCGAACGTTTTGTATTCATCAGCTAATTTTCCACCTAAAGTTACGTGAATGTCTTTGGTAGTAAATATAGAAAATATGAGGAAAAATTCTGAATATTTGTGTAAAGGGACAACGTGGGAGACCTAGACATCGGCGTCAAAATAAAGTGTTCGAGCTTTTGTTGTATAGATGATAATCAACCCTTCCATATTCATAGCACTAGGTCTACGAGGTTATTTTATACTTCGGTAAATATAATGCTTAATATAACAATTTGGGCCAGGATTAGGACCAAATATTTTATACAGATGAACAACGTGTCCATGTTAGTGTTCTTAAAAAAGTAATGTAACGTCTTCTGTGGACGATATAAACCAATCCACTGAACTACACCGAAGAGAAATTGTTGTGAATTCTGCAAGCAGAATGCAGCGGAATTTACGTAGTATCCTCCTTTTAATAAAACAGCAGCTTTCTTAGATAAAACAGAAGGATTAATTAGATTCTGTAGCTCCGAAATTTCCGAAAAAAATTGAAGCGACAAACAAACACCAGTTTCATAAAACATGAAAGAATACATACACAAAGTGTGCAATAAACAGTTTATTGTTTCTTTAATATACACGATAAATGCTCCCATGTGCTGATTACTGAACAAAGTATTCTACAGTATAAGTAGCTTTAAGTCCTACATGCATTATATTCTATATTACAATTTCAGTGCCAATAGGAAACCACAGCGGATTCGCATTAAATCTAACCGCCGTATATAAGGAATATAATTTGTTGGAAAAGGCTGACTTGGCGCAATATAATATCTATTAAGACGTTTAGTTTGGGCAGAAAATTGTTATTATTATTATTATTATTATTATTATTATTATTAAATTGAAGGTGTCACTATCATGAATTTTAATAATTCACTGCAGCCAATGTGACATAAGTAATATCCAATTAACATTCTTACAGCCTATTAATGTACGACATATTTCAAGGCAGTAGCCAAATTGTTTCTGTTATTCCAAGTGGATGTCCTTCAAAACTGTTATCCGCTGAATTTCTATACGCTTACGCTGTTCCTTATATCGCAAGAACGCGAACAGCTCGCCGTAGCCTATTCCTGATGATTTATTTCCTTTAAAAAGAGCAGAACAATATTACCCATACAATTTATTTTCCATTATTTGTTTCGTCTCTCTTATCTTCTTTTGTTAACCGTCACACAAAATTCCTCTCACAATCTGTCACTTTTACGCCATTTAAACAACGGTCAAGTCTCACAAATATTTTTCAGTTTTGTGTTCAAAACTTTAAATACGATACCTCATATACAAAATTAAATATTCGCACAGTCGCCATCTGTGATCCATGGATTTTAAGTAGTATTTCTGAAAGAATTTGTGCTTTCTCATCATTTTTTTACCTCCACACAAATTTTCAGATTCTGCTAGTTGTACTTCATGTGTAGAAGCCATTAAACTAAAAATTCTTTCCAGATTTGGTACTTTATTATTTGCGCTCTACACAACATACCTTACCTATATTACGTGGTTTTCGAAGCTATATTTCTGAAATACTTCGTTTTATAATCACACAACCAATAAAGCTACTATCATTCCCAGCTCACAATTTCGCGGCTCAATGATCCTGTTTTAATGAGAGAACTAAGCTAAAACTCGTGCCAGCAGTATTCCAGTGGCCTCAACAGGAAAAATAATCAAAACATAATATTGTGTAAATATTCCAATTATTTCAAAATATGGAAGACACACGTTAACACTGACATAATGCCGTTCTCATGAGACCCTTTTTTTGTAGAAGGAGAGGAAACGGAACAAACACTAAGGCATTCTACAGCTATACAAGAATAACCTACCAAAAATTCTCTTCTGTATGACTTCATTCAAAATTAGGTAGTGTTAAAGATATAACCGGTCAGGGTCCGTAGTTCAAATTTCGGAATAAACTTCCATAGATGATACAATGAACCAGTTATAATGCTGTCATCAGACTTGTAATATAATATCAAAATTTACTCGAAATGTTACTGTTCAATATTTAGAACGTGCGATAACCTATCGCAGGTCAAGCCACTAACTGCTGTCGGCAGATAGGACACTGGAGTCATAAAATTCGTAGGTTATCAAACTTCATTTCCACGAAAAAATTCGCTTGCAGGCTGGCTATTTCTTAGAAGGAGGCAGTAAACATACGCGAAACTTCCATAAACATTACATAAAGGTTAGAGTCAGAGAAAAACACATCATTGTTACTGAAGGAGACACGTAGAACTACGGTTCACTCTAGGCTGTTCTAAACGCTTTGTCATCTTACATGTTAATCTCATTACACAGCATTCATTTCCCTTTATCAGTGTTTCCACATTATTGTAATTAGTCAGAGAATTTATCGTAAAAAATTGCCACAATTTTATAACTCAAGTAAATTTAAAAAAAGCTCTATAAATATTTGTGCCGACCAAAGACGCCTCGAAATTCTCTTGTAAGTATTCCTGGAAATAAATCTCGTGTAACTGATGATAATAATTGCAAATTTTTAACGAGGGGCTGGACAATTTCAAGTGGACGGTTACAAAGGTATAGATATTTTAATTCTACGACAAATATACATCATACGCTTGCGGCTCTAAGCATCTGGCCACAATGGCAGAGCGATAGAATAATCCGCAGTGCGTTATACTGTGAAGTGTATTCCGTGGGCAATATGTGGTCTATTTAGCAAAGTCCTGTGAGGGTGATAACGAGAACCACTACTCAAAATTAGAGGAACAACGATGTCTGAACAGAGAGAAAATTAGCATGGGTGAATGGCAGACAAAACAAGAACATCAGAAAATACATATTTGTGACAATAGAGGACGTAAACAAGAAAAGTAAAACGAAAATAAAAAAGACAGGAAAATAAGCAACAAACAAAATGAAGATAAAGGAAGGAGGAGTAATATATGACTGCAAATTCTGTGGGAACTTCCACATGCAATCCACTGGCAGTTCATGCAAGTTAGATGTGATGACTTGAAAATTACGTTGCTACTACAAATTAGAAAGGTAAAGCAACACCTAAACAGACCTCGACAGGCCCAGAGGGTTCCAGGAGCTTGAGGTTCCCAGATTTCGAGACAATTGACACATGAAGGTGGTAAAAGTGTCACTCCCACGCACCGTCAGCCAATATCCCCCAGGACTTATTCCTGGTAGAGACTGAGTAGATTCAGAGCCCAGGATTACGTCAATGAAAAAATCCAATGACACCATCGGGAATCGAACCCGCGACCTTTCAACTTGTAGCGCAGTGCCTCAACCAACTGCGCCACCGCATGCCACCACAAATGAAAAATGTATAAATGAAAGAAAGTATTGAGGCAGGTGATAATGACAGGTGGATGTTTCAGTACACAACCTTCTTTCAGAAGTTTGTACTGATCAGATTTGTTCGAGACGTTTCACACACCAGACGCAAAATCATCCCTTCCCGTATCAGTAAAACGTCAAGCCCTGAAGTACCTACAAACAAACAAACAAAAAATGCTGGAATTTTTCTCTTCCTGCTAACAGTAAATTGCGCGTACGGATTTACACATGTATGTACATGTACGAGTGCCTACACACATGCAGACTTACATTTTTGCGGATACTGCAAAGTGAATAATTTCATTGCCGAACGACGTAACCTTTCCTTCCAAGAATCAACTGGCTTCATTTATCTGTCCGAAAGTCAGTAGTCGCAAAACGGATCGCTGTGATAGTGAGCATCTTCTCTTAATTTAATGTGAAGCTTGTAGCCCAAGTAATAATTTGCAGGTTATTCAAGGCGACGACAGGATAATAAATTTCAGAATTTTTAGTTTAAGTGCTCTGAGTTGAAAAGCTACGGTATCCGGTCAGAACAGATAAGCTTAGGTGAAGATACGGTGCAATGCGACATCAGTAGAGTGTACTAAACGTTTCCTAGGAAATGGCTCAGCAGATTTAATAAAGATGATGTCAGAGAAGTAATGTACTGTATACGACGTATAAAAATTGTACTTTTAAAATGTTTAAAATTACAAAGCTTACGAAATTATAAAACAGAAATGTATAAAGAATTGCGCACATAAAGAACGAGCAACTGAAATTCGAAAGAATGTCTGAAGAGAATACATAAATTGTAATAATAATAATAATAATAATAATAATAATAACCCAATACTGTCAAAAGAACAGTACATAAAAAGACATGGTAGAGTGTGTGCACAACTACACTTCAACATATGGACAAAAAACACTGTTATGAACATGTGCCAAATACAGTAGAAACAAATCAAGGAGGCAAGGTACCCATATTGTGGAACCAACAAATACAAACCGACAGAACTATCCCCAACAACAAACCAGATAATGAAAAGGGAACATGTATGTTAATATACGTTGCAATTTCAGGAGACAGAAATGTGATTAAAAAAAAGTCGACAAAATTCTAAAACATAAAGACCTTACAATAGAAATACAGCTTATGTGGAATGTAAAAACAAATGTGACACCAGTAATAATACGGGAGACTGGGACTATTTCAAAGTAATTCAGAAAATACGTGAACAACATAACAGGAAAACAGGAAGTCAAGGAACTCCATAAAACAGTCATATTGGGCACTGCACACATGATCTCTTTACAGGCCCGGTGTGGCCCAGAGAGTGGGTAGAGGTATAGCTCTACTCTTCCATGATCGCGGCACTAGAAGGGGGTGAGTGGTCAGCAACACGGCCCGGCCGCACTTTACCCCCGGGAAAGACCAGGTACCCATTTTACAGGAGGCTGTGTGGACCCCAGGGCCGGTGTGGACGGGCGGAAAATCTCGTCCCCACCTGGATTCGATTCCGGACCGTCCAACCCGTAGTCAGTCGCTATACTGACTGAGCTACCCGGCCCACGATACTTCGGAAAGTACTTATGTAAAAGTACAATTAATTCAACACTGAAACTAATGATACAAGCACTATGAATAGTAACAACAGAATAGTTGCCAACACTGTATTCCCTACAGACATAGTTTGTCTGAGGAATATAAGTATAAATACCCTGCATAAAGGATATTATGATGATTATGATTATGGTAATAATAATAATAATAATAATAATAATAATAATAATAATTCAATTCATAAGCATTTATTAGTGCGCATACTTAACAGCTCAAATACCTCTTACAAAGCCAGCACAAAACCACGAATACAACACAAAAGTAAATATATACAGTAAACAAAACACTTAGGGGCAAAACAAAGAAGAATATGACAGGAAAAAAGGAATATAAAAGAAGGACTAGGACAGAAACAATAAACTCAAATAAATTTATACAAAAACGTCACAGATTAGGGCAGAATTTGTTTTGAAGAATAATAGGTTTCCTAAATATATCGACATCTTTGCAGGCTTTGTTAGTAGCCGGAACACATCCAGCAGACAGTGAATTTTTGCGAGCAACAGTAAATGGAGACGAGTTTATAAAATGACTAGGAAGAACTCGGATACCAGTAATAGCCAAAAGAGGAAGGCAGCATTTTAAGCCTGAATAAACGCAGTAAAATAGTGCATCAAAATAAAGTACTAATGGAAAGAATAAATGAATGAGAAAAAAGAGGATTTGAAAAACTATAGATCAAAGAAAACTTACAAAATTGTGTGTGTGTGTGTGTGTGTGTGTGTGTGTGTGACGGAGACAGAAACATAAACATTTGTGCACATCTGTGTGTTAAATTCAATTTGTGATAAATTGAATCCTATTTGCCGTAGCTACAGCTCATTGTGCATTAACAATACTACCAACGTTGTATTCTTCCGAGTCTATAACGAAATAAAAATGGTTCAAAAAGCCAGCACATTCACGTTGAAACCCAGAAATGCCATTATAAAATCCTACATGCGGTGATATCATCACCCGCAAAGTGAATATATTGTCCGCATTCCAGTGGCGATACAGTGAAATTGCTGTCCAATGTGGTTCAAATAACCCAGTATTAGCACAATGGGCCATAATGAACACGCTCCTTACTCTAACACATTACTGCATTTTAATTATTTTACAGTCTTATTTGGACGATAAGGATTGGAATATAATAACACTCATTAAAACGCCTAATTTATTTTTATCAGAAAAGAGACCAAATTAAGACGAATTAGCTAATATTGCACAGTAAGTTAAAATAACATTTTTTAAAGTAAATTTTGACCTTGTTTTCTTAAAATATTTATATTACTTTAACGTGCCCTTTGCCTTTATAGAATCGCCACATATTTACGTCTACACACAGAACAACTTATTTATTTCTGAAAAAGATAAATTATTATTTTTAAATGAAGGATGCATTTTGTACAGAGCACTTTCTCCTCAAAAGGTGTAAGCAATGTAGGACGCTTTTCCGAAATGTTTCGATCCTTTCAGATCATCATCAGGGAATTTCCTCGTTCCTTGCTAAAGTTATTACATATTCACGATTTAGTTCGTTCCTGTAAACAAGGTATTGTGGCAGGCAACATATCATGTAGAGTGTAGGGTGTGTAGTTGGCTAGGTGTGCGTCGTACGACGCACACCTAGCCAACTACACACTCTACAACAGATTCCTACACAACATGATATGTTGCCTGCCACAACACCTTGTTTACAAAAACGAACTAAATCGTGAATATGTAAAGCGTGAGGAAAGAAAACCAACAAGAAGCAACAATATAGATGATTTATTGTCAATAGTGGGTGTTGATTATTGACACTGTCTCAACATGTTTCGGGCATCTTTATGCCCATCTTCAGGAGAAAGACCACGTGTTACTGCATGTGGAGTGT
>Ga0123355_10015916_pt1 | contig 11832 bp, 12 predicted proteins | sample TergutEmb28metaG_3_FD_89872 | JGI IMG/M metagenome (GOLD analysis project Ga0123355, IMG submission 89872) | Embiratermes neotenicus P1 segment gut microbial communities from Petit-Saut dam, French Guiana - Emb289 P1 | ecosystem: Host-associated > Arthropoda: Insects > Digestive system > Gut ... | reverse complement strand
ATTTAAGATTTTGGGGACTATCTGCATTTTTGTATTCGAGAAGATTTTTATTTATAGGATTACTGCCATTACTTTGTATAAAACTCCCTATAATCTTAGGTAACGGATTTTGTCTAAACTTTACTTCTGTCTCTAAATAATTTATAAAAGCAACTAGCCCTTCATAATAGCCAGCTCTAGCCCTAATCCTTTTAGCAAGAAATAAGCCCCCAAGCGCCCCCGCACAGCTAGCAGCTGCCGCTATTAACAATCTTGTTATGATACTCATGATTTTATGAATTATAAATTACATTCAAACTCTCGTCCAAAATTCGCGTCACAGTTCCTGGCCCATCTCGGCTAGACAATTCTACAATCCTTGTAAAAATTTTAGCGTTTAGCAGCCTATCAAAACCTGACTTATTTACTAAATCTTCATAGCATCTAGCATGAATAGATGCTACTACACTAACACCGCAACTTGCAGCAAACATAGTCGCTTGCAAGTCATCCGCCCCTAGCAGTTCGTCCGTTATTATTACATTAGGTGCCATACTTCTAATACCCAAACTAAACGCATAATGTTTTGTGCAATTAGACAAACAATCTGTGTTTTCGCCTACATCAAGCTGACTAACCCCATCATGAACCGCTGCAAGTTCACTTCTCTCGTCAACAAGCAATACACTTATCTTGGGATTCTTGTCAGACAACTTTCTAGCTATATCCCTAAGCAGAGTTGTCTTGCCGCTACCTGGCGGGCTTATAATCAGAGTATTATTGATCTCACCCTCAAAGCAATGCTTGAACACTATATCACTGCATCCTATTACTTCGTGCGGCACTCTTATATTAACCGAATAAAAATTTTTAATTGTTTTAATTTGCTCGCCATCTCTGACAACTTCGCCAGCTATTCCCACCCTAACACCACCTTTTAATGTTAAAAATCCATTTTTTAGTTGATCATTTACCGCATAAAGCGAATAGTTTGTCGCTCGCAAAACAACCTCGTTTACATCCCTACTGCTAAGCACAATAGCTTTTTCTTTTAAGTTACAAATTCCCTCATCGCATAAATAATAAAGTTTGCTACCATAATTTATACAAACCGCTCTACCACTCCTAAGCCTAATCTCAAACACTTTTTTAGAATTTAGCCTAGAATTTATAATCGCCAAAATCCTAGCTGGCAAAATTTTACCTAAACTCTCAATCATTCAATATATCTTATTAAGCCTTTTTTTTGAATATACCCAATCGACATTTTTTGCAAAAAACAGTTGACTAGTAATCTACTAGTCAACTGTTTTTTACGGCAGTTTTTAATATTAAGATATTATTCATCTGCTTCGTTTGTATCGGTATCTGCTGTTTCTTTTTCTTCTTTTTCGTTAGCTTCGGCTGCGGCTTGGTCTAAGTCGGTAGCTTTTTCGGCTGCAATTTTTCTTATTTTGACCTCAAGCTCTGTACGGAGAGATTCATTAGACTTTAAGATGCTACGAAGCGCTTCTCTGCCTTGACATAATCTTTCGTCGTTGTATGAAAACCACGAGCCACTTTTTGCTAGTATCTTAAACTGAACACCTAAATCTATAATACAGCCTTCGTTTGAAATGCCTTGTCCATAAATGATGTCAAATTCTGCTATTCTAAACGGAGGGGCAAGTTTGTTTTTTACAACTTTCACTTTCGTATGGTTACCCATAACCTCGGTGCCCTCTTTTACCTGCTCGCCACGGCGGACATCAAGTCTAACTGACGAGTAAAATTTTAGCGCTTTACCGCCTGGTGTAACTTCAGGACTTCCGAACATAACACCAACTTTTTCACGAAGTTGATTGATAAAAATTATACAAGTTTTACTTTTTGCACTAATCGCTGTTAGTTTACGCAACGCTTGACTCATAAGTCTAGCTTGTGCACCAATACGACTCTCACCCATTTCGCCCTCAATTTCGGCTCTTGGAGTTAGTGCAGCAACGCTATCTACAACAATAACATCAAACGCACCACTTCGCACTAGACTATCTGTTATATCAAGCGCCTGCTCACCGTTATCGGGTTGCGAAACATAAAGTTTAGATAAATCTATTCCTAGCTTTTGCGCATAAATTGGGTCAAGAGCATGCTCAGCATCAATAAAGGCTACATTGCCCCCTAACTTTTGCGCCTCTGCTATTACATGAAGAGAAAGTGTGGTTTTACCACTAGACTCTGGCCCGTAAATTTCTACAATTCTACCTCTTGGCAAGCCGCCTATACCTAGCGCTATATCTACAGTTAGACAGCCTGTTGGAATTGCCTCTACCTTAGTGATGTTTTTTTCGTTAAGACGCATTATAGAACCCTTGCCATGTGCCTTTTCGATTTGGGCAATGGCTAGCTCTAACGCTTTCTCTTTTTCCTCACGGATAGAATTTTCTAATTTTGTAGCAGCTGTGTCTGCTGCTGTTGTCGCTTTTTTAACTGGCATAATTTTTTATGTAACTCCTTTGTTTTTCAATTTTAATTGTTTTTTTGTTGCTCGGGCACTCAAGCGAACACCCCTACAGTTTAATATAATATCGCATTTACTAGCGATTAAACATACTTCACATTTAGTATAATACGATTATCACATTTTGTAAAGTGTTTTTGATAAGTTTTTTAATTATTTTGTTCAGAGTTTATATTTGATTTTTCTGGGTCAACCAGCTCTACAATTGCTTCGTTTTCTGCGTCATTTGCAACAGCACTATTTGGGTCATCCACCACATCACAATTGCACTTTTGCATTTTTGCCAGCATTTCTTTACAATCACATTCTACTTGGTGTTCTATTTCTTCTTCGTGTTTCAAATCTTTTGTTATTTTTCTTGTAAACATATCTATCGCAATTAAAAACAGAACACCATACTGAATGCTTGTAAAGTAGCCCTGCCATGGTTGCAACGCCTCTAACCCTGCTTGACTCATTGCCACAAATATCAAAACAATCGCATAGTATAAATAAAGTGATGCCTTAAATGATGGTCCCGCCAAATAACTCTTTAGTGCTTTATGGTACCACCTTAAAGGTTTATCTCTTTCTCTTTTTTTAATTTTGTATACAATTAAATCACTGACTCGTGCTATTGCTACAAACACTATAATCAATAAAATATTACCAACAGCACCAATAACGGCATTACCATCTGCTATTATAAAATAAACCACAAAGGTGAGACCCGCAAAAAATGCTGCCTCAATAAGTGCTGCAAGCATATACAATATCTTTTTTATAAATTTTTGTTTTTTCGTAAGAGATTTCATATGTGATATGTTAGTTGAATGTTTTGACTTTACTTCTATATTTTAGCAATTCTCATTTCTCTTGTCTAGAGTTTTTAATTTGAATTTTGATATTATTAAGATTATTACTATAGCCGTAATGCCAAGTAGTATTGCAAGCAAGTACCACCCTAACGGGTTTGGACGAATGAACTCAAAAATTATATAATCAAAATTTCCGTCAAATCGTGCAGTAAAAACATAATAACGATTGCCGGTGTTACGATCGACATACATGAAATCGTCTCCAAAAACAGTGTAACGATTATTTGACCTAATTACAAAATTCACTGTAAAGTTATTTATATTAAAAGCAGTTGAGCTTGCAAAAGGAAAGGCTTCAAAAAAACTTGGCAGTTGCTCGTGTCCGTTTCTAAATATACAAAACAAACTACGACTAGGTGGATTTTGATATTGTGCATAATATGCAACGAATGGATTTGGCATGGTTTGACGATAACGATGAACAAACAGTGAGAAACGGTTTACTCGCTGTAGGGTCGAATTTTGAGTTATTGATTGCACAAACGAACGAATAGAGCCATCCGCCTCTACGGGATAAGTACTGATATCAATCACCTTTCTAAACTCCAAATTTCTAAAACCGTTTACTGCTGGATTATCTTCTTTAGTACGCATACTAACAAACTCTATGTCAACAAAACTGGCAAGAGCAAACAAATAGTCCTCTATTGTCCACGGCAGTTCTTGATTTGCCAGTTGCGATATTCCATTCGCTGCAGCTGATGCGTTTAAGATTTCTTCCTCTAAAGCACACAGTTGCAAGGTAAAATTATAGGTAATATTATAATCACATTCAATCCTTGACATGAAAAATTGGCTGCGGCAACCTGCAAAAAAAACTACGCTAAAAATTAAAATTGATATTATTAAAAAATTTCTTATTTTACCTTTCATAAAAAAACGAATGGCAACTTTTACTTACCACTCGTTATATATATTATTTTTTTATTAAACTAATGCCTTTAACTCATCTAAAGTTTTTCTAAACTCATCAAAAGCAATGTCATATGGTGCATCAGTAAGCAAGTCGACACCTGCGTCTTTTAATATATCAAACGGTGATTTATGTCCGCCCGCAGACAAAAACTTTTTGTATCTATCAAAAGTACTAGTTTCGCCACTCAAAATTGAGTTAGCAATATTTATAGCGCTGGTTAGTCCCGTTGCATATTGGTACACATAAAAGCTAGAATAAAAATGTGGAATTCTCGCCCACTCTAACCTAATACTTTTATCGTATGTTACGGCATTTCCGTAAAACTTTTTGTTAAGGTTATTATAAGTTTTGTTAAGGTAGTCAACCGTTAGCGGAACGCCTTTTTGCTCTGCCGCGTGCACTGTCGCTTCAAACTCTGCAAACATACTTTGTCTAAAAAGAGTAGTCCTAAACATATCCAAATAATACGATAGCAAGTATTTTTTTATATGTGGCTCTTTTTGAGTTTTTAATAAATGCTTTAATAGCAAAACTTCGTTTACAGTTGACGCAACTTCTGCTACAAAAATAGAATAATCATTTTTACCATAGGGTTGAGTTTTATCGCTATAGTACGAATGTAGTGCATGCCCCATTTCGTGTGCTATGGTAAAAATGTCGTTTGTCGTTGGGGTATAATTTAATAGCACATATGGATGTGCCCCATACACACCACAACAGTATGCTCCACTTCGTTTGTTAGCGGTTTCCTCTACATCTATCCATCTATCATTTTTTGCTTTTATTAAAAGCTGGCGATATTCTGCTCCCATTGGTTCTAGCCCCTCAACCATCAAATCATACGCTTTATCATACGGCAGTTTAATATCTGCTTTATCAAACATCGGAACATGAAGATCATACATACACAAATTTTCCAACTTAAGGACTTTTTTTCTAAAGTGCATATAGTCATGCATTAAGGATAAATTACTATCCACTTTTTGCAACAACTTATCATAAATGGCTACGGGTACATCATTATTGAACACGGATTTTTCCCTCGCTGATTTATGATTTCTTGCCGCCGCTAAAAAATTATCTTTATTGATAGACGCACCAAAATTTGCAGCAATCGTATTTATGACACCCTCAAAAGCCTTGTAGTAAGCCTTATATACCTTTTTGCGAGTATCCTGCAAGTTATGCTGCAATAGCATACCATAATTACCATGCGATAACTCGATTGGCTTTCCATCAATATTTACTTTAGGCAATTTTAAGTCTACATTATTTATTTGCGAAAAAATATCACTAAACGCAGATAGCGTTTTACCAGATAAGGCTAATAATCTTTCTTCCGCCTCTGACAAAATATGAGCTTTACTTTTTAGAATGTTTTTTAGAGAATAATCGTAGTTCTTAAATCGAGTATCCGCAATAAATTCCTCTAATGTTTCAACAGCTAAATTAGACAATTCAGGTGTTACAAAAGAAGTGTAGGCATTAAAAGATACAAAAACATTTTGCGCTTTACTTTTGCACTCTGCTGCCATTGTGTCGGTTAAATCCACATCTTTATACATCATGGCATAGCAATAGAGCTTTTCTATTCTTTTGCCCATTGCATCTAAAAAATTAAAACATGCCAATATTGTATCAGCATCTTTTAGCCTGCCTTTATAGCTTAAAACCGCTACCATATCTTTATTGATAGCGACAAGTTCTTGATTCCAATCGGCTAATGATACAAAAATATCCTCTAACCGCCATTTATGTTCTTGCTTTACTTGATTTCGTGATAACATAATTTTTTTGATAAATAATTAGTCAATAATTTTCAATTGACCTTAAGAATGGATTGTTGCAAATTTAACCCTCCGCTTTGTCCGCCCATATCCTATAATATTAAACAGTAGCAATACTACAGCACCTATCATTGATGCCATTGGCATTGCTAAAAAGTTAAATCTAATACTAGCAAAAATAGCAGGTAGCGTAACAGCAGATAAGTTTCTTAAAATCAGCAAACCTATCATTGGTGCAATTGCGAATAAACTAAAGGCAATCCAGCCTACCCCTTGTGCGTTAGCTAAGTATACCCTCTTATTGCGAGCAAACATTCTAATAAAGGCAAATAAAAATAATAATGCCCATACTAAAATTGTCCCCAACTGAATTACTAATAACCCTACAACTATCCAAACCGAAAAACCATCGGTAAGTTCTAACAAAAGATTGGTTATGCCCTCTATAACATTATTGCTGTCAAAAAAATCTACTACCCTTTCTACCATAGCACTTGCTATGACAGCTGCAGTTACCGCAGCAATATTGGTGTCAATTCCAAAAAAATCTGCTATATAATAGATTGAATCTTCATCAGTTGCAGCAGCCAAAATTGCTACAACAAAATCAGATATGAAATATTCTAGTTGATTTTCTACAGCTACTGCTATATCGTTAAAAATTGCAACCTCGGGGTTTCTTCCTATAGACCTAATTAGACTCATGTTAGATATAGGAACATCTAAAGTAATTCTCTCTCCTAATGCGTTTAGAGTTACAAACACAATATGGTCATCTATAATAAATTCGTCAGGAGCTGTCTCACAACAATAGCAAGGTTCTGTGCTGTCGCCAAACATAGAAAACAGCTCTCTAACAAAATATTCATCAACATTTGCCCTAATAGAAATATTTATAAAATTACCAAAAAAGGATAGCACTACAACAGTTGCCGCAACAATTGCTATAAGAAAATTAAAACGCCCAAGCCTCTTATTAGCTTGTCTAAATTCTGTTTGCGTCATATTATATGTACGACTTCTACCCATAATGTTTGCTATCTTCCTTTTAAATTTAGTTAATAATTATTTTGTTTCTATTGCTGCGGAAATTAAATGTCGAGCGTTTTGCGAGCAAATTTTTTAGACAAAATTGATGCCGACATTAAATGCACGATATTTGACTTTCAAAGTAATAACTATTATAGTATAACTAAATCAAAAATAGTAGTCAATAATTTTAGATTACATTAGTATTAAAAATTGATTAGAAAAAAGAAATTCACTAAAACGCTTGTACGCTTAGATGATTTCATGTTATTATATATATATCAATATTATTACTTTAATATATAAAGGATTTTAACTTATGACTTTAGGAACAGCTCTAGCGCTTGCTGGTGCAGCAATGGCTATAATACTAGCTGCCACCGGTTCGACAATCGGCGTAGTAAAAATAAGCTCTGCGGCAAATGCAATACTTGCTAAAGAACCAAAATATTTCTCGCGCCTACTAATCTTAATGCTGCTACCATCATCGCAAAGTATATATGCACTGGTAGTTTCTTTCATGACCTTTGTAAACCTAGGCATTATTGGCGGTCCAGTTGCAGCGCTATCGACAGCTACTGGATTATCAATATTCTTTTTGTGTCTCCCCGTAGGGTTTGTAGGACTTATAAGCGCAATTATGCAAGGCAATGTCGGTGTAACTGCTGTTGGACTTTTTGCAAAACGCAATAAACTATTTGGCAGTACAATCCTTATAATTTCAGCATCAGAAGTTTTTGCCCTGTTTGCATTCCTAATCAGTATGTTAGGCATTCTGTTTATTGATATATCTGCGTATGTACCTGTGGCTGAGGCGGCAAAATCCGTTGTCAATTGTTGCTGCAGTGCCGTGCTACCTGTCAGCCAAATTCCCGTATCATAAACTTTAATTAACACTGAACATTAAACAATGGTTGATTCTAAATTTTTCACAGACAGCATAATAAAGGATGCTACAATAAAGGCAGAAGAAATTTTGTCGGTAGCAAAAAAAAGCGTACAAGTAGAAAACTCTACAACTGCGCCTCTTTTTGAATTAGACAACTCTAAAATTCAAGAAGAACTTAATAAAATTGAAGCAAGCTACAGTGCAAAATCAAGAATAGATTCTAACAACATTATATTAGCAGCTAAACAAAAAGCACTTAACGACGCTTATTCTGCCGCTAACAAAAAGATTTTATCTTTAAACGATAAAGATTATCAAAAATTTATAGAGGACTTAATTACAAAAAATGCTGGCGATGGCGATAGCGTTATTATTGCAAGCACTGATAAAAAACGCATAACTAAATCACTTGTCGATGCTGTCGCAAAAAAATCTAAACTTAAAATAAGTTTAAGTGATAAAACCCACTCCTACTCTGGCGGTGTTTTATTAGAGGGAAAAATATCTGACAAAAATTTATCAATTGAGACATTACTTAAAAACCACCGAGAATATTTTGAAATTGAAATAGCAAATATCCTATTTAGCAAATGAGTAGCAAAAACATATACAACAACACAATAGCAGATTATGAGATTTCTAAACTGCTAACTGACAAAACTATAGACGAATTGCTAACCCAAAATTTCTATAGTGTTTTTGAAACTCTTATTAGCCTAGGCTACACCGATACCAAAAACAAAACAATAGACGATTTTATGCAAATTCAATATAACATGTTTTTCGATTTTATAAAAGAGCATTGCGACAACCTTGATTTGTTAGATTATATCTTTAACTGCTTTTTATATCTTGATGCTAAAACTGCCTATAAAGCCAGTACTAGTGGCGACACTCTACCCTATTTGCATTTTTATGACAATCCTATAATAAAAAACATTATAGATAAAGACTATGACGAACTGCCAAAAAACTTCTTGTCTACTATAAATAATTTAGACAAAAACTCTAAAGCACAAGAAATTGATATTGCTTTTGAAAAAGCACTTAGTAGCGACAACTTGACTTTAGCTAAAAAGATATCTAAAGAATTATTTAGATACACACAAAAACAAATTGACTTTACTAACCTTCTAACGCTACACCGAGCAATAAAGTCAAATTTTGATATAGACAACATCAAAAAACAACTTATTGAAGGTGGCACTATAAACTTAGAGAATTTTGAAACAACAGACTTTAATCTTATCACTAAAGAACTAGAAGCAACCGAATTTGACGAAGCAGCAAATTATCTACTAAAAGATGATTTGTCAAATTTCAAAAAAACTAGCGAGCAAGTTTTATATAATACTATAAAATCTAGTTACTCCAACTTCTTAAAGTTTGGTCCCCTGCTAAAATTTATTTTTGCCAAAACAGCCGAACTAAAACTGGTAAACTATTTACTAGTTTGTCTAAAAAACAATATAGTGTTTGATAACAGCACTAAAGATGCACTAAGCGTTTTTAGAAATATCTAGCACAGTCTAATAATTAACCATGTCTTTCAATCAAGGAAAAATAGCCGCCGTGGGCGACGAGGATACAATGCTTGCATTCAAAAGCGTTGGTGTAAAAACTATTGCAGTTAGTAACGCCACTGATGCTGATGCCGCATTAAAAAATTTATCAAAAGATAACTACAGCGTTATTTTTTTGTCAGAGAATTTTGCCAAGCACCTTACCACAACTCTGAATATCTTGCGAAAGCGTCCCCTACCTGCTGTTGCGATTATACCGTCAGCAACAGGTGAGAATAAAGGTTTTGGTAGCGAATACGCTAGACAAATGATTGCTAAAGCAGTCGGCAGTGCATTTATGTAAACATGAAATCAAAGGTCTAAAAAACACATGAAAGGAAAAATCACAAAAGTATCAGGACCACTGGTTGTAGCTAGTGGCTTAAAAAATGTAAAACTGTTTGATCTAGTTGAAGTATCAAAACACAAACTTATGGGCGAGGTTATCGAACTGAGAGGCGATAAAGCGTCTATTCAAGTATACGAAGATACTTCCCTTTTGGGTGTGGGCGAACAAGTAGAGTCTACCAATTTACCATTATCCGCAGAATTAGGACCTGGATTATTAGGCTCAATATTTGACGGAATAGGTAGACCTCTTGTAGAACTTTACGAAAACCATGGCAACTATATAAAAAGAGGCATAAGCATAAAATCACTTAACCGTAAAAAAAAGTGGGCTTTTGTAGCTACAGCAAAAAAGGGCGACACCGTAACAGCAGGCGACTGCATTGGCAGTGTTCAAGAAACAGACTCATTCAGTCATAAAATTTTAGTACCATTAAATGTAGACGGCACAATTGCGTCAATCTCTAGCGGCAATTATGCAGTAGACAGCACTGTCGCGACAATTAAAACAGCTAAAGGCGACACGATTAATATTTCTTTAATGCAAACATGGCCTGTTAGAAAACCTCGTCCGTACACAGAGAAACTGACCCCTACTACCCCGCTGGTTACAGGGCAACGAGTTATAGACACGCTTTTCCCAATAGCTAAAGGCGGTGTTGCCGCGGTGCCAGGCCCATTTGGTAGCGGAAAAACAATTGTTCAGCACCAAATCGCAAAATGGGCAGATGCAGATGTCGTTGTTTATGTGGGCTGCGGTGAAAGAGGAAACGAAATTACCGATGTACTAAATGAGTTTGCAAAACTTGTTGACCCACGCACAAACAAACCACTTATGCAACGCACAGTACTTATTGCCAACACTTCTGATATGCCTGTTGCGGCAAGAGAAGCTAGCATTTACACAGGCATAACAATTGCAGAGTATTTTAGAGATATGGGCAAAAGCGTTGTTATTCTAGCAGACAGCACATCTAGGTGGGCAGAAGCCTTGAGAGAAATGAGCGGCAGGTTAGAGGAAATGCCAAGCGATGAGGGCTACCCCGCTTACCTAGCTAGCAGACTTGCAGAGTTTTACGAACGAGCTGGTAGCGTACAAGTTTTAGGCAGCGACAAAAAGTTTGGAACAGTAACTGCAATTGGTGCAGTATCACCACCAGGTGGCGACATGAGCGAACCTGTAAGTCAAGCCACACTTAGAGTTGTAAAAGTGTTTTGGGGACTTAGTGCCTCACTTGCTTACAAAAGACACTTCCCTGCTATTGACTGGATAACAAGTTATTCACTTTATGTAGACCAACTAAAAGATTGGTATGATAAAGACATCGACAAAAAGTTTTGCAAATCAAGACAAGACACTGTTAGCTTACTAGGGCAAGAAAACTCCCTAAAAGAAATTGTCCGCCTTGTAGGCATGGATGCACTCTCACCCAGCGACAGACTCACACTAGAGGTAGCTAAATCAATAAGAGAAGACTTTTTGCACCAAAACGCATTTAGCAGTACCGACTCTTATACATCACTAAAAAAACAACTTCTTTTATTAGAACTAATTCTGCTTTATAATCTTGAGAGCCTAAAAGCTATTAAAAAAGGCGCTAGTATAGAAAAAATTCTATCCATCCCCATCCGTCACGACATATCATTGGCTAAACACTTAGACGAAAAATCTAATGAATTTGATACAATAAAAGATAAAATCAAAACTCAACTTAGTGCGTTAGAATTAGAAGATAGTTTTTAATTTACCCGTACGACCGCCCGCTCTCAGACGCCCACATAAAATATCCCTTGCGAATATTTCACAAGGGATATTTTATTGATTTGTTTTTTATAGCAACTTTCGCACGACTAAGGATTTATCAGTCCTGCAAGCTATAAACCGCCTCTACTTCTTGCCCTCTCCTACTTCCTCGGTGCCGGCAATGCTTTTACATCATTGCCGTTGCCGGCTAAGGCTTTACT
>Ga0123355_10015914_pt1 | contig 11835 bp, 6 predicted proteins | sample TergutEmb28metaG_3_FD_89872 | JGI IMG/M metagenome (GOLD analysis project Ga0123355, IMG submission 89872) | Embiratermes neotenicus P1 segment gut microbial communities from Petit-Saut dam, French Guiana - Emb289 P1 | ecosystem: Host-associated > Arthropoda: Insects > Digestive system > Gut ... | reverse complement strand
GAAGTAACTCAACGAATTAGTCGCAAGCTCCTGAGGATGGATGTATTAACGTCCGAAACATGTTGAGCACTGAATAAAGTAATAATAAAACAAGTGGCATCAAGTTTGTCTCTTTTTACTCAACTGTAAAGTTCCATATTCACCACTAATTTACACAGCTGCTAAAAGGCAACAAAGGAGGAAAAAGCTGCTGGTTATAAAACAGACACTTTTCCTTTCTTTTCCTGGTAAAATATATGTAATACTGCATATACTAATTATTATTTCCACACTGGTATAAATTCAACTGCAAACTAACACTTCCTTTGTACCAGCTGGGACAGAACTGGTTCTGAGCATCACTTGCATCAGGATACTGGTGACACATAACTTGAGACATACAAAACCAGTAATGTCTAAGACAAACCCTAGTACTACACACAAGTAACGGAGCAGAAATACTGATACAACTCTGCTAAAATACTAGCATACCTAACAGGATAGCTGATTAACCTTTTGGCGCCAGAATTATTTTGTTAATCTTAGCACACCCTGTATATAAAATGTGAATAATCCAGGAACAAAATATGTTAGAATTATGAAACAAACTGCATTTTGAAGAGGAAAAAAACGGAAAGTATATACCATGTTTAAAATATTCAGTACATGTATTTGTTGAATAAATATATAAAGTGCAACGTTTAAAGGTTAGCGGTGCAGTACGACCACTATAGTCGTCATTAGGCGTCAAAAGGTTAAGCAACTCCATTGTACAGGATTTTCTTGCAGCAGTTTACAGTTGAGGAGTGGGCTTAAAAAATTATGTCTATGAAACCAAGAGATTCATCAACATCACTACAAAAGCCCACCAGTGGATATCATGCCATGCAGGCTCAATTCAGTTTATATTTTCATAACCAATTTGAAGATTTATTTTAATACTTCCATTCTATCAATGACTAGGTATCCAAAAGGAATTGCTTATTTATTTTGTATACATCGGCACTGAACTTCCCACCCATGTCATAATTCATTTCATCATTGACACAACAGCTGAACACATGCAAACTTGTTATGTAATTTTCTTTAATTCTGTGTTCATTTATCTCTGTAAATATGCATGTTCAGGCATAAATGTTTATTCATGATGAACATATATTCACTTTTATAAGAGCATATTTCGCATAAATAGATTATGTCTTAGCAAAACCCAGCGTGAATCAGAAAAAGCTGGCACTATACAGCATGACTCACTGGAGCAGACTGGTTGTGAATTTGTTCCAGGAAGATGGTCACTGCTTCTGGTGTGAGCTGACTTGGATCATCTTCTGGGATGTGGTGATGTCTGGTGGTAGAGTTTACCACCAGCAGATATGGAAGTGGTACCACTGACATTGCAATGGAATTGGCCAGTTCTGGGCTCCCTACCCACCCAAACTGGAACCACCTATGAATATAACACACAATAAAAACATCTTTAAGAATGCTATTTCTTGGGGCAATCCCAGATGTCTGGTCACTGTGGCGACTTAAGTTTTGTATGGTGGTCCCTAATAATTGTGGATCACCTGTACATAATTTGCTTCGTGGCACCTTTCTGGTCCTGAGAACTATAAGATTGCTCAATGATTTCTGGAACATTTGTACAATCCTACTACAGCCAAATCATCTAGCAGGGTATATGCTGGTCTTCTATGCTACAGGTCTATGGTTCAAATTCTATTGTAGTAACACTAGACCGAGGTTACCAATATGTTGTCCCTGTGTCTAGGCATACACATGTGAAGGTATGTAGGGTGAATAGAAGTAAACATCCTCATATTCTTAACTCAGTACTAGATGGATGTGAATGATCAGCTCCATGCTCCAACCGCTTCACCCCATGATAGACGGCTGGAGGAGCACCACGAGATCATTGCAGAAATAAAAATCCCATACCTGAGAGGAATGAAACCCCAGTTGTCCAGACCATATAAAGTCACTTTACTTAGTGGTGACCTATCTGTTAGAGTAAGGGAAGGATCAATGCCAATTTTAAGGATCTATCACAATTTTATTAGAGTTCTTATACCGTTACCATGGAAAATGGTCCAAACTTTCAATGCATTTTATTGTCTCCTGCTGTGCTGTATGCAGCATGCAAATCCAAAATACTCACTTGTGAAACTTTTCTCTGTTCTTTGTAATGACAGATTCAATCATGTCTCGAAACCTGCAACAGAGATGCACACCAAAATCTACAAGCCTTATATTATGAGTAAGTCTACCAAATATACATTAACATTTAACATGGAGCATTTACACGATCTGTGTGATGATATAATACCATGTGGAAGTCAAAAGTGTCAACATTTCCATGCTGGGATTTACTTTGCAAAAACACCTTCTTTTGAAGAATAGTTGAAGAATAAAAGACCAACTTGATGTCACTTGCTATTTTATTTCACTTCTTATGTGCTCAACATGTTTCGGACATTAATATATCCATCATCAGGAGCTTGCGACTAATCTGTTGAATTACCACATTGGTTGTATTGTTCTTGGTTCAATGTGTGTTGGGTTTCGGTGTGGTTGGGTTGGAATGGTTGGATATAAAAACAAGAAATGTATTCTCAGAATTCTGATGGACAACTCTTGGGCAAACTCAAGAATAAATTCATGAGATTAACCCTTTGGCACCAAATGTTTTATATCTCTATATATATGTTTTATGTTTTATATATATTGTATATATAAAATGCACAGCATGATGCTCAAAACACCGAATGTCATCATAAGGTTTGTCATCCCCGCTGTGTTAACAATAAATTAGGTTAGAGTGTGTCTGTATTGTCTGACACAACTGTAAGGTGGTAAATGTAATAAATCATACATTTACCACCCTACAGTTGTGTCAGACAGTACACACACACTCTAACCTAATTTACCAAATGTCATATAAATATATATGCTCTTATGCAGTCCCCATTTAAATTCCAGTCTCCTGCAGATCACAATGGGCATTTAATTCCAGTGCCAAAATGATAACATTTGTTTCAGGAAAAGACCATGAATTGGATTGAACTGGCGTTTGATGTCCAACAGGAATGTTTGCATTTATGGTGGTACATTGACAAATCAGTCGTTTAGGTAACTGAATGTCTCTTTTGGTTGGGTTGTCACCAACTGGCAAAAATCTGACAGCAAAAACTCATTTAACTGCTTGGATACTAGCTTAAGTCAACCTGAAAGTTCAATATACTGTTCAGGTTTCTGTACTTACACAAGCATTTCAGTGGGGATCTCCAGTAGCTTATTCTCTTCTACAATAGCCAAAACAAGATATTTTTTGGTCTGCATAAACTGATTGATGTTTCCTCGTGTTACCTTCGGGAAAGTGGCAAATCTCTCAACATTTATCCAGTCATATACTGAGGCATTCAAGAACTCCATCTCCAAATCTTGGTTAGCTAGTTCTGCTATAATCACACAGGGGAGACATACACTAACTCAACATTTATATGGGGAAATAACAGGCTTAAACCTGCTCTTAGACAACAACAGCACTGCCACAGGGAAAATCAAGTGACCAAAATGATCCATATGTAACATGAAACCCAGGAAATAAATTAATAAGCCACACTAAAGAATCATATCATAAAGACCTGCAGTAGTGGCATGATATTACAAGCAATCTTTAGTAATAAGACAACAATTACACTCAGAAAAATTCATTTACAAGTAAAACTTTGTATTTATAATATATTTCTTATAAGAGTAATCATTAATATTTATTTCATCCTTGTAATCTAAAAATTCATTAACTGAATAGAAGGGTCAAATGATTAATAACCTTTCCATTTCCAATACAAACTGTTTTTTTTATCCTAGAATAAACCCTTAATGCATTCTGGTAATTTATTAAAAATGTTTATGTTTGCATAATACGCAACTGTTTGCAAGGTTTGTTATCAGTCTATGAATTTCTTTCTTGTATTAATGCTATGCACAGAAAAGTTAGAAGTGAAATATTCTGAATTATTTACACAAAAAAGTCATTAAAGATTTTATATATATATATATATATATAGTGATGATACAGTCAATATTTCCAGTACCCTGAAGATAGTTTTACATACTGTTCTGGATCCCGTCCCAATCATAATTCTAAGACTTTGTTTCCATTATTTAAAACCCCTTTTACTATCTGTAGAGGTACCCAAAAATATATTACATACTTCATTACTGAATGTAAATATTCAGAGTAGACCATTTTAAGTTTTTTTACATGTCTAAAGTGATACACAAATCTAAATTTTAGTATTATCTGTACACTGCTAATCTTCCATTCCAGATGTTAATTCCCACACCAAGAAATTCTGTATTTGTTACTTATCGATTTTTTTTGTCTATATAGGAAGTATGAAATGATTCACCATCAAAGTAGTATGATTAACTTTTATTACATTTTTCTTATTTATATTCAAAGGTAATTCATTCACTACAAGCCATTTACTCATATGATTCAACACACACACACACACAGATCTCATTTGCAAATCCTCTACATTTTTAGCAGTGATTAATACACTTGGACTGTCTGCAAACAGTAGGGGTTTAGAATATAAGTTTATCCTAACAGGAAGCCTTTGATATGCGGTATGAACACGAAAGTCCTAGAATTGATCCCTGGGGAACACATAATTTAATGTCCCCCAGTAGAAAGATTTTTGCTGTTGATATTGTAGTATTATTTCAACTTTCTTCTTCCTGTTTACTAGACATGATTCAATCCAGTAAGCACTTACTCTGTGAATGCCATAATAATACAATTTAGCTATAAGAATTTTATAACTGACACAGCCAAATCATAAAAGATACATCCTACCTGTTTGCATTAATCAATAGCTGTAAGAATATTATCTGTTAATGTAAAAAATGCATTTGAAGTGGGAATTCCTTTTCTAAATCCAAATTTCTCTGGTACTAATACATTAACTTGTAAATGTCAATTTATTCTACTAAACAAAGCTCATCAACAACACACACAACAAACTGCAATGAATGCCTTCCCCTGCACTGAATTTCACTGAAGCATACTTGAAGCACAGCCTGTAAGTCCCACAGGCTGTACCTGCCATGTATTGCACCCATTTTCTGAACAATGAACTGATAAGAAATAAAATGAAACATTCCTTAACAACCTCAGTAGACTTTCGAAACCAAATTTTATCAAAGCCCACTGATAGTGTTGGTGATGAAACATAGTCAGATGGACACAGATTACCATTCTGCAATCATTTAACAAAAGAAACGTGCAAAACTTCAGTGGTCAGTGCCACAACAAAGATAAATTATTCTCCTACATACAAGTAAGTCTAAAACATGTATTTAGAGTATATTCGTTCTTATACACAGTTGATAAATTTATATAACAGACAAAACACACAATAAAAATTAATATGAAAATTATTGGCTATGCAGTTTCACTGAAATATGTAATCAATATGTTAAGGATTTTACCAACCTGGAAAGAAATAATGTGAGTTCTCTTTGTACACATACACACTAGGGACAGATGTCAGTGTGACATGCTTTCTTGCAATTTCAGGAGACACTGAATAGAAAAATCCATGAGGTTGAAATTTTTCAGCAACATCAGAATAAGAGTCCTAGAAAACACAAATGAGAAGTAAGAGATCTTGATAACTCAAAACAGTAGTAACACCCAATTAAGATATCAGTTATACAACAATTACATGATTTACCAGCTGTTACATACCAAGTGATAGAATTTTACAAAATATTAGTACACAGAAAAATGTATGAACACCTATGCTATAAACACACATTAGAAATGGCTCTTCAGCCTATGTAACCAACTTGACAATATGTTCTTAGGCAATTAACAACAGTTTGCTAACGCATTTCTTTCTGGTTTATTGTTTAACCCTTTAAATGCCAAGTTAAATCCCATCTTCCATTTGCTGGCATTATAAGGAGCTGACCACATTCTCCACATTAGCATGATAAGGTTTAAGATGCTTTCAATAGCAATTAACAACAGTTTGCTAACACATTTCTTTCTGGTTTATTGTTTAACCCTTTAAATGCCAAGTTAAATCCCATCTGCCATTTGCTGGCATTATTAGTAGCTGATCACATTCTCCACGTTAGCATGATAAGGCTTAAGATGCCTTCAATTGCTCGGACAATACAGTAAGTAACAAAATGGGAAGGATGCAGAAGGAAACAGTCACCATCAAATTGAACTACTATGACCTCATTTTCCTGGACAGCCTGAAGAAAACCACAAAAACGTAAGACAGCACAACTACATTTTGGCTGGAGTTTAAACTTGGGACCTCCAAAATTTCAAGCAGTAGCCCAACGCCCTTAACCAGTGTAGGTTACTCAAAAAATTCCATGCTGATACAGGACATGAAACAATGCAAATGCACAGCATGATGACCATGTGGTAGAGCTTCAGTACAGGCACACATGATATCTAGTGATAAATTTCTGGCAAATTTTATTCACTTCATTTACTACATCCACTGAACCTTCTATCAAAAAATGTTGACTTGGAGAAATAAATCCCCCCCCCCAAAAAAATAGTAAACTGTATAACTATGTCAAAACAGGGTGCAACAAACACTGACATCAGTAACTGGTCATTGTATCAGAGGAGCACAGTGAGCACGGTTCAGCACTTATCAGAAAAGCCAGCCATTTGACTCAGACATATCACAGTCCACAGTTTCAAAACTCGTTTAACATATGCTTAACTTTAATATTATCTTCTGAAATGGGATGTTTCAGGTGGGGTCTCCAACTACAATGTAGTATGATTTTCTTGTTTGTGCCATGCATTTTTCTTGGTGAACCCCTTTAAAGCACAACAATAGCTACATGTACCATCTGTTTTAACGTAAAAAAATTGGCTTTGGACACTTGTGGTCTGGGTCTTGTATGATTCTCAGAACAAACAGAAATTATTTCCCTGTACCACATTAACCAACTGATCTTTGTAATCTCGACACAGTGCTCTTTGTGACGATGAAACTACATTTTAAACATTATCTACATAAACTTAATGCTTCAGGAAATTAATATTAATAACCACACCAAAAAAGAGCAAGAATTCTGAAATTCCTTGTTACTGTTAAATAATTTAACATAAAATGTTATGTATCTGCTTACCCACAGTGGACCTGCATTGTCACCAACATAAACAAAGAATAAAGGATTGGATGCCTTCAGATTATCCAAACTTTCTGCCCGAGTGATCTGCCGCACAGGAGGTCCAGATAACCGCAAAGCAAAGTTCACTATTTCTTCCTTCGTCCTGTCCCCACTGAATGTGTATTGAAATTCACCATTCAAGCTGTGAAAGTCATTACCAACAATGGAAATTAATAGAATGCTGATATGTGATGAAATACCTTATAAGCATCATGAATTAAATTCGGATCCTCGTAATACCAGTAACATGTACATAAATACAAAATGTTCTGTGAGAACTTACAACCCCAAATTTTAAATGCTGTGAAGTGTGTATAGAGGCTAGCAGCAATTACAGACTAATGAAGTGCAATCCATACAATGACGTCTATGTCAGATTCATCTACATTGATGCCTCCAGACAGCAGGTTCCTCTGAAGCTTCAGTATATATGTACCAGACCATATGGCATCACATCCCAGAAGACAAAAATGTTTAATAAAAGCTCTGTAATTATGTGTCTTATCTCAGGACTCATAACATGTGGCCCAGCAGGTGTTCTGTACAACGCAAAAGAGTACCCTTCCATTCCTCAAAAACGTGACTTTGGTATAGTCTACCTCAATAAAAAAAAAAGCAAATCAATTTTTAATAACTTCATGAAAATTTCTCATTAAATACCGCATGCAATTTTTCAGTTTATTTCATATGACACAAAATAACGTGGGCAAGTATTATACACCATCACCCTTTTATAACTTGCATGTCCCAACATGCTCAGTCTGGTAGGAGAACTTCTTTCGGGAGATGGGTGTGGTTCACTGAATCACATATAGTTTTAGTTATTTTCTTTTTACTTATTGATTTATTTATTCATTTGTTCTTGATATAAAAGGCGTGCTGTTATCCAGTTAAACGACTATATCATATTCCAGTAAAATACCACAGTCACTTCACTTGCACTCCCTCACTCACACTCTACTCTTACTACACTGCTCTGTTACTGGACTGCATTCTCACTGGACTGCTTGTGTCCATTATCTGCTGCCAACCATTTCCTCATTTAAATCTCTCTCTGTACACAACCCCTCCTACCTATCACCAACAGTTCCTGAACATACGTTGACAATTTAAACTTACAACGTATGGTTATGAACCGTCCGTAACTGATGCGAGCACACAAAATAAACAAATATACCAAAAATGTTCGGCTACAGTACGCAATAAGTACAATTAGATCATAGTATGCAATATTGATGTAATCTAGCAAACCTCCAGTGACCGATTTCTGAACCCTGTCAACCCAAAGTATATAAAACCTTGATATGGGTGTTCACAAGCAGCTCAACCTCCAGCCAACTTCAACTTGTTAATAACCAATATACATAAACATAGCCTACAACTACTTCTATAAAGGAGAATGTTGTTCAAAATGCTCACATTGAAAACAATTTAAGAGTATATGGGTTAAAAATGAACCAAACAATGGTCTGATGAATCTCATCATCTTTCCTGTTTGGTTAAATTTCAGGAAACAGGTAGTACAGCGATCAATGCCTAGTGTGTTACAGCCTTACAGCCTTAGTAACTCACAACAATATTGTCGGAAAGCCTGATACTCCAAACTGTGTAGCTGTGCCGGTAAACCTTGTGCAATCAATTCGACCCACACGAATGTTGGTGTTGTGAAGGGCTTGTGCCACATGAGACCATATTGGTTCCAAGCGTTTGCAGTGGGCACAATATGGCGCATAGAACTGAAATATGAAGCATAATACAGACCTTCCATGTGGGTATGGAGGCTAACAGAAGTTACAGATTAATAATCACAATTCACTGATCTACTGTTGTACATACTTTCTACAGGTATCAATTCCCACTACCTTTACATGGTAATGGTAATATAAAATGCTCATTTTCAGACAGACACAAGACAACGGTTTCATATCAGGCTAATAAAAAATTTTATGCTTGCCTAGCGATAATATTTCATTAGCTATTACTGACAATTGGAGAGCATAACACAGAACTCAGAGGACAAAATACTTCTGCATTGCATGCTACACAAAACTGCCTATGAAAGGTACTTCCTTACTGATGCTTTACTGTCACACAAAGTTTGAAGAATCTACATAAGATGTACTAGGGTCCCTCATGCTTCTGAAGTAAATGTTAATACTTAAGAGCAGTAAATTAAAACTGCACAGGTATGCTAGTCTTCAATGGCATGGCATTCACACCAAGTTCCACATAAACCATTTCCTGGCTTGAAATTCATGCAATGCAGACATCATGACATTATGAACTCGTCTGTTCTTACAATATACAAAAAGTGGGGTTAGAAACAGGAGAGAAGTATGTACACTCCAGGCTTAACTGCACCCTATGTTAAAACAACTGCTTTTTTGTTACTCTTAACACTGGATGGATAAGAGAATGTGAAACTAATTTAACTGAAAAATATGATCAGAATTTCCACTCTCACTCACCATGACAAGCCACTGACCATCTTTCCTAATATCAAGAAATCTGTAAAACAAAAAGCAAATGGTATATTTAAGGTGCAGACAAAATAAATTACCACTTTTATATTATCAGTTTAATCACAATCACAACCATGATAATGATGATGATACAAAGCAGACTTGCATTCAAAGGTTACCTGTTACAAGTACCAGCTTACTAACTAGTATGACAGATTTTCATGGCTTTTATCAGCCCTTTTACAGAATTGCCAACATAGCACCTTCAAATAGGCCAGGAATGTCCCCTTCCAAATCCTTACTTTCTCATTATTCATGACACTCTTTGCATTTCACTGAATATGCAGCACTTAACCTCTGCTGTTGAAACACTATCATAAAATAATCCATTACTCACTTAGTGCCATCTTGTTTCCATCCAAACAGGAAGCAGAATTAACATGCACTACAGCTATTTGTTAAGTATAATTTTGGAACCAGATATGACCTGGTATAAAACATTCTCCTCTCACGGAGTTGAATGTGAATATTAATGGTGTTGTGGGAAGTGGTACCATGTAGTGTGGTACACAAGTACCAAGTCACATGGTGTCGTATTCCACAAGTACATAATCTTCAATCCCAACGTTAATAAAGAATAAAATAAAATAAAAATAATGGAGTTGGGTGGCATATTAAAGCAATTCATTTAACTATACTACTTAAATAACAGTAGATCAAATTCTTGTTTAGTTACTATTTTTTTAACTGCAAAGAATACAATTATTTGCATGATGAATTGGAAAGAATGTGAAAGGAAGCAGGTATGGCCTGTATCAAGGTACTACATCAGGCTGCCTGTAAGAACTAAGAAGAACCATAGCAAAAGTGTCAGGATTTCCTATCCCAATCTGAGAATGGCATGTGTAACTAAAGAGAGAAAACACGAGTGTTAACTATTACACAGGACAGGTACAACCCCAAATACTTTATGAAAACTCCAACTGGTTTATTGGCAAGGACAAAGATAAACCGCATACCTGTCACTTAACTCCAGGACACGGGATGTATCTGACACTACCACAACACCTGAAACAAGCATTATTTTTTAATAGTAGGTAATAATTTTGGTGCTTACTCACATTCTCCACCCCATTTTTCTTAACCACATAGCATTCTTATAGCTTAGTCAGGTATGTCACTCTTGCTCACAAAGTGTTCTGACACACTTATGTATTCACTTATTAATGCCTGTAGTGAAGCAAGTATTGAACTTCAAGGCATAAGACAAATCACATGTTCTTGTTTGTTCATAATGACATTCCCATTCAAATTTGCCAAAGTCATGAAAGTGTCAGGCAGTCAGTGAAATGTCTGGCCACAGACAGATGACTGATATTTGATTTGTTGCAGAAGCAGTGATATTTATCTTGACCACCAAGTCCACATGAATTCTGGGATCAACCAGTTTCCAACAGAAAGGGTACCAAAGGTCTTTTATCAGGTATAAACAAATCTGGGCGTGCATCTGACTACCTGATCTCCATCAAATCCAAAGGTCTAAAAATGTAACAAGCTTTATCTCCATGTCCCCTCAATTTCTTCATGGCATAGTGTTCTTGCAGAAATGTACAATTACTTTTATCTTACATCCATGTCAATTTATATTCTGCCACAGCATATCTGACATCTCTAAATGAAGACTGTGCTATTCAGGATATGGTGAGAACCACCAACATATTGTTGAATGTGGTTAGCCCACTAGCTATACAAAATTAAGCAAACGTTTTTTTAAGCAAATGCCACAAAATGATCACAAAACTTCCATAAACCTATACAACACAAAGTTAAAACTTTTTGTTTGTGGAATTCATCCTGTTGTGGTTCATCATATTAAAATATGAGAAATGTATACCGTAAACCAAAATAAATTTTATTAGTCCCGTCAACTCATGGTGCATATTTTGGTCAGTAATGATCATCCTCATGCATTAAATACATGATATTTAAAACTCAAAATAAAATGCATATATACCAAATTTGTGAGGATGTCACAAATTGTACAAGTTATATAAATGTTATGTAGCACGTTATATATATATATATATATATATATATATATATGTGTGTGTGTGTGTGTGTGTGTGTGTGTGTGTGTGCGCGAAATTTTTTGTTCTGTGAGGTTTTTTTT
>Ga0123355_10015913_pt1 | contig 11835 bp, 14 predicted proteins | sample TergutEmb28metaG_3_FD_89872 | JGI IMG/M metagenome (GOLD analysis project Ga0123355, IMG submission 89872) | Embiratermes neotenicus P1 segment gut microbial communities from Petit-Saut dam, French Guiana - Emb289 P1 | ecosystem: Host-associated > Arthropoda: Insects > Digestive system > Gut ... | reverse complement strand
TGCAGCAGACCAAAATATTGTGAAGTAGTTGTTTCATACAACAGCATTTAATGTACTACCTGATGATGGACTAGTATGGTCCAAAAGATGTAGGAGTTTAGTGCTTTTAAAATGTTATTGTGAATCTGACGACAGGTGTGTGCATTGGTTGGTTGCAATTACAGAATCAGAGTACTGATGAAAGTTAGCAGGTTGGCTGAAAAGCAGACTGGTGATTGTATAGGAAGGTGGCAAGAACCAAGAGGGAGAGGGAAACTGACAGGAAGTTTATTGGTACCATCATATGTGTTGATGTAATGGATCACAGAACAGCACTGTAGCAATTTCTGTGGTGTGGTTACAAGATTGGGATTTGATTTCAGGCTCCCAACACAAAATAGATGAGATCTGCACGCTCCTGGGCTGCTGTGCAGCGTAAAGTGGTAATTTCATACTGACGTTTTGGGTCAACGTATGGGTCGCATCTTCTGTGGTCAAGAATCCAAAAAGAATGATGGCTGTTGAACTATGGAGTTTATGTAGGGAAGAGTGTGGGCAGTGGTAAGTTCTGAGTTACGTGGTGCCAGCCATTAGGGTTGGTGGGAGTGGTTGTGAGGGAGGGGGATTGTAGTAGTCTCTGCAGCTTTGAAGAGAGACATTTCATATGGGAGGAAATTCTGACACATAAGGTGGGTAGGCACAGGAGCATGAGCCAAGTTGGAGAAAGGAAAGAAAGTGCAGTATGTGATTAGATAAATCCACAAGAAAACAATAGGAGGGAAAAACATTTTAGCACAGCACTATTGTGTGTTACAGATAGCACTTGCATAGTGGAGTGACACAGGAATATACTTTTGTTGTAAAGGACAGGGTGAAAATGAAAGAGGAAGGAGATTAGAAAAACCATAGCAAAGATCAAACAGTGTAAAGACAGAACACTATATGATAATAAACAGAAAAATACAAAACAAAACAAGAATACGGGTTGAAGGTCATTGTTATTCAGTGGTAAAATTACCACATTCAGAGCAGGGAGAGAAATGGAACGTAATAATGTGAAGTGACGGTCAGGGGAAAACTGAGAACAAGAGGAGATTAGAAGACTAGAACAAAGCACAAATAAGTGAAAATCAGTATGATGAATGATAATAAATAGAAAAATACAAACCTATTGTTTTGTTGTGGATTTATCTAAATAATCATATATTGCACTTTCTTTCCTTTCCTTTCTCCAACTTGGCTCATGCAGGCACTTTCCTGTGCCTCACCACTGCATGTGTCAGAATATCTTCCCACACAAAACGTCTCTCTTCAAAGCTGCACTGATTAGTCCCTCGCAACCACTCCCACCAACCATATTGGCCGGTACCACGCTACTGAGAACTCACCACCACTGCCCAGTCTCTTTCCTATATAAACTTGTTTAACAGCCAGATTTCTTTTTGGATTCTAGACCTTTGAAGATGGGACCAATATGTTGTCCTGAAATTTCAGTAATAAATTATCACTGCTTGCTGTGTAGTAATACAAGAGAGTGCAGTTCTTAATAAATTGTGGTTTTCGTGTCTATATGGTTCAGATTTGAGTACTGGCTAGCATGGAGAAAGTATACAGCTGATGTAATTGTGATGTAGCAGTGAGACTTCTTTGATTTAGGGGAACTTCCAGTCAGAGGATGTCGGTCCACACCTGCTTGGAGTGGAGGACCTGTTGCAAAAGCATAGCCTGGCTGAGCTGCAGGTGACTTCACTTGGGGAGACGCAGCGACGGCTTGGACGCCAGGCACAGCAGTTTGTCAATAGTGGCCACCGTGAGGTTCCGCTATTACAACAGCGACTTGACCAGCTCACTTCTGCATATGACAGGTGAAATAGATCCTACCAATATGTAGTATGAATATTTTCATAAAGTCACTGGCATTCCATCAGCAAGTCATATTAGTTGCTCAGTTTGTGTGTGTGTGTGTGTGTGTGTGTGTGTGTGTGTGTGCGCAGATCAGTGTCCTGCCATCAGGGAATCATGGCTGCTAGCACAGGATAACATTTTTTATACATTTCAGCTCTAATCGGGTGACAGATGCAGGACTGTAAGGTGATGTTACACTACAATGAATCAGTAGAACTGTTGTCGCTTGCACAGTTACTGCAGTGAGAATAACTGTTGCTCTTGTCACATGTACTGTGAAGTTCTGTTTACTGATTGCAAGGATAAAAAAAAGTCATAATTATTTTTCTGAGCCCCACCCCACCTGTTTACTGCATATAATTATACGAAAATGCTTTACATTAATGTGCATTATTGTAATGGTTGCTTTTGCCTGTTGTTTTGTATGGGTGTGAAACTTGGTCGCTGACATTGTGGGAGGAAAGGAAGCTGAGGATGTTTGAGAATATGGTGTTGAGGAGAATATTTGGACCGTAGAGGGATGAGGTAACGGGGGAATGGAGGCAATTGCATGATGAGGAGCTAAATGAGCTGTACTCCTCAACTCAATATTGTGCAGGTGATAAAATCGAGAAGAAATAGCTGGGCTGGGCATGTGGCATGTATGGGTGAGGAGAGAGGGTTGTATAGGGTCTTGGTGGGGAAACCGGAGGGCAAGAGACCACTGGGGAGACCTAGGCATAGATGGGTGGATAATATTAGGCTGGCTGTCCAAGCGGGTGGGATGTGTGTATATGGACTGGACTGAGCTGGCCCAGGATAGGGACAGGTGGCGGACGCTTGTGAGTGCGGTAATGAACCTTCGGGTTCCGTGAAAAGCAGGGAATTTCGTGACTAGCTGCAAACCAGTTAGCTTCTCAAGAAGGACTCTGCACCATGGAGTAAGTAAGTAAGTAAGTATTGTAATGATTGCAGTTTCACACAATAAAAATCCATCCTGCTAAGAAAAAACTTCATCAGTTTATTTGAACAATATGACATATTTACACTGCTTCGTATGCTGGACATGGAGAGGAAAGAGAAATTAATTGTGAAGCATAATGAAAGTGTGCTTATTGCGGTTTGGTGTGATTTATGTATAAAGTCCCTCTGGTCACATCTTTGTCAGAAACGGTAGTGTCTGTGCGGCAGTTCCTTTCAGGCAGTTGTGATCCATGTGTAGTATTTTGGTATTATTCATTGGGAGTGTTACAGTCTTATTTGTTGGTTTCATTTTTGTATGTGTGTGGCATTTTGGAGGAGAAACAGAAGTGCATGCAATTTTCTTTTCATGAGAAGAAATCATGTGTAGAAGAGTTAGGCAATTGTGACAGTGCAAAAAAATATTTAATCAGTCCAGTGATACTGTCCACTTAGTGAAAAGGTAGAAGATCAAGAAGAACATCATTTCTGATGTAGCTGATCACAAGGAAAGGTAGTTCGTACTGTGAACTGTGGAGGAATGGACAATGCTGTCTACAGTAGCTTGTGGATACAGTATTGAAAAATGGTACAGCGGATGAATGAATGAACTGCTTCACACTGCCACTTAGTGTAACGGAATTGAATTGACACACAACTTGGCACCATAAATTTGCAGCATGGTGCCAAATCTTTGGTGCTTCATGATGACCAGGGAAGACATTCAAGACCATGAACTGTACAGCAGTGAAATTCTGCAATAATTGGCCAAGAAACAGTAACTACAACCTGGTGCACACAACAAATTTTGAAATTTTTGTGAAGTAAACTTGACACACTTTTTCTCTTTTCTATATTTTTACATATCTGTTACTACCATACTGAATTTTTAATGTACTTCAGTGTAAAAAAAATTTGTTTTTTTGCGTATAATTCTGTCACCCCATGATCATGTTTTACTAAGGTTTCGATGTGTGCTTTACCTGTGTCTGCAGTTGTTAAAACTTGTGCTGAAGTTCATGCAAAATAGTGGATCTTTAAGGAGTGTCCCATCCATGCGGCCTGTTTTCATGTTTCCTAAACTGAACCTATGCATTTTCCCCAGCATCTTTGATTTGACAGCTTTAACGAAACATATCAAAAGTATGTGTGTGGTAGTTGCTCAAAGTGTAAGTTGCTTGCTCTTAGGATTACTTTTTGTCTGTCAATGTCTGATGTTTTTCTTGACCTTGACTTGTGTTGCAGCCTAGTAGAGAGCAGTAAGGCTCGGCGAGTCCGGCTGGAGGATGCACGTAACTCCTTCCAGTTCCTGCAGGACTATGAGGAGGAGGAGTCCTGGCTTGTGGAGAAGCAGCGAATCTGCAAAGCAGGCATCTCAGCGAAGGACTTGCGTGCTGTGCTTAGCCTGCAGCAGAAGCACAAAGTAAGTCTGTCTGCTGTTTGTTGCAGGGCGACACAGCCAATGTGCTGGTAGTGCTGTTGGAGCCAGTGGGATTGTAGTGGCTGATCATGAAAGGTCAAGATCCTGAACATTGCAGTTCATGACCACAAGAACTGTACTGTGCAGGATTAACAGACTACAAAGAGCAAGCTTCTTATTGTTAAATTAATCTCATATTTATGCCTTTAGTTCTTTGCTGTACTGATATATCATGTTCACCACCTGACTGGAGCTTCATCCCCATTCTGTCATTGTTCTGTATGTGACAACAGAAGTTTCAATGTTGCAGGCACTGAAAGATGAGATGAGGGCAAGACGCAACAAGTCAGAGCAGCTGTGTGAAGTGGGGCACCTGCTGATAATTGACAAACATCCTTCTTCACCAGAGATTCAGTCTTGCATTGACAGTCTGCAGGAACAGTGGAATAAAATGCGGGAATTGGCAGCACTACGTAGTAAGCAACTGGAAGATGCTGCAGAGGTGTATCAGGTGTGTGAGATGTCTTAGCAATGTTTCATGATGTCTTAACAACACTCCTGCTGATGTGAACTGTGAACTGCATGTTCACCATTTCAGGACTAACAATTACCTTAGTCTGTGGCACAAAGTTGTTCCAGAGAAGCTTATTTTCTCAGCTAGTCAAGACATTCCTCACATTTTGTGAAACCCAGAGCCCATTAAGGGCCCAGTCCAACCACTTGTCCCTTTTCTGAACGAGATAAATCCTGTTCATACCACCCCATCGTTTTCCTTAAGATTCATTTTAATATCATCTTCTGTGATATCTGTTTGTAAGTTGGCCTATCAACTGGTGCTTGTATATTAGGAGAATGTGAATTACACTTGTGTGATAACTGTGTGTTCTGTTGGTGAAATGATGCAGCATTACACACTGCTTGTTAGGCATGTCAGCAGTTGTGAAAAGCAGGTACTAGCATCCTGTTGTGTGTTTGTCAATATGGAACACGTGACTCCAACTGGACAGGTTGTCTTGAAGTTTTATAAGGGGACTGTTACTAAAAATTGTCAACACATGCCAGTTTTGCTTAAAATTGCAAATAAACAGACATTTAATGTGGACACTGAACACCTAAGCCTTTCATGCTGTAAGTGCGGGATATCTGTTGCTAGGATGCATCTGGGTTGTTGATATTTACCACTGCGTATGCTTGCTGTAATTCGGTTGCTGGAAAGCGGAGGAAACTTTCCATGAAAGAAATTTGGCAGTCATAATTGATTTGAAATGTTCTTCTAAGATACTGGGAAAATGTCACAGTGTGCGTTGTGTGAAATGTGGCGAGGCACTTTTAGAATACTGTAGTATTCTGTGCTTCTCTAGAATTTTTTGACAGTTTAAAAATCTAGGGACATTATCAAGGGAACCTGCAGGAGTTTCATGCTCTGTGGACATTTCCTGTCTTATTTTTATTTACTGCCATGATTGCTCATGGTGATTACATATCCTTCTCCTCGCACCTCCCTTACCTCCTCTCTTCCGCCTCCTGGCAGGGCATGGGCCTTTCGATCTGCTCCAGCTTTACTTCCATCATCTATATTGTCTGCCTGTATCTGTCCTATATGTAGTGTGGAAATGGAAGTCAGCCTCTAGGCACCAGCTATGCTCTGTCCAGTTCATTTTGGCCAGTTATTTTTCTTATCAGAATTGTATCTAAGACACCATATTTAACTCCTTTTAAATATATTTGCTTCATATCTGATTATGCAATGTCTGTCTGTCTGTCCCTCTTGGGAATTTCATGTCTTTAGCCTCTATGTGACTTAAATCCATCATCTTATGGACCCATCACTCTTTGGCATAGAGCAGGGTTAATACAACCATAAATTTTAGAACTGACGGTTGGGTTTCACTTCCAGTATGTATTGCCAAGACAGTGTGAATTGCTCTGCGTTACATTGTCTGCTATTGTTGGTACAGCAGTGGACATACAGAGTGTAGACACCTCATATCATACGCAAGACTTGAGGGTTCTGTAGTTATATTGTGGAGCATTCAAATTGTCTGGAATGTGACACTGTGTTTTTGGTTGTTTGCTGTTCGCATTATATTGGTTGCACTGTGATCCTTTGAAACACCGACAGAGTAACCTAGGAGCACAACACCACGTTCTAGAAGTCCAGAATTTGAATGTGGCCATTGTAGTAATTCCAGGAGGACAGGAAGCAGAGTTCTAATCCATGGATTGTGTTTTGTTGCAGTTCTATACAGATGCCAATGAAGCAGAGTCATGGCTGAATGAAAAGATGGCACTGGTTGCTTCAGCAGACTATGGTGAGGATGAGCTGAGTGCACAGGCGCTGTTGCAGTGCCATCATCATCTGCAGGGGGAATTGAATGCTTATAGTGGAGACATTGCCAGCCTCAACAGTCAGGTAGAGAAGCTAGTGCAGGCTGGCATCTCAACACTGGAGGTAAAGAGAGCCACACTGTGCCGTTACATCAAACAGTGTGTGGTATCTTGATATAGATGGCATTGGCTCCATGTTTTAGTGTGCCACTTTGTTTATCCACCTTGTGTTTATATCAGTTGTGTAGTTGGATGTTTGGTGTCATTTCCATCCGGACATTCTCTGTTCAGTATTTTTACTGTCCATAGTAGAATGAAGCTGTAAGAAGTATGATAAATGCACAGTCACACAGCATACATTAGCTAATTACAAGGTCACATAATGTACTGTAACTAGTCACAGGGTCACACGGCATACAGTAGCTAATTACAAGGTCACATGATGTACTGTATCTAGCCACAGGATCACACAGCATACAGTAGCGAATTACAAGTTCACACGATGTATTGTACCTAGCCGCAGAATCACACAGTGTACAGTAGCTAATTACAAGATCACACAACATACTGTAACTAGCCACAGGATCACACAGCATACAGTAGCTAATTACAAGTTCACACAATGTACTGTAACTAGCTGCAGGATCACACAGCGTACAGTAGTGAATTACAAGGTCACACAATGTACTGTAACTAGCCACAGGTTCACACGGCATACAGTAGCTAATTATAAGTTCACACAATGTACTGTAACTAGCCACAGGATCACACAGCATACAGTAGCGAATTAAAAGGTCACACAATGTACTGTAACTAGCCACATGATCACACAGCATACAGTAGCTAATTACAAGTTCACACAATGTACTGTAACTAGCCACAGGGTCACACAGCATACAGTAGCTAATTACAAGGCCACACAATGTACTGTAACTAGCCACAGGATCACACAGCATACAGTAGCTAATTACAAGGTCACACAATGTAGTGTACCTAGCCACAGGATCACACAGCATGCAGTAACAAACTACAAGGTCACATGATTATCTGTAACTAGCCACAGGGTCACACATCTGCCAATAACTAATTAGATGTTCACACATTTTACTGTAACTACCCACAGGTTCACACCACATACGGTAACTAATTACATGTTTACAGGATGTACTATAATTAGTCACAGGGTCACACAGCATACAGTATGTAATTACAAGTTCACACGAAGTACTGTAACTAGTCACAGGATCGCACAGTGTAGAGTAGCTAATTACAGTTTCACAAAATAGACTGTAACTAGCCACAGGGTCACATGGCTTACATTAGCTAATTAAAAGTTCACACAATATACTTTAACTAACCACAGGGTCACACAGTGTACAGTAGCTAATTATAAGATCACATGATGTACTGTAACTCGCCACAAGTTCACACAACACACAGTATTTAATTGCAAGGTCACATGATATACTGTAACTAGTCACACAGGGTGCAGTAGCTAATTAGAAGGTCACAGGATGTACAGTAAATAGACACAAAGTCACACAACGTACAGTAGCAAATTACAAGTTCACACGATGTACTGTAACTAGGTACAGGGTCACACAGTTTACAGTAGCGAATTACAAGGTCACAGGATATGCAGTTACTATCCTCAGGGTCACACAGCTTGGAGTAGCTAATTACAGGTTCACATGATATATTGTAACTAGCCACAGGGTCACACAGCATACAGTAGCTAATTACAAGTTCATGCCCTTGGGGAATAATTGTTAGGTAGCACATTGACATTTATTTCATGCCTGCAGCTATCAAACATGTGTTAAAGTATCTCCAGACTTCCTGTACACTTATTTGATAATTGTGTGTGGTTGTGTGATGTGAACTTCTGGCATAATAATCACATCACACACAAATGCACATAATAGGATTTCAAACTTTGCATAAGTTTTCAAGAATGCTTATTCAGGACAGGAAGCAAAGAATGGATATTGGGAAGTGTGCCTTTGTAATAAGGAACATAAAAAACTGGAACCAACTACCTGCACAGTTGTTAGGGAATTTCCATTTTAAGCCTAAAACTTTTATAAAGGATGTCAGGAAAGCAATAATAAATGGGGTGAAGGGAAAGGAATAGAAGTGTGGTGAAAATCATCTAAAAATGCAGTGAAGTGAAGTGAGGTGAAATGAAGCTGTAGGAAATTTAAATGGGGTTAAGCCAAATGAGAGCTTCGGTGGTCTATGCATAGCGTGCTGGCCTTTAGTACCCAAGTTTGCGGGTTCAAACCCGGCCGAAGCGAAAAAATCCTCAGCATGCCTTCCTTCGGAGGGGAAGTAAAGTCATTGGTCCCATGTCGTAGATTTGCGGCATGTAAAAGATCCCTAAATTTAAGTGGGAATTGGAGTTTAGGCAAAACTACTACCGAACATCTTTCTCATCCACAGTTCCACCTTTCGCTGCTAGGATCTCTCGCGTCGTAGCAGACGGAGGCACCTGGCGGCTAAAGTGGTAACGTCTAAAGGCGGGGGAAAGCATTGGCAAACTACCCCCAAGAACTTGCCCAGGATGCAGTGTGCCAGAGCCATACCGGTCACATGACTGGGTTCTGGTTCCTGCCAAGCCCAGCCTTCAAGGCTGAATACTAATGAATGAATGAATGAAGCTAAATGATAAGGTAGTGAAGTGTAGTGAATTGTAGTTGGGTGAATTTAAATGGGAAGAAGTGAAATGTCAACATGTGTAGTGAAGTAGACAGAAGTCTAGATGAGTGACGTTTTAAATGGAAAAAGTGAAGTGTCTACAAGTGTAGTGAAGTGGATTGAAGGTCTTAGTAACAGGGTGTCTATCATTATGAGAAGATTTATAGTTCAAAAAAATTTTGCTGCTTGTATGGCTGTTATATTTATCATATTTTTTCCATATTCCGCTGGTTCTATTAATATCATTGTATGTATGATTGTATGTTTTGTATGTTGCTGTTTAATTCTGTAAATTATGTATTCTTATTTTTATGTTATGTATTCTTTTGTTTGTTTAAGTATTTATATTGTTTTGTATGTTCTGTTCTGGGTATTTTGTTTCATTGTGTTGTTCTGTGCATTGTTTGTGTGCAAATGTGTACTGTACTACTGCCACTGTGTGTCAACCCAATTGCAGTTAACAAATACATCATATGTTGTGTTGCCAAGATGCCTTCCCAGGGAGTCTCAAATACATTGGCATACGAGCACCAGTAGTTAAATTCATTAAATACATTGCCATGCACCAAGATATTTAGAATGTTAAAATTATGAAACATATAAAATGGTAAGTATGAATGTGCAACATTATTGATATTGTGGTTATCATAAATCTGACAAGTCCAGGTCCAAGCGTGGTGACTGTTTACACTATGTGCAGTGCATGCACACAAATATCTGAGTCTGTCTGGTGTGACTGAATGGTGTATAGTCTCAGTGCTGTGTGACGGTGTTATCATGCCAGCGATAATACTTGGAATGAATAATGCCAAATTACGGCATTATGTTGGTCTGTATTCAGGTTGTGGGAATCGTTGTGACAGATGTTCTGATTTTCCCCTGGAGCATGACACATTCATGGTATATGAAGCCTGCATCTGCCAAGACATATGACATCTGACATATGTTGCGTTCAAGAACAGATGAAAAGGTGCACTGTAGAAGGACCAGTGGAGGTCACACAGTGTAGCTGTTTTCAGTTTGTTGCTTAACTCGGCTGTTTGTACAAATATAACTGCTGAAACACATGGAAACTGTGTTCATAATTCTTGTAAACTAGAAGTCTTCTAAGTAATGTACCAAGATTTGTCTCCTACCTCAAAGAAAATGTCTTACATTCATGTTACAAAAACTGACTGTTAATCCTTAGTGTAAGGGTCGGTGTTCAAAGAGTAGTGTCAGAGGAATATGATGCCATGCAGTCTGGTGACATTACCTGTGTTGCAGGGAGAATTGCTGCCTCTCTATGAGGGGGTGCTGACTTAGCCGTAGCCTGAGTATACGTTTCCAAGAACACATACAATACATTAGATACAATAATCCCCAGTCAGCATACGCCCTACACATTCTACAAAACCAACACGAATACGGCTAAATGGATTGTACAATGACCCTACTCAAACCCCTAAATGACCCAAACATACTCTTGCCTTACGAACAATATTATATCCAATCCCTCCACCAAGAAGGCAAACTCATTCCAGAGCAGAGCCCAGGAGAAACTAACCCCCTGTTCCAAACAGTCATTAAACCCCAACCCCCATATTCCACATGAGCAGGCCAGTAGTGCTTCAACCTGCATATGGATACCAAACCACCACAGCCATACCACAATGTAACACCAACACACATCGAACCAGGTATGTGTAAACTCAGATACACGACATTAGAATATATTCAGGAAACGTTATCAAAATATACTACACACTAAGAACACTCTATAATCATAAGACGCCACAGCAGCCAATATTTGCAGAAACACACTTTCTAAAACAACCACACACGTCATGACTAAACACTCCCTACAAAATAAGCGCGCTAATGCAAAAACTTCTATCCGTACAGATCAATACAACCCATGCAATAACTCAGCACATAAGTTGCAAGCTACTGAGGATGGATGTATTAACATCCGAAACATGTTGAGCACTAAATAAAGAAATAATAAAGCAAGTGACATCAAGTTGGTCTATTTTTACTCAACTATCAAGATGATGTACGGTCCAATAAACATAAGAGCATTTGTATATTCCAGTCCTGTGGGGTGTGAGAATCTGCTGTTGGACCTGTGCTCGTACATCCCATGTTTTAACAGGTTGTAGTGCTTTTCTTTTAAGGGGCGAACAGTTGGTTTTTCTTTCAATGCTTGCCTCCTGAAGGTGATAAAGAAGGCAATGTGATCCTTCAAAATATCTGAATCTACTCAGCTAACAATATTGTGTCACATTCTAGAATGCTGGAATGTTTAACTGCACGTTATTTTTGTCTGAATGTTCAGTACTTCTGTCAACCCCATCCTTGCCACCCTTCTTTGTCACGAATTCCTTCATTTTTGCAGCTGTCATTAGAGCCAGAGGCATTACAAGAACTGGACGAGGAGGAATGGGTGAAATATGTGCGACTTGAGTCTCAGGATTACTGGGAAGAGGAGCCTGTGGTGCATATTGAGCATCACACTGTGCTGGAGGATCTTAATGTGCCTCAAGTGCACAGTTTGTATCTGTTCACTGGCCAGGACATGAACATGA
>Ga0123355_10015912_pt1 | contig 11836 bp, 8 predicted proteins | sample TergutEmb28metaG_3_FD_89872 | JGI IMG/M metagenome (GOLD analysis project Ga0123355, IMG submission 89872) | Embiratermes neotenicus P1 segment gut microbial communities from Petit-Saut dam, French Guiana - Emb289 P1 | ecosystem: Host-associated > Arthropoda: Insects > Digestive system > Gut ... | reverse complement strand
TGCCAATTATAACTTCTATATCAACATGTGTGTCTGCCAATTATAACTTCTATATCAACATGTGTGTCTGCCAATTATAACTTCTATATCAACATGTGTGTCTGCCAATTATAACTTCTGAATCAACATGTGTGTCTGCCAATTATAACTTCTATATCAACATGTGTGTCTGCCAATTATAACTTCTATATCAACATGTGTGTCTGCCAATTATAACTTCTATATCAACAGATGAGCCTTCACAATTCCATGCCATTACAGACCATTCTGGCATTGTAGCTTTTAATTTCCTAATGCACATGGTCTGCTAAGCACTACCTCTCTTAAATACAAATGCTATTATATCCAACTTAAAATATGGCTGCTGCTCCTACAGAATTTAAAACAGTCCATTTGTAGATAAAGAAAAACTCTTATCACAGTACCCCCTCACCTCTTGCACAAAAATAAAAAGGGGGGGGGGGCATCAATCCTGCAGAATTGAGACATAAAGATTAGTAACTAATTTTAAAAGAAAAAATTAATTTATGTAAGCCTGAACCCATGTAGTGGGACCCTGTCATCATGGCGTGGTGCGTCCTCAGGTTGCGGATAGAGGAACGGCCTCCGATAAGGAGGGTAGCTGCGAATAAATTGAATAAGCAGTCGCGGACAGCCGACGAGGGGTGGTCCTCCAGCTTGGGGGGTTGGGCGAGGTGCTAACAAACCCTCCCTGTAAAAAATTTTGTTAAGAAACACTCACATGTGGGATGCTTACTCTGGAGACAAAACAATCTGAGAATGGAGGAGATTGCATAACGAGGAGCCAAATGATTTGTACTCCTCACCCAATATTGTGCGGGTGATAAAACGGAGAAGAATGAGATGGGCTGGGCATGTGGCGCACATGGGTGAGGAGAGGGGGGTGTATGGGTTCTTGGTGGGGAAACCGGAGGGAAAGAGACCACTAGGGAGACCTAGGCATACATGGGTGGATAATATTAGGATGGATCTCCAGGAGGTGGGATGTGGGTTTATGGACTGCATTGGGCTGGCCCAGGATAGAGACAGGTGGCAGACGCTTGTGAGTGCAGTAATGAACCTTCAGGTTCCATGAAATGAGGGGAATTTCTTGACTAACTGCAAACCAGTTAGCTCTTCAAGAAGGACTCTGCACCATGGAGTAAGTAAGTAAAGTCTGAACATGATACAGACATGATCACAAAAGACCATTTCTGTATCATGCACACAATAATAATATATAACAATTCAGAAAGTACCCAGAAAGTTTTCTTACCTTAAATTAAGATCCGCATCTGAAAACAAGCGGACCATATGACCTCCAGTTTCTTCAGGTTTGTACGTTGATGGGATGAGGATGTATCTTCCTCTACATAAATAACCACGATAATACAGTTCTCGTCTACGTATGTGGTCAACTGCGATGACTGTTGGCAGATAATGCCACTGTTCATGAAGCCTATATTTTCTGTTTTCTTCAACCTGATTTAAAATTTAAAAAAAAAAAAACAAGAAAAAGCAGAAAATTGAACATGTTATGCATAAAATGAACATATCATGGGAAGATGACCTCTGTTCATCTAGTTGCATGTTTCACCTCTGAAAATGCTATGGCACCTTTTGACTAAATTTGGTAATGGGCAAACAAGTGATCTACAAGGGTTTGTCAGTAAGCTATGCTTCCTAATTTTTGTCTCATGCTATTTAAAAGTTACACACATGAAATTTTACAGACCTTCCATACAACAATGCTGAAGGAATAGTTATTTTTCAGCATTGTCTCCAACTGCATCTTGTTCCAACTTTAAAGAAAAGTTTGTATTCCCATCCCACACCAGTTGATCCCCTTCATCTGCAGGCACTGGCACATGGCAAAAGTAGTTCAGCAGAGTAACACCTTTCTCATTCAAGAGGCTTGTAGCCACCGACTTTTCCTTCTTCCGTACAAAGTAATGTTCACACCATTCCTCGATCGCCACCTTGATTTAGATTCACAAATGTGGATCCAGGTTTCAGACTCTGTGACAACTGGTGACAGGAAGCCCTCACTGCCTGTACTCTAACACTGCAGGATATCAGTGACAACTGCCTTCCCTGCCTGTGTCCATATGGTACCATTAATGACACCCAACAAGCACAGACCTTGGAAAAGCCACGCACTTCAATAATTGCTACTACACTGACCGACTAGATGAACAGGATGGAGCATAATTAATTTTTCTTATCTGATGGTTGCTGGGTATCAGTTCAATAACAAAGCAGATGTTATCAGGCATTACAGCAGCACAAGGATGACCACTCCTTGATTTTCCATGAAGTTCTGTTCTTTCTATTTCAGCTCCTTCAATCTGGTCAAATGTTCATGGCTATAAGTTGACTTCTCACCCCAGCGACCAAGAACTCAATCATTGCTCACTGTTCTAACTACATCTCTATCTGGCATATCAGAATGAGGATGCTGCTGTTATCTGAGCGCAATACGTGCAACTATTAACAAGACAGTCAACGCACATACAACATAGCAATGAGGCGCGTTAGTGCAACCATTGTTGCAGCGGAAAAGTAATGAATATTACACAACCTGAGTGTGTGTATTTGTAGCCTTAGGTATCCAGCACGCAATGTGCATGCGCCATTTTGTCATCTGTGGCCTGTCCTACTCTACAGTATTTTTCCACATTACCTCATAAACGGCAGGATTTAAAAAAAAAAAAGATATGGAATAAAAAATGTGTTTTGATTTTCTCTACAACTTTTGCCTGAAACACTTCTCATTCTAACAAGAAATGAGCAAGATATGATCAAATATGTATATTGCTCTTCATGTAAAGTACCCTTTATTCTTGTCCTATTTTAATGACTCTTGAATTTTCTTGACAAAGTTTCGAAAAATCCTCAAATATCAAATTTCATTAAAATCCATCCAGTGGGAGCCGAGCTGTTCCACGCGGCCGGACGGACAGATATGACGAAGCTAATAGACACTTTTTACAATTTTGCAGTCATGCCTAAAATGACTGACAATGTTCAAGCACTGCAGTGATAAACTGGTTATTCCCCTTAAAAAAAGGGCAATGACATAAAAAATGGAAGGCATTTCTTTACGACTTCCCGGCATACGCTGGAAGTTGCCAAGTATATTTAGATTTAATTTCAATTCCTATCAGTCAAACATAACCCTAGTTTACATCAACATTACAGAATAATGTGTGTATGACATAAAACATAGCTCTCCTTAAGATACACAATTTTCATTTCAAACATTCTTCAGTATGACAAGACAGTCAATAAATACAAGGACCAAATAAATTCTGATTCACATTTGTACAATGTTATCTGTACTGTGTTCAGTTTTGCAACAATCCTTGTATTTGGAATAAATAAACATAAAGGTCAATGACATATGCACAACCAAAAATAATGCACTTGGAAAACATGTGGTTTAATGGAGTACACTTCTCTATTCTTTTTCTCTACAGGAAGCATGAAGTTTGTTAACAAAAAAAAAAAAAATGTCAAGATTTAAGTCTTCAAGAATGTTATAGAGCACTGCCTTGTAAATAGTTACCAACATGTCAAAAGCAATGCTCCTACACAATGTCCCTACCTCTCTACCAGTCAGTACAATGCAATATCCCAAAAAAAACTCGAGAACCTTCATCAACACCACCGTAAAAACTTCAAATCTTGCGAAGAATTATTTATTACATATCAACATACTGCCCTACAAAATATGATTACATGATTCTGTAGAATAATACTCTACAGACAGGCAGCATAATTCTGCTGATCAGTGGCAATACATTATGCAGTATATATTGCAAAATCTGTAATAGCAGAATGCTGTCAATCTTTGTACAAAACCATCAGCTGCTGAAATCAACCAATATATAAATCAACTACAAATTCAAAATATGGTATGGCATAAACAACAGTTTCTTGCACTTTGCTGACTAATATATGAGCTATAGACATCAGCACATCTATACCTCACCTTTATGACTATGAATCCTATCAGATGACGCTGCAGTCCTACTGTTTCAAGCAGCCCAACAGAAGAGTCTTGCAGGACCTGTATCACAATTTCTTCTTCATTCTTCTTTATGTCAAACATGTACTGGAACATCATAACACACAACAAATCAGCATGATAAAGAACCTGTTATTTTTAGAACATCCACTGTGCAACAGTGCATAATATCAGACTGCAACATGCAGGTCATGAGTTTCTCATGGCAGCGTGGTCACACCTTGTCACTAGGAAACCAGTTCCAAACGTTGCAAGGGAACACAGTGTTCTCAAGTCCAAGGGTCCAAGTACTCTCAGTGCTGGCAGATGAATGCACTATTTTCTGCTAATGCATCAGTAACCAATTACCCAGTAATGCGGCATTATATCCCACAGAAACGGAGTCCACAGCGTGATATGTCAATGGTATATACACCTGGACTCACATTAGTTCTCCCCTTCCTACAGGGCTGTGCCACACCCCAAGTGGGTGGTCACTGGCTTCTCACTGCACAAGCCTGAGTTTGATCCCTGGGCAGACCACGTGGGATCCACGATAGACAAAGTGGTACCAACATGGTTTTCTATCTGAATACTTTAGTTTACCCCTGTTACTACCATTCAATTAACATACTGTACTTCGATTCATCCACAATGGTGCCTTATATTATTAACACTTGCCGGTAATCACTGCAGCCTGAGGGCAATTTCTGGTTCTCTTATTTTGGATAATATTATTAAAATGTCTTATGTAATGCACTTCTTCCCCAGTTTTCACACTAAGATGTTGCAAATTTCTCTTAAATTACGAAATTTAAACAATAACAAAAACTGTACACACACATGAGATAAACTGAATAAGAAAAATACACAATCAGAAACCAAATAATTAAAATAATGATGGGGATACTTCAACAATGAAAGAGCAGACCCCAAAATGACACATCAGCAGCCTCCACAAATCATGTGGGTAACCTAATGCAGAGAAAGCATCAAAGCACGAATGGTATAATCATCTAATTGATATTACGAGTTCAGGTTTCAGGTTTAGACCATGAACTCATTCCTGAAATGCAGGTAAAACACAAAATTGAGAAACCCCTCACTGCAGTTTTAAAATAACCTGCAGACTGGGGGATTAACTGTCTATGACTACTGAACTTCAAGGCTCATGAACAAAGGCTCATATGAAAAATATATCTATATTATTCAGTAAAAATAACAAAGCAAATCAGTACATAAAATCAACATACCATTAGGACATATGAACATGCAATTAGTTACAGTCAGGGCAAAAGCTGGAGGACCAGAACAAAAGGAGCTGGAATTGAATTAAGCAAATTCAACAGTCTGTTCACGGTAGTCATCATGTCCTTTTGACATAAGAGGCAATGATAGTTTACAAAGAAAAAAAAACTGCTGGTTATATTACATGTTAACAGACAATTTGGTTAATTATGACAGCAATGCAGCTCCTGTTGTAATTTTTAACTACCACACTAAAGCTAAAATAATGTAATTAATTTAAATATGCTGTTGAATGACAGGGTGATTAATGAAATGGCACACATGTGAAAGAAAATGGTTATCATCTAACTTGATTTAAAACCCTTGTAAAACTCAAGACAACCACAAAAAAGTCAGGACAGCAAGTCTGAAGGCTGGGATTTGAACCCAAGATTTCCTGGATAAGAAGCAGGAGTGCTACCCACTTGAAAATGACCTTCATGAACTCCATGCATTCCCTTTCACCACACAACATGGTGTATCGTCAGGCTGGAGATGGAGACAGCCTCCAGATCTGGAAGGCAACTACAAATAAGCAGTTACAAACAGCTGACAATGTGAGGTTTCAGTGCTTGAAGATTCAACAGAGGGACTAACACCTCTTCACTCTAAGCAGTTAACATGTTACAGAACGTTACACAGACCTCAGAACAACCTGAACACAGCACTGTAATTTGGTTCTAAAACAGACAATAAATTTACTAACCAGCTGAGAGATTATCCATTTCTCAATTAATCTGTTCCATGGAGTCAACAAAGCTACCTATATTTTTACATGACTCTAAGAAACTCCGATCTGCATATCCTCATCTGGTATCAGGACATGCAAGTGCTTGGTGGTTACATATACCAGTGTTTTTATCTGCACATCCAGACTCAAGACCATTCGAAAACCAATTCTAGCTCTGGAGGAACAGATGAGGGCAGAAGTGGAAAAATCAAAGGTGCCTGACCACATGGTTAAATGCATATTGTATGGTGGTGCCTAATATTTTTTTTTTTCTTCCAATGCCCCACATGTCCTTGTGGACTTCGTGGTCTTCCCTTCTGGCATGGCAGAAGTGTAACCGACTTCTGAGGTTGGGACGCCCATGAAGCACGGTTACGTTGTCCCGATGATGTGAGTGGTGATATAGGAGGAAGTAGTGCCAGGAGGGCCCTTAAACCTATATCCTACTAACCTACATAGACCATGGTCACCGTGGGAATCCTCCCCTTCAGGGAAAATTCCCACGGTAGAACCAGGAATCGAACCCGGGACCTCATGATTAGTAGGCAGAGACTCTGACCACTAGACCACGAGGCTGGTCGGTGCCTAATATTTTCAGTGTAATTATTGCATCTTTTCCCTTACATCAAAGAATGTTATCAGTTCACAAGCACCACACAGAAATCACCACATAAGAGTGAGGTTCAAATATCACTCCAGTTATAAGCATGGAATGTCCATCAAGTCATTCTTCTGACACACTGAATTTGGAAGATAAGCCTGGATTTTTGGAAAATTTGTGGGCCAGTGTCAAGGTCATATGCATAAAGGCATTCTTCCCTCTCTTATGTTCATGTGGTCTCAGGGCAGGATATCAAAACAGAACAGAGTTTTTGTTGGTACTACAAAACAATGAACATAAATGCAATAAATGGAAACTTCCTTAAAACCACGATACCACATAATTCTCTGGTGTCTTCCTCATGCTACCATGCAGGCCTCACATAACTCCTAATAACACACAGAACGACCATCACCATTCCATACAGCTTACTGGAAAAGTGCTCAATACCACCATTACACACCCTGATTCATGTCGGGCATCTGCAATGTTTTGTGTTGCTGTCCATAATGCATGTCATTTCAAGTCTACGTATCTCTCCACAATGCCTGTCATTTCATGTCTACGTTCATTCATTAGTATTCAGCCTTGAAGGCCGGGCCTGGCAGGAACCAGATCCCAGTCATGTGACCGGTATGGCTCTGGCACACTGCAGCCTGGGCAAGTTCTTGGGGGTAGTTTGCCATTGCTTTCCCCCGCCTTTAGACGTTCCCACTTTAGCCGCCAGGTGCCTCTGTCTGCAACGATGCGAGAGATCCTAGCAGTGAAAGGTGGAACTGTGGGCGAGAAAGATGTCTGGTAGTAATTTTGCCTACATTCCGATTTCCACGTAAATTTAGGGATCTTTTAGATGCCGCAAATCTACGACATGGGACCGACGGCTTTACTTCCCCTCTGTAGGAAGGCGTGCTGAGGATTTTTTTCGTCCTAAAAATCCGACGACTTCGGCCAGGTTTGAACCCGCAAACTTGGGTACTAAAGGCCAGCACACTACCCCTACACGTTCATGTCTACGTACCTCTCCACAATGCATGTCATTTCATGTCTACATACTTATCATAATGCATGTCATTTCATGTCTACGTACCTATCCATAATGCATGCCATTTTGTGTCTACGTACCTATCCATAATGCATGCCATTTCACATGGGAGTACAATGGACTTAAAAATTTCCATTATTTCCCATTTAGATAGCAAGCAAAAGCATAAAGCACTACACTACTGCATAACCAGCATCAACTCTACATAGCGGTATGTGGCAGTTAATTAAAAAGCTGGTAATCTGGTGAAACAACATACAAGTAAAAGGTAATTACAAAGGCAACATTGAGTGGATACCATCACTCGCATTTACTACACATAACAATACACACAACTGACAGCTACAACACTTAATATTAACAATCCTTAAATGTTTGTAATGATAATTAATTTAACTCATTACATGCACTATAACAGACATTAGTTTTGTCCATTTTGTGTTTAAAATAAAGAGGCCTGACAGCTGAACAAGGTAACAGTGGTGAAGGGGAAGTCCACAAAGCTGCACAAAGGCCAAGCTCTATGGAGCATTACAACAAGCACTGGTCAGTAGCTCAGGAATTACTTTCAGAATGTGACTCTGAGCAGGACACAAATAAGCATAATTAATAATTACAACGGGAAGAGTAAAAATAATACAAATACCCCAGACAGCAGCAAAGGTTCATATGTTCACCACTCACGCGTTAGATAAAGTGTCAAAAGGGGTCATTATGTTGTATGAAGTATGATGTTAAATTGGTGCTTGCATGAACAGGGTAAATTAATAAAATACCAATACATTCTCCAGACATTCAAATGCAACAAGTGGGAAGGACAACAAACAGCCTATCCTGTCTGTGTCACACCACATGGTAAACACTATGAGTGTATATTTACTGCCTAATGAAAAAACATGTTGCAGATGTTTCAAGCTGTAAAAAGTCTCTGTAAGCAATCAGAATCTCACCTTTCAACAATAAGTGAATGGAAACCCAAGAGAACTAGGAAAAGCAGGAAACAATTCAAAAAGATAGTTGAAGAATAAAAGACCAACTTTATGTCACTTGCTATTTTATTTCACTTCTTATATGCTCAACGTGTTTCGGACATTAATATATCCATCATCAGGAGCTTGCGACTATTATGTTGAATTACCACATTGGTCGTGTTGTTCTTGGTTCGATGTGTGTTGGAGTTTCGATGTGGTTGGGTTGGAGTGGTATCCGTGTTGCAGGCTTATCAGGAGCTTGTGACTATTCTGTTGAATTACCACATTGGTCGTATTGTTCTTGGTTCGATATGTGTTGGAGTTTCGGTGGGGTTGGGTTGGAGTTGTATCCGTGTTGCAGGCTGAAGCACAGCTTCAGCCTGCAACACAGATACCACTCCAACCCAACCACACAGAAACTCCAACACACATCGAACCAAGAACAACACAACCAATGTGGTAATTCAACAGAAAAGTCGCTAGCTCCTGATGAAGGATATATTAATGTCCAAAACATGTTGAGCATATAAGAAGTGAAATAAAATAGCAAGTAACATCAAGTTGGTCTTTATTCTTCAACTATCACAATGATGCACAGTCAAATAAGCATAAAACTCAAAAGGAAGCCATCTCAAAGGATGTGTCACCACATCACTGGGTGACTCATTTCTGACAATTCCAGATAGCATGGTGATCTCATCTTCGGGGGTTAAAATGTCAAATGAAAACATCAGACACTGTCACCCCTGTAGATTAAACCATCACACTGTCTTGAAATGTCAGACACCCATCACCCAGTTATGCAAAGCCACATCCTAGAATACAGACATTCACTTGCAGTGCTGCAGAAGCCTAAAAATTTGCAATCAAAAAGGAAGTTGTTTATATACCTGTGGGTTCCTGAGATAGGTATCTGTAAAGGTTGGCCCACCACCACTTCTATCTTGTGAGGTTCCTTTTGCACCTACACTCCAATTTCCCTTTATAACCATCTCACACCATGTTCGTGAGATGGTAAATATGTTGGTATTAAACAGTCTGCAGATGATAAGCTCACTGAAGTTACTCACAAAATCTTCCAAGGGCATCCTGAGACAACAAATTCGAAGCATAAGACACTAAATACAAGAGAGAGTTCCTGATTTTCCTTATTTCAGTCCTGATATTAGGTACATGGAAACTATTTAGTTAATACAGCACACAAGAGAGAAAATGGTGAAAAGAAATAACAAAGGAAAAGAAAGTTGACTGCCATCCAGTGTTCCTCTCTGGGTTATTTATCTTTCTGCAGAGGGGTGGAATGCTCTACCTAGCACACCTCGGCGGGCTAGAACAACATTAATATTAAAACAGACTTGGACGCAGGCAGCATCTGGTTCAAATCTTGGCTCATGCAGAAAGGCTTTCAACTTGTATGCTAAAAATGCCCACTTCAAATTTCAAAAGGATCACTTGACCATTCTGATCATTTCCATGATTTTCTTCAATCCTTCCCTACAAAAATAGGGTCTGGACAGTATCTTACATTAAGCAACAACTGCATTCAATGTTTATTACCCTTCAATCACTCAAAATTACACAGTCTCCGATACAGTGCTACTGAACAAGCTACAAATACAGACACACTATTTCTCGGTCTCCCCATGTGTATGCCAGGACACCCACCTTCAGACAGACCATGATCATCTCCCTCCAAATCCCTATTATGATGATCCTACCTCATGCAATGCCAAATAACCTTTGCCATGAAAAAACATACAAGAAAATCACACTCTCCTTTACAGTATCAGTTTTGTGTGTCAACTTTTCTTGAACACAAAAAAGACTTATTCCAGATAGCTGATGCATGCTGCACAATATACAGAATACCAAATGCATCAAAATTCTTCAATAGTGAAGAGATGTCTTGTTATGAAATTGCACAGTGAAGAAGAACCCAAGTTTAAGGGCTGTCCCTTGCTGTGTCAAGACTCACCGTTCTGTGATTGAAGAAATACAAGTTCCATGTAACAAAAAAAAAAGCATGGGACCAAAATGTTCACTTTGACTACAGACGTGTTTATATAGGGATTAAAACTACAACCACTCTTAACTTAGTTCCAACATTCCAATAGTGAAACAGAACAACAATGTATAATGTAAATCACAGTGCCCTTCAGAGTTTCTGAAGAAGTCATCTACATGCACTTTTGAGCGTTCATGCCTGTGTTTCCTCATTTCACCAGCTATAAAAACATCAGGATGAGGAAGATGATTTACTACATACAAGAAGCTAGAGGAATCAAAAAATTTCACATAATCCATGCAACTCATGGCATTAGTTTTCTTTAATGACACAAGCAGAAGACTATGACACAAAATATATTCAAACTATGAAGTTATTTTCTATGACAATATCAAAATATCAAAAATACTGTAGCTAACAAAATATCACAGTAACTGTAGACACCAACCACAAGTCTACCGTACCTTTTACATGCACAGACTGCAACACCACACAGAACACAAAACTTTGAAATGGCATTCTTTGCAGCTTATGGAACTTATCTGCAGCCAGTTTATAAACAAAATAACACACAGTTTGATGCTCAGAACTTCATTCTGACTCTGATGTTAACACAGCACATGGGTGGCAGATTGTACACATTAGACCTCCACTTAGTCACCACTGACATTTCAGCACCTGTCTCACCTTCAGCCCAGGGCACAGTAGAAATTGGTGTGAAGAATCTGTAGCCAGGAAGTAACAGCTTACTTACTGCTGGCATGTTCCAAATCGCTAGCCAGCCAGACAGGGGTCCAAACAGATGGAAATAACTGCATACCCTACTGACAAAGAGCTTGTGACAGGTTCCAGCACTAAAGTTGGGAGGCTATGGATCACCCTCCCTACAGTCCCAATCTCACACACAGTGATTTCCATGTCTTTGGACTCCATACAAAGCAAATGACTGGTGAGTAATTTGCAATAGATGCTAAAATGAAGCAAGCTGTCACTTCCTCAAAACAGATGTGTGACACAAATTTCTTCTGTGCTGGAATACAAGCCTCGGTGGCAAGGTGGGACAAATGCTTAAATGTAAATGGTAATTCAGTGGAGGTCTGAAGTGTAACATATGCTACCCAGGCACCATGTATTCATCAAAGTCAGAATACAGTTCTCAGTATCAGAGAGGGTTTGTTACCTTAGTTTTTG
>Ga0123355_10015911_pt1 | contig 11836 bp, 16 predicted proteins | sample TergutEmb28metaG_3_FD_89872 | JGI IMG/M metagenome (GOLD analysis project Ga0123355, IMG submission 89872) | Embiratermes neotenicus P1 segment gut microbial communities from Petit-Saut dam, French Guiana - Emb289 P1 | ecosystem: Host-associated > Arthropoda: Insects > Digestive system > Gut ... | reverse complement strand
GCGAAGAACTGGAGATGTTCGGTCCGCCCGGTCAAAAACAGCGGGCAACGTCCCGATTCTACGGTACGCACGATGTCATTGGCGATTATCTCGTTACGCGAGACATCATCGACGAGTGCGGCGTAGATGTCCTGGATCGTGATCTCGGTCAGTTCGGGCGCCATCCGGAAGTCGGTATAACGTGGAGTGACCTTGTGCTCGAACGGCGTTGTTTCAGTCATCGTCCGGGCGCTCATGCTGAACCGGACGGGACCACACTGCATGTAGATGATCGGATGGTGCCCGTCCTTCCGGGTCGGAGTAGCAGTCAGGCCTACGACATACCTGGCCCTCACCTGCCGCATCACCTGTTCAAAGGTGAAAGCGGATATGTGGTGGCATTCATCGACGATCACCTGGCCGTATTCTGCAACGAAGTCCTTCACCTCGTCTTGACGATACAGGCTTTGGATAACCGCAACGTCCACACAGCCCGTCCGTTCCGTTTTCCCACCGCCGACATGTCCGATCGCCTTGGCTGACAAATCCAGAAACATGCTAAGGCGCTCCTGCCACTGGTCGAGCAACTGCTGCCGGTGAACGACCACCAGCGTGTTTACTTTACGCTGCGCAATCAGCCATGCCGCAACGGCGGTCTTTCCGAATGCGGTCGGAGCGCACAGGATGCCTTCGTCGTGGCTGGTGATCTTCGCAACGGCATCCTCCTGGAGCGGCCGAAGCTGTCCTTGGAAATCAGCTTCAATAGCCCTCCCCGCGAATCGTTCGTCTCGAACCTCAGGCCGAACCTTGTGCGATTCTAGAAGAGCCAATGTCTCCGTCAGACACCCACGAGGCACCGCGATGTGGTGAGGGAATTCCTGCCCGCATGCGATCACACGGGGCTTATTGTAAGTGGGGAGCCGCATCGCCTGCGCCTTGTAGAACTCGGGGTTCTGAAATGCCGCCAGCCGAAGCAAGCGATTCAGCATCGCCGGTGGCAGGTCCTTCTTTTCCACGTAAACGAGATTCGCGCGAGTAATCTGAACAGTCTTTGGTAGCAACCCTTCGATCGGCCGCTCCCTCCGCTTGCGGGTAGGAGGCAAGGTCCAGGGATCCTGTGCGCCTTCATCATCGGCGATGCTCATCCGGACCCCGATGAGGTCGCCTTTGCGCTGAGCTCCCGCGACGATTTCCTCAGCAGCATCGCCCGCCATTCGTCGAATCGTCGATAGAAACTGCCATTGGTCTGGGTACGGCTTGGAGTCGGCGTCGATGAAAACACTGTTGCCCAGCTTGCGAGGCGCGAACTGCAATGGGAGAGCGATCAGATTGCCGAACCCTCCTTTGGGCATCGTGTCCTGGTTTGGAAAGAAGCGATCGTAGGAATCGAGGCCTACCTGATGCCTTCGCTCCATCGTTCGCGTGAGGAGCACGCATCCAAGTTTACGCGCAGTGATCGCTGGCAGCGCGCTGTCGAAGAAAATCCAGATGTGGCCGCCCTTTCCGGAACGAGAGCGTTCCAAGGCGGCGGGCACATTCAACTCCTGGCAAGTCTCCAGGAAGGCCAAAGCGTCATACTCCCAGGTTTTCTTGTCGAAATCCGCCGCCAGGAACCAGCACGTTTCGTCCGGCAGGAGCGGATACACGCCGATGGTCTCCTTGCCCAGGAGATGGTTCTCGATGACGGCGTCGGTCATTGGGATGAACTTCCGTGTCTTCTGGGCGACCTTTTTGCGATCCTCTGGACGGCTTCTGTTGATGGCCTTCCAGTCCTTCACGTGAGCTGGCACATAGCCGTGCCGGCCGTCATCGTTCTCCCATCGCCGCGCGTAGACGTCCTCTCTCCCGCGGAACAAGCTTCGAAACAGCACGATTCTCCTTCTGGCTCGCTCCTCTTTGTCCACTGGACACGCGGTGTCGGCGGCTGTCGTGGGAGGCTGCTTCTCGGGCGCCAGTTGTGGAATCGGAATGCTGTGAGCGGCCAGCAGCCGCCGCAGGCGCGCATTTTCTTCGCGGAGACGATTGTTTTCCTGCTCCGGGAGTTCGAATGGAAGGGACTCTGAGCCGTTCTCGATCATACCGTGTTTAGTCCAACTTTCTTGGGTATAACTCAACCGAAGGCAGCTTCCTTCGGGCCTCAGTGGTACCCATGCTCCGGAATTAGAATCCGGATGGGAATAGGGCCAGATCCCAAGTTTATGCTTTTTGGGGATGTCCGCAGCCTGGTGCTGGGAGGCCGTTTCACCAGGATCTCCACGCTGCAAGGTTTAACGCCGGCAATGTTCTGCCAGGCACTTAGAAGCGAAATCGGCTCCGTTTTCGGTCGGCGATGACTGCTTTGCACGTGTACGAAATGAGGCGAGCAGCCCAAACCTGCATTCAAGCAGTTGTTTCGTCGGCCATCCGGAGGTCGTGTTGGCGGAGGACACGCGAACGAATGAGCGCGAACCGAAACCACCGAGGCGGTAGAGTACGGCGGTTTTCTATGCCATAAACTATTGTAAGCAAACTAAATACACTCGCATAGCAATATTTACTATTTCTGTAAATATGCGGTCTGGAGTAAATTTTCGAATATGCCCCAGCGTCCCATAGGACCCAGACCTGACTGGTTAGCGACCATGTTGCACCGTGTTGAAGGACTAGAGACGCATCCAGCGTCGGAACCGGGCATTATCTCTATCAGTGTCAAGGGAAGCAATCAAACGCAATTTGACGTACTGTCAATTCCTGTTCTAAGTCAGGAACGGGCTGTTGAACTGCTTCGCTCATGGCAGGATTCGACCTCCAGTCGCAATTTGACCGGACTTCTACTCCCCAAAGCCTTTGCGACACTCATACTCGGAGGGCAGTTCGCACGCGGAGTGGGGTACGTTCGTGCAACCGCCAAATCCACGACCCCGTTGTTTCAATGCGGGAATAACGTCCGGCATCAACTCACACAACCCGTCGCAGCCTCGAAACGAGAATAGACAATGGGGATTCGCATGTCGTGCTTGTAATTCGGTTGGCGTGCTCGTGGGCGTCACATAGAGATGGAATCCCTCGCCGGGGCGAAAGCTTGTAATGTGAAACCAGTTCATAAAAGTGCGACGATCCTCATTCGATAACGAAGCGTCCAGATGCCGCTCAGGGATGTGCTCGGCGATTTCCCACTGACTCCCCATCGACTCGTAGCGGCCAGCAACCGTAAGCCCGACAGAGATGCGCTGAACTTGCTGGTGGTCGATTGTCGCGGAAACGCTCAAGTATTGTTCCCGCAATCCGAGATGTCGTAAGCGCTCGTCCCACGTCACTTCATCAGGCAGTTTGGCGAATGCCGCATCCAGCCGTTGAAACTGCAACGGAAAGTGATAAATCTGGCAATAATATTCGGAACCGATTTGTTGAATCGCACAGCCTTCAATCGTCTTGAATAGGGTAGGCGCGGGATCGCCGACTCGAATCTTCTCCAAGCGATTCAGCACCCTTGAAATCCGCCAAGCGGAAAGAGCATTCCCCGCCAGCAGGCCAGCGTAGACGGTTAGGGGAAGGCCCAAAAAGACCACAGTGAGCATTCCAACCACCTTTCGCCACGTCACTCTTGGAAACAGGCGCAAAGAGGCCATATAAATATTAGGCACCGAATACAGGAGGAAAGGTCCGCACGATTTCTGTTAACAGATAGCGCCCACCACGATACCGTAGGGATGAACGCAATCGGGATCTTCCACCAAACTAGCAGGCCAAATTATGCAACTTGCATTCCAGTTGCTCGAAAAGGCGGAGCAGTTGACGCGCCAATAAGTTTGCGGACGGCGGCGGAGTGACCGCCGCAATTCGAGAATCATGGCGTGGCTGAGATTAGCGGAAATCCGTGGATGCCCCCGTTCGACTGCGGCGCGAGCGTACATCAGGAAATAGTGCGCCTTCTGCTCCGTGTCCGTGTATCCCAGTTTTCCCAACGCATTAAACCGAGCGCGGCAGGTTGAAAGTGTTTGGCCTCGCGAGATGCTCATGTCCAAAAGCGTCTCAGCGATACGCCGCTTCACTTCCAGCTTTAAACGCGGCTTGTGAGCAAGCCTGCGGCAGAACTCGTCCTCGATCCGGTGCAGCCCTGCTATCTTCTGCCGCTCAGTTGCCGAGGCCATAAAGACAGCGGTTCGCGCCTTTACAAACTCGTGCTCAATTCCCTTCAAGTTCACGAAGCCCTCGTGGCGAACGTGATACGCCGACAACTGACGCAACCAGGGATATTACAAGAACTGAGGGGTCTTCCCGGGGTTAGTGACCACACGCACAGTGCCTGCTTTCCCTCTTGGTAGAATCTCGTGCATGCGGCGAATTCACGTTGCGTACTCAGTGTTCATTCTTTGCACTCTCGTCGTCTGCGGGGCGCGTCTTTGCGCCGGGTCCGATCAGGAACGGGTCATCGTGCGCGATGGGAAGAAGTTGATTTGCACGGAGTGATTCGCAACCTCCATGTCCGGGGACTGTGGGACCGACAGCTACGACGCGGTGTTCACCGCAAAGATACTTGCGGTCGGGCAATCGACTGGCCGACGTGCCGCTAATGCTCTCGGTGCAACCCCTGGCAGAGATTTGCGTTTGAGTGTTGAGCCCGAAGAGGTATTTAAGGGGCATCTTTCTCATGAAGTACCGATTTTCGCCGAACAAGGCGAGTGTGTTGCTGAAGTTCGCGTCGGTGACGAATGGCTCTTCTTCGCTACGAGGAGCCAGAATACGGGCGAACTGGAAATCTCATACTATTCCTCGAATCCCAGCGGACCGCTCGGACAGAGGCGCGAATACGTCGAGCGGCTTAGTCGACTTGGGCGGGGACGCGCTCAGCTTCATTGCTGGTGAAGTGGATTTTCCGTTCTACGACTCTCTCTGTGCAGAATCACCGGTTGCTGATCACGTCCAAAGATGAGAAACAAAGCTATTCCGTAGCAACCGACGCTCGAGGGAGATTCGAGGTTGGGCCCGTTACGCCAGGGGCCTACCGGATTGATGCGAACACCGATCCGCAGTTTCGCGACGTCTGGGACGGTTCACTCGGTAGTACTGCCACGAAGGCCGACGGATGCTCGTTTGTCAGAATTGAACTTGAAGTCAACAGCGAGATTAGCGGCAGGGTGATCCTTCCTGAAGGTTATGAGTACAAGAAATCGGAAATCGGCAGCTACTTCTCGCTTTTCGATGTAGAGGTCCATACTCTGGATGGCAAGCAGGCACGAGGTCCCTTTGGCACTTCGATTGAAGACGGGCTCAGGTTCGCAGTGAGAGGACTCGCTCCAGGGAACTACGTTGTGCAGTTGGCGAATTACGCGGGCGAGAAGTGGCTGAAAATGCCTGTATTTGCTCCTGGCGTGACCGATAGGTCTGCTGCGCTCCAGATTGATCTGGGTTTTGCCGAACACAGAAGGGGACTGGAGATTCGAGTGCCGCCACAGGCGCTGAAAAAAGTGCACTGAAGGTTGTGCGACTGGCCTTTCGAACCATGTACCCAGACAACTGGCGAAACGTCGTTCAAATTTCGATTTCTTTCTATTCGCTTCGCATCTGAGCCTATTTTGGGCAAGGAGCAACGGATGATTCCCGAGTGTAGAATCCAGACGGCCTCGCGCCCGAAGCATTGAATTTGGGGTTGCCTTATGAAAGCCACGTCTTTTTTACTTCTGGCACTGTGTTTCGTTTGTACTGACGCTCGCTCGCAAAGCCCCTTCGACGGTACCTGGGTCATTGATACTGCCAAGAACGTGAACCTCGCGTCCGAGAAACCGAGGGTATTTTCTGTTGCGGATGGAGTGTTTCGGGAGGGAGATAGGCAAATCAAGGCCGATGGTTCTGATCAAAAGGTTCCGGCCACCGGGTATTGGGATACAGTCAGCGTTCGCATCGTCGACGATCATACGGTCGAGGTAATTTCCAAAAAGGCTGGGAAACCGATGTTCACCGAAACGGACACCGTTTCAGCGGACGGCAACACCCTGACGCAGGTCATGAAAGACACAACTGAGGCTGAGGCAGTTACCTTCGAGAGCGATTTCAGACGTATCGCGCCTGCTCCTGCGGGTGCCCACGCCGTATCAGGCTCGTGGCGGGTCTTCAAGCTGAGGCGATCCGCGAACAGTACGATCATCAAATACAAATGCACATCGCAGGGATTCAGTGCCGAGACCCCTCTGGGAGAAAAGCTCGAAGCCAAGTTTGATGGCAAGCTTTATGAAATGCAAGACGACCCTGGTCATACTATGGTCTCGGTGAAATTGATAAACCCCTACACCGTCGAGCAGACGAATGTGCGTGAGGGCAAGGTTGTTTTTATCGTGACACTAGAGGTCACGCCCGACGGTAGGACCATTCACGCAACGTCGAAAAGCAAGGAAGACGGAAGTGTGAAAGCTTGGACACTGAACAAACAGTCTAAGTAGTTTTCCCTCGCCGAATACGTCGCTGGTGACGGACTTCTTTACGGGATACGATTCGCTGAAATGTCCCCAGCAGAAGTGCTCATGCACTTGATTCGGGACCTGAATGATGCCCTGTTGGCCAATCCCTTTGACGCAGGTCTCAAGACCACTTGTACCAAGTTTGGTCGGCTGTTGAGGAACATAATTGCGACAGTTGATCGGTTCGGGTCGAACCAAAGATACTTGAATAAGCACAAACTGGAGGTGGCCGAATTCTTCGACGAAATGATCGGCCAAGTGTTTGAATCGGATGTTGCGACCACACTGAGCAACCGCATGACAAAGTATAGGCGTGAACTGTTCACCCTTCCTCGATCATGACGGAATTCCTTGGAACAACAACAACGCCGAACATGCAATCAAACATTTCGCCAAGTACTGGAGGCTGGTAAACGGACGCGTTACACAGTCTGGCGTGGAGGACTACCTCAAACTACTCAGCCTTTATGAGACGTGCCGATACAAGGAAATTGGTTTTCTGAGATTCTTGCTGTCTAAGGAGCGCGACATCGACCGATTTGCAGCCGGGAACTAGGCGGGGGGCCAATTTTCCGTTGGCACATTAGTTGAGATTGTTCTTCAACGACGAGGATTTAGTCCCCCGTGGTCTGCCTTCTCCCGCCGCTTCGGACTTATTGTCATCAATCTCTGCTATCAACGATTCCAGATGCCCCTCTACGAACGTGCGATCTCTATATTTGACGCTGCGACCGTGACTGCCACCCTTCAGAATTTCGAACCCTAGCGCTGTCAAATCGTCGATTTGGGCGTGGCGGGGGAATGGACCGACGGCGCCTTGAGCCGCGAGAATCGGCTCAGCCACGGCGTCTTCGGATTCATACCCTTCGTACTCCGCATGGAATTTGGCTGCCGACCGTGTGCTTTTTGCGAAGATAAACCAATCTTCGTCGTGATCGGCTGTCGAAACCCAGTACAGCATCACCGGACCTTTTGTGGCGGCCCTCCTCTTGCTAGCCTTCGGCATTGTCGTACTCCGTTCTACCGTCCAATCCTTCCGAAACACAGACATGGGGGATTCTAATTCACCATCGTGCCGATCTGCCGACGGCAAGGGTTAGATCCGTGTATAAAGGCCTCGGTTCCAATGCGGATTGACGGGGCGCTTCGGACGTCCCGCTTCCAATCGACGGGAATGCTAACCCTGCGCGCAACGCCGCCCCCATTTACTGATGAAGAGCTGCGGCCCGCCGCTACCGCTCCGCCGACTAGAGCGATTATGAAAACCGAGCTTCCGGCTGCACAATTTGCAGGCAGGGGCGCCAACCCGGCCAGCAGCAGGACAATCGATTTTCCGGATACTGCGGCGTCGCGGGTGAGGGATTCGCGGAAGTTGTAGGCACGTACGCTGCCACGTCCAGCGGCAGACTTGAGTCTGATTCCAGGCATTGCGTAGCGCGATTGGCAGCGAACCCAAAGATCCCGAGCGCAAGGCGTCTGAAATCAGTCACTTGATTGGAGAGTCGCTCCTCATAAGTGGCTATCCTGGCAAAGTCCAATTTCCGAAAACAATAGGAGCCCTGGTACCTTCCAGTTCATTGGGAGCGAAGTTCGTCGAGAAACTACACTCGTTCTGTCATCTGCGATGAGCTAACCCAAAAGGAGGGGAGCATGAACACGCGACACAAATATCAGTATGGAAGTTTGGCTAGGAGGGGACGAATTCGGACGGAAGATGTCTGGGAATATCGCTACTACGAAACCACTCCGGAAGGGCAGCGCTGCCGGAGATCAAAGATCGTCGGTACGCTGGGCCAGTATCCAACACGGGGCGACGCGCTTCGCAGGCTCGACCGGTTCGGCAGCGACTCAATCTTCAGCATCGCTTCGGCAGGCCGGTAACGCTGGATGCTCTGATCGATCTACGTCGAGAAAGAATTGCCGGAGCTTCGCTATGGAACCCAACAAGCACATCTGTCTAGCTTGAAGCGCTGGATCCGCCCGCGCTGGGGCAGATGCTTTCTCGACCAGGTCAAGCCGATGGAAGTTGAGCAGTGGCTTCGATCCTTGCCGCTCGCACCGAAGTCCAAGGTAAACCTGAGAAGCCTTTTGCACCTGGTATTTCAGCACGGACGTCGGTGGGAGATAACGGACATTAATCCCATTGATCTGGTACGGCAGCGTGGCGGGCGTCGGTCGATACCGCGAATGCTCAGCGTAGGCGAGATTCGCCGGGTGCTGGAGGAGTTGAGCGAACCCTACCGCACGATGGTTCTTGTGGCCCGTGTCTGGGTCTTCGGGCCAGCGAGATCGTAGGGCTGCAATGGGGTGATCTCAATGGGGAAGATCTGACGTTGCTGGTGAGACGAAGCGTTGTCCACGGCCGAGTCGGCGAGACGAAGACGGAAGCATCCCGGCTTCCTCTACCCGTCGATCCTCGCCTCGCCGATGCTCTCAAAGAACACTGGGGCCGCAGTTTGTACCGAGGACCGTCGGACTTCGTGTTTGCCAACCGCGCGGGCAAGCCACGCTGGCAGGAGAGCATACTGCAACGGCAGATCAAGCCGGCAGCACTGCGCGCTGGCATTGGCAAGATCGGATGGCACACATTTCGGCATTCCTACTCCAGCCTTTTGCGTCGGGTGGGTGCCGATATCAAAGTGCAACAAGAGCTTCTCCGGCACTCGACCATTCAAAGCACGATGAATGTCTATACGCAAGCGATGCCGGAGGGCAAGCGGGCCGCGAACAGCGTGGTGGTGCGGAGCGTATTGCCGTTCGAGGCTTGTTGCGGAATCAGCCACCAGCTGGAATGGGAGCCAATAGCCACCGGGGAGCCGCTAAGTGGTTGCGGGGGGTGGATTTGAACCACCGACCTTTGGGTTATGAGAATACATGACAGATAAGGCACACACGGAACTGTCAGACTCACAAAGGCATACTCAGAAACGCCGGGGAATCGAATCTTGTGAGCGAATGTGAGCGCGTTTTAGAACTGGGTTGCAAACCGAGCACGTTGGGTTTGCAGCCCAACGTGCGGGCTTCCGGCAACCCCGATCTGTTCTGGCAAGGCAGAAGCCTCAATGCGTTGCTGAATCAGCGCGGCGTTAACACCGATGGCTAGTCCAAAAAGAAGGGAGCAATAGCCTCGCGATTTTAGGGCCGGTTGCTCACGCGCACTCGTCCGGGTTCCACCACGGTAAAGGCATCACCGAGGCGGGTGCCGAGCTTGGAGACTGCCTCAACTACGGTTGCGGACTTGGCGTGACGTACCCGGCCATCAAACCTCACAAGGATCACTCCGGCAGACGAACGCCCGCGTGCGTAGACCAATTCGCCGAAATCGCGGTCTTCGGTGATGAGCACGCGCTTGTCTACAGTGGCTCGCTCCAGCACTTCATTGTCGCTCGCGCCCCTCGCGACTTCGGCAATAGCAACCACGTCATGACCTGCTTCCCGTAAAGCCCGAATTACAGGCATGGCGCAGCTTTCGTCAGCGACGAAGTTCATGTTCAGGATTTGTTCGCCAGCGGTTGGTTGGAAAGTAGCACGACTTCCTCGTGAGCTACGCTGGCCGCGCCGTAGGCCACAGCGGCCCGGATGTCTCCGGTGCCGAGGTGTGGGTAGTCTTCGAGCAATTCATTCTCGCTCGTGCCCTCGGCGAGTTTTCGCAGGATCAGCTCGACGGTGATTCGCGTCCCCCGAATCACGGGTTTTCCCATCATGATCGCTGGGTCAATATCAATACGGTCGCTGGTCATTGCTTTCCTCAAAGGAAATCATATCGTTCCTGGTTCCTCCCCGACAATGACGACGTTGCTGCAATGGATCGTCGCGTTCCGTAGAAGCGCCATCGCTTGCCGAGCTGGGCGGCGCATAGACTGGAGCAGGTGCGTTCCCGCATAGATCTGCAAGGGATCGCCGACAGGGCGGTGCCACTGCCGCTGGTCCGATGATAGTGTTATTTTCCTCATGACAAAATCCCTGGATCCGTTCCGGTTCCTGCTGATGGCAGTATCCGGCTGGATGAACCAGCGGCAACTGGAGTTGATCGACTACCTTCGGGAAGAGAACCGAGTGCTGCGGGAACAATTGGGGCAAACACGATTACGCTTTAACGATGACCAGCGCCGCCGATTGGCTGTGAGGGCCAAGGGACTGGGAAGCAAGGTTCTCCGAGAGATGGCTACGATTGTCACCCCGGAGACCTTGCTGTCTTGGCATCGCCGGTTGATCGCGCAGAAATAAGATGGCAGTAGCAAGCGGGGATGCGGCCGACCGCGAAAATCGGCGGAGATTGAGGATTTGGTGGTGCGGATGGCGAAAGAGAATCGCAGTTGGGGTTATCGGCGAATCCGGCTCGGGGCGAAATTCCCCGGGCCGACCCGGCAATTCCCCGGGCCTACTCTCCCGAGGTCGGGCGAGCTTTACATCCCCGCAGCAGGTGCGGGAAGCTATTGATCGCTTTGTGGCTGTCTACAATCAGAAAGCCGCGCCGTTCGAGTGGAAAAAGGGTGTAGTCTATCCGTCGGCGCCCAAAAAATAATTACGCTGATTTACGCAACTAAGCACTAGTTCCAAAATCCGATCCCTCAGCTTAGTGGGATACTATGAGGCCCGAGCAGCATTGCATAGCAATGCGATCGACAACGATAAATTACCGATTCCGTGCACTCTCGGCGGTACCCTGCTTCTCCTGCTTCGCCTTTTCAGCCACCAGTGCCTTGGCACGTTCGCCGATCGTCTCGGACGACGGCGGGTCCTGGTTGGAGAGCACCACCACGGTGTACGGCGAGTCGAGCACCATATACAGGTGCGTACTCACGCCGGGGAAGCCGCCGCCGTGGCCGACGACAGTGCGTCCGTAAACGTCGGAGATTTCCATCGCGTAGCCGTAGGCGCCGCCGGGGCCGCCCTGCGGCTTGCCGTGCTCGGTGACCATCTTTGCGAAGATCGCTTTGCTGACCAGCTTGCCATTGCGCAGAGCATCAGCGAAACGAATGAGATCGGCTGCCGTTGAGATTGCTCCGCCGGCAGGGCTTCCGATGTCGTGCTCTGCCTCGTGCCAGTTGTCGGTTTGGCCCGTAGCGCTAGCGTGTGTGTAGGGCACTACCAACCGTGGATGCGGGCCGGGAACGTTGTTGGGATCGCTATCCTTCATGCCCGCGGGTGCGAAGATGTGCTTGCGAATATAGTCGGGATAATCCTCGCCAGAGACCTTTTCCACGATGGCCCCGGCAAGCGCAAGTCCTGCATTGCTGTAAGCCCAACTGGTACCGGGAGGAAAGCGCAGCTCGTCTTTCTCAAATAGCGGGACAAATTCGGCCGCGCGCTTCACCCCGTTCTTCATCATCTCGGGCGTGCGCTTGCCGAGAAAATCCTTGAGGCCGGCGGTGTGCGAGAGCAGCATGCCGACCGTGACTTTTTCGCGTACGGTCTGGTTG
>Ga0123355_10015910_pt1 | contig 11836 bp, 12 predicted proteins | sample TergutEmb28metaG_3_FD_89872 | JGI IMG/M metagenome (GOLD analysis project Ga0123355, IMG submission 89872) | Embiratermes neotenicus P1 segment gut microbial communities from Petit-Saut dam, French Guiana - Emb289 P1 | ecosystem: Host-associated > Arthropoda: Insects > Digestive system > Gut ... | reverse complement strand
TCGAATGTGATATTATTCCATTAAGTGTAAATATACTTAATATTGTATTTAAAGGGGGCTTAAGTATGAAATCAACAGGTATAGTAAGGAGAATTGATGAACTGGGTAGAGTGGTTCTCCCAATGGAATTGAGAAATAAATACGAAATTTCCGAAAAAGATCCAATGGAAATATATGTTGAAGGCAATTCAATAATACTAAAAAAATATGAACCACATTGCATTTTTTGTGAAGCTGCAAAAAAACTAGCATATTATAACGACAGACCAATTTGCGAAAAATGTGCAAAATCAATCGGACAACTAGAACCAGAAGAATAAAATAAAAACAAAAAGGTTGTGCTACCAGCACAGCCTTTTTGAATGTAACGAACAAAAATAATAAAATATATTTAACTATATATTTCTATTTCCCAAAAAATATTGATACACCTCATTCTTCTTCACATTTCTATCCTTTGCAATTTTCTTAATTGCCTCTTTCTTATCAACTCCTTGGTTTAAGTAAAACTGCAAGTGTTCTTCTAGTGTTAAATTAACAAGCACTTCTAATTCTAACTCAGCTTCATCCTGCTGCGCTCCTTCAACAACAATTACATACTCTCCTTTAGGTTCCTCAATTTGGTTAAGCACCTCAGAAACCCTTCCCCTTATAACTCCTTCATGTATTTTAGTTAGCTCTTTAACAACTGCTACCTGCCTATCACCAAAAACATCATAAATGCATTCTAATGTATTTACCAGCTTATGTGGTGCCTCATATAAAATCAAAGTTTGTTTCAGGTTTGCATATTTTCCCAGTTTATCATTTTTCTCTTTCCTTTTAACTGGTAAAAAACCTATAAAACAAAACTCTTGTGTACTTACTCCAGACACAATTAACGCATTAACTAAAGCACATGCACCCGGAACTGGAACTATTTCTATCCCCTTCTCAACGGCACTTTTAATAACACATTCTCCTGGGTCTGAAATTCCTGGAGTTCCAGCATCAGAAACCAAAGCAATATTCTCACCACTAAGCAATTTTTCTATTAATACCTCTGATTTACCTCTTTCATTTTGCTTATAATAGCTAACTAATGGCTTTTTAATATTAAAATGGTTTAATAATTTTAAAGTATGTCTAGTATCTTCAGCAGCAATCAAATTCACCTCTTCTAGTATACGTATAGCCCTTAAAGTTATATCCTCCAAGTTACCTATTGGTGTTGCCACTAAATACAATTTCCCGTTTCATTTCTACTTTTCCTCCCTATTTTCCATATATCCTCAAAATTTCATCTGTATAATTATTTTCATCATCATATATAACTAATGGTTTGTCCACTTTCAAAAAAGGTTTAGAAGCTTTTACACACTTAATTAACACCAATTTAGGTGAACTGTCCTTCCTAGAATGAACAAATCTAATATTTTTTGGTTCCAGTTTATACTTTCTTAAATAAAAACATATATCTACTAGCCTTTCTGGCCTATGCACCATATATAATTCTCCATTATTTTTAAGTAAATAATTAGACTGCCTTATAACATCGTCCAACATGCACTTAACTTCATGTCTAGATATTAATTTAGCTTCATTTTTATTTATACCACCACTATTTAACTTCTTATATGGTGGATTAGTAATAACTATATCAACACTTTGAATTTTAAATACACTATCTAAATTATTAACATCTTCATTAATCACTTCAAACTTATCTTGCAAATTATTGAGATCTACACTTCTCCTTGCCATATCAGCCACATTCTCTTGAACTTCTACTCCAATTACTTTTTTTAGCTTACTTTTCCCACACAATAAAATTCCTAGAATACCAGTCCCTGTTCCTAAGTCTACAACCGTACTTCCTTGCTTTATGTGCTTAGCAAAATCAGCCAATAAAACACTATCCATCCCAAAACAAAATTCTTTTTTATTTTGAATAATTTTCCAATTATTTAGCTCTAAATCCTCTATTTCTTCATTTTCTTTTAATTCTACATTCATATTATCAAATCAGTTCCCTTTATCATTTTTTGTCATAATATATAATACAACAAATTCACATAATTCGCAAGAAAATCAACCTATATACATAGAAAGGACTATTATGAGACACTACAAGCCTCACCACAAACACCATCCATGCAAACAAGAAAATAATTTTCTAAAAAAAACAAACCATGCAATACATTCACTTAATGAAGTAGAATGCTTCTTGCAAAGTTTGAATATTATATCTAAATACAGACATTTATATAAATTCTTAAAATAATTACATCCCTCTAACAAATGGAGTTTCAAAGGTTACATATCCATCTGGAAACCCTGCGCTTTCGTTCCCATCTACATTAATCTTAATTCCATCTACCTCTATTAACTCTGTTAAAGTATTCACAATAGACCTAATAATTCTCATTTCCTGTTCCTCTCCCAAATTTTGTTCATTCACAAAATCTTCAGAAAAATCTATATGTACAATACTTCCTTTAAGTTCAGCACTATTCAAAATAGTATTCTCCGGTATAATCGCCGTTCTTGATTCATCAATTGGACCTCCCAACAACAACTCTATTAACCTCTCATATGGATTATGCACTAGCTCTCTACTATCAATTGTCCTCAATTCCTGTAGCACTTCCCCTGTTGCTATATCCAAGAAATATAAATTAACCACAGTTCTTCTAAGCTCATCATCTGGCAACTCTGCCTCTGGTGTTAACTCGTAAAGGTCATCTCCTCTTCCTCCAATATTCACATACACTAAATACCCAATACCACAAACAATTAAAATTAATAAAACAATACCCACATACATTTTAACTTTTCTATTATTCATAATTAATATCTCCCATCACAGCAATTTATTTTATTAATTAATATTAAACACCAGTCCATTTTAGAACAACCTCATTCAAATATTAAATTAAAAATAATTTACACTCATTTCTAAATTTAAGATAAACTCTTTCACTCAATTTAATTTTACTTCCAATTTAATTCTAATTATTTTATTTAATTAATTTCTTTTTTAAAATTAATTATTTCAATTACTTCTTAATTAAAAAATAAATTAAACTAATTAAATTTTATTTCGCATTAAAATCATTTCTAACGTCTTTTTTTATATGTCTTTTACTCATTTGTTGTCTTCATATTTATTTACCTTTACACTCTAATTTCATCGTTTTCACACTTCAGAAAGCACTTTATGTATACATCACCTTTATTTTTTCTTATCTCCCAAACTTATTTGTTCCGAACAAAATTATTCTAAATATATATTAAATTAATTCTCATTTTACAATTTATATTCTTCAATTTATGTGCTTTATTTATTACATCATTTTTTCTTTAAATAATTAATTTAAACTAATTATTACATTTAGAAAAATATTATTTAAAATTATAAATAATATTCAAATAAATTAAAAAGTGAACAAAAGAATCTAGTTCCTTTTAATCTTTTTATATAAACAATTATATTTAATTTTTAATTAAATATATAATTAGAATAATAAATATAAATTTTAGCTAATTAATTAAATTAATTTATTTAATATTAATAATAAATAAAACTAATTAAATTAATTATTTTTATTTTACATTTAAACATTTTACTTTCCTAATTATGTACACATATTGTTTTTATTTATTTAAAAAATAAATGTTCATTTTCTAATACTTTCTTAATTTAATATATTAAATTAACATTAATTATCATTAATTTTTGATTGTTTATTATGTACATTAATATTTGTTTTTTATTTGCTAATTATTATTATTAAATACTATCATCATACTAATAATTATTATCTGTTTGATAATTAATTAATATTAATTCCCTATTTATCATTAATTAATTTTATTTATTTTATTAAATTCTAAATTACTTTTTAATAATTAATTTTATTTTCAATAATATTAATTATTACTAATTATTTAATCCATTTAATTAAATAATTTTCTCACTTAACAATTATTTTTACTCCATTCCTACAATCAGCTCATCACTAAATTAAATCATTTTATTATACGTATTTGATATTTCCATCATCATCATTTTCCTTTATGTCTACATTGAATTTTTCCTATTTAAACTTCCCAAATCGTTTATTCCGAACAAATTTAATTTATCACTCATTTATTTAGATGTCATTTTTATCTTCCTCACAGTCTCTATTATGTTTATTTATTAATTAAAAAACATCTCTTCCTGTTTCAATTAAATAATGTATTCAAGCAAGTTTTTATGTACATCATCCTGATCAGCACAAAATATAATAAAAATTAAAATAAAATAAATTTAATTCAAGTTTTCTTCATTAATCATTCTCATTATTCTAAAAAATATAATTCACACTATCACCAATATGAATTATTATTCAAAAATATTCTATTATTTCCTCTATTAAAAATATTATTTAGATAATTAAATAATTAATTCATATTTAATTATTATTTATTTAAATAAATTCGTTTAATTAAATAATAAATAAAATTAATTAAAATTAATATAAAAATCACAAAACACGCTTCCCATTTCTCAAATTAATTAAACATTTATTACTTATTTATATACAATTATGTCCACAATATTTTATTTTTAATTAAATTACGCAAATCCACAAAAACAAATAACTTATTTAATACAATTTATTTATTTTATTTAAAATATTATTAATTTAAATGGCATTTTATGTGCACTCTCTTTTGCAAAATTAATTTACTCTCACATTTTAACCACAATATTACCTCATAATTAAATTTATCAATAATATTAATTTCACAATTAATGTAATCAAAAATATTAAATAATAGTTAAATATTTTTGATTATTTATTCAATTACTATTTATTTTTTATTTATTTAAATTAATATATTTAATTTACAAATAAATAAAAATATTAATCGAATAATTACATTTAATTAAATAATATATTAATTATTTAATATATTACTTTCTACTATTCTCTTTCGCTCCTTTCAACATATTTGCTACTATCTATATGTCATATTCAGCTTTATGTATATTTAAAAACACTTTTACCGAATCCCTCAAACTTATCTAATCCGAACAAACTAATTCAAAATAAAAATTAATTTCACTTTATTACTGTCACTTTTTATTGATAGTTTATGTAACTTTTACTTGTTCCAAATTAAACTTCAAAATAAGATTGGTTTACAACCATTTATGTTTAGTTATATGCAGTAAGCAATAAATAATTAAAATACGAATTATTTCTAATTTTTTATTATAATATTTCTAATTTAATATTATATAATTAAATTTATTTAAAACTAAAAAATAAATTATTATTCAGATTTATTTTTAATTAATATAGAACTAATTTTTTATTAAATTCTATATTAAAATATTTATATATTTAATTATTCAATTTTAATATTTCAACTATTAAATATTAAAACTAACTATCTTTATCGTACCTTTGCACAAAAACTAATATTGCTATCCTAAACAAAGTATACAGCAAAAAGAACTCCACATTAAGCCTTCAAAATTCATTCAAAACAGTAAAACAGCACATTTCATAAAGTATGTTTCCAATAAAACAAAAACGCCTTATATTCAAATACAAAGCGTTTTCTATAATTAAGCATATTCTTTGTCTCATCTCTCTGGTATACGTTTTCTTGGCTTTTCAGAACTTTTAACTGGCGGTAGTTTAGCTTCATCTTTCATTCTCAGAAACTCTAGCATTCCCTCATTATATTCTAATGCTTCTCTCATTATTCTCATCATGTCAGAGTTTGATCTATTTCTCATTACTTTTCCCTGTCTTGCTCCATACATAATTGTCTTTACAGCTTCATCACCAATTAAATCTCTAACAAATACTAATTCTCCTAAATCATATTTTCCACCATGTTTTGAGCTTTCCATAAACTTCGCTAAACGTGCATAGTTTTCTCCCCTCTTCTCTGCTTCCATTAACATATGATCTGTTCCTATTAAATTTGGATATTTTTCTTTCCTTTGCTTTGCTTTTTCCACTTCTGTGTCCATATAAACTTCTCCTTTAAATTCTAAGTTTGAGACCACATTGTACCACGTTTCCTTGACATAATCAATGCTTAACATAAAAAAATAGCAAAAATTTTACTTTTCACTATTCATTCTTCATTCTTCGTTTTCAATTCCCATCATTAAACAATTTTGGCGCGGACGAGAGGATTTGAACCTCCGCTGCACTTACGTACACTAACGGTTTAGCAAACCGTCCCCTTCAGCCACTTGGGTACGTCCGCAAATATAATTCTGGCGGTGAGGATAGGATTCGAACCTACGGTACCTTTAAAGGGTACACTTGCTTTCCAAGCAAGCACCTTAAACCACTCGGACACCTCACCGTAATCCCATTCCCAACATATTTAATTTTTATGTACTTCTTTGTAAGTTAGTGAAAAGTGAATAATTAATAGTGAATAGTACAAACTTGCCTATCTTTTCTTCTTCGACTTTACTTCACCACTTTTAACTTTTCATTTTTCGTTCTTAACCCTTGCCTTTAGGCAAGTTTGGCGGAGAGGGTGGGATTCGAACCCACGGTGGGCTACAAACCCACGCCAATTTTCAAGACTGGTGCCATAAACCAACTCGACCACCTCTCCAAGTATGTTGTATTCATCTACAACAGTATTAATATTAACATTTTTAAAAATCATTGTCAAGACACAATAATCGCCTATTTTTTTCCAACATTACTTCTTTTTCTTACTTCCTCACTGCTTATTCTTTATGTCATACATAGATTTTTGAGCAATTGCTAGCTCAATAGCTTGCTTTTCCTCATCAGAAACTTTATTTACTGCCTCTCCCTTAACTACTTGTTTAGCATATATATTAGACATCTCTCTTGAATATATCCCATTTAAAACCACACCATCATTACTATCATCTAATAACGCTAAAGCAAAGCTTAAATCACTTCCTGTATCCTTAAAAGCACTATATCTTACTATCCCTACCTTTTGTATACAAGCTGTAATTTCATCATCTAATCGATTACAATACTTATTCAAATCCTCTACTTTACTGCTAACAACCTCAACTTGTCCAATATAACTCTTTAAAACTTCTTCTATATTGTCTCCTCTACCTAATTTCCTCATAAAATTGCTATAATTTTTACTCACTTTCTTTATTCTTAAGCCCATTACAACAACTAGTATTAATAACACAATACTAACCCCTGCAAAAATCAAATTAAATATATCTGAATAGATAAAATCCAAAATTGTATCCATAATTTTCCTCCTTTTAATACAGACGAGCAAAGCTCGTCCTCCACACCCACTAACAGTTCAGTTCTTTTAGTTAATTAATCCCAATATTCTATTCAGTTCATCCCCCGTCGAATACTCAATAATAATCTTCCCTGCTCTTTTCTTAGCATCTATTTTAACTTTTGTACCAAAATAATTCCTAAATTTATCTTCCATTTCTCTATACACAGCTTGATATCTACTATTCTCTTCCGTATTCACCTTTTTCTTTACTCTTGTTTGCTTCTCTGCCTCTCTCACATTATCACCAGATTCAATCATATATATAGCTGCCCTAAACTGCTTCTCAGGATTTTCTATAGCTAATAACGCCTTACAATGCCCACTAGTCAATTTTCCTTCCATAACCAAGTCTATAACCCTTTGATCTAGGTTTAGAACTCTAAGGCTATTTGTAAGTGTACTTCTACCCATCCCCAACTTCTCAGATAACTGCTGTTGGTTCATACTGTATTTATCTAATAATTCTTTTATAGCCATTGCCTTTTCAATCGGATTCAAATTCTCTCTTTGGATATTTTCTATTAATGCTACTTCCCTATTTGTTTGCTCACTATAATCTCTTACAATAGCTGGTATTTCAGCCATTTCAGCTATTTTGCAAGCTCTCCATCTTCTCTCTCCAGCTACTATTTGATAATAATCTTCCTTTTTTGTAACAATAATAGGCTGTATTACCCCATATTCCTTTATAGAAGTAGCTAATTCACCTAAAGATTCCTCATCAAACTTAACTCTTGGTTGATTTTTATTAGGCTCTACTTCCATAAGTTTCAAGTTATGGATAACTTCACCTTCTTGTATTTGTTCATTTGGTTCCACGATATTATTAGCTAATAGCGCTCCTAAGCCTTTTCCTAACCCTGTGTTTTTTGTCATTTTGGCATCCTCCCTCTTGAAATTTCATTTGCTAGTTTCTCATAGCACTTCGCACCTTTTGAAAGTGGTGCATAAACCGAAATAGGCTTTCCATAGCTCGGCGCCTCACTCAATTTAACATTCCTTGGAATAATAGTTTTATACACATTATCTTTAAAAAATGATTTTACCTCTGTTATAACTTGTGTAGATAAGTTAGTTCTTGCATCATTCATTGTTAGAACAACACCTTCAATATACAAAGACTTATTCAACTGTTTTTTCACTATATTAACAGTGTTCATAAGTTGTCCTACTCCTTCTAACGCATAGTATTCACATTGTATAGGAATTAACAAAGAATCTGCTGCCACAAAAGAATTTACTGTAAGCAAGCCTAAAGATGGTGGACAATCAATTATAATATAATGAAATTTATCTTGTATTGCTTCTAATTTTTCTTTTAATCTTTGTTCTCTAGACATCATTGAAACCAATTCTACCTCTGCCCCAGCCAAATTAATGTTAGATGGACAAACAAAAAGATTTTTCACATTACTTGAAACTATAGTTTCCTCTATTTCTACATCATTTATTATCACATCATAAATTGACTTTTCTGCTTGTTTATCAATTCCTATTCCACTTGTTGCATTTCCTTGAGGATCACTATCAATTAGTAATATCTTCTTACCTTTTTTCGCCAACGCGGCGCTCACATTCACTGCGGTTGTAGTCTTCCCGACTCCTCCCTTTTGGTTAACAACTGCTATTATTTTGCTCATTTTTGTCTCCATTCTTATTATTCTTGTCGCTTTTACACAAAAGGTGGTCGAAATCTTCGATTTCGTTTACCACCTATTTCCCACTTTCTTAATATATAAAATTTTTTAACATAAGTCAATGAATTTTCGTAATATTTCACTAAATTTAGAAAGATAATTCCTCAGTTTCTCTTGAATTTTGTCTGTCAGAAAACCGCCACTCCGCACTACCCGCGCATTCCCCGCCACCAGTTTTGTGTGGAACCTACTCATAGTGGGCTTTTGCGAATATTGGTTCCGCAACGAGGATACTTTTCTACTGTACTACTAGCTTTTCTCACAGTCAACACATTTCTTTGCATATCCGTATTAGGTAGCACAATTTCTTCTGTTTTTTCTACTTCTAATCCTAATGTTTTAATCGCATTACCACTTTCCTCTAGTTCTTCAACCAATTTAGGACCTTTCATGCAAATTAACTTTCCACCAACTCGAACAAATGGGGACATATATTCTAACAAAGCACTCAACGAAGCTACCGCCCTTGATACAACTGTATTGTATCGTTCTCTATATTCTTTGTTTCGTCCCATTTCCTCTGCCCTACCATGTATTGCAAAAACTTCTTTTAGCTCTAATATATCTATTACCTCATCTAGAAATATTATTCTTTTATTTAACGAATCCAACAAAGTCACTTTAATATCTTCTCTTACTATTTTCAAAGGAATGCCAGGAAACCCTGCACCTGTTCCTACATCTAGCACAGAAGCATTTTTCTCAATGTACTTTTGAATTGTTAGCGAATCAACAAAATGCTTAACAATTATCTCTTCTGGGTCAACAATAGATGTCAAATTCATCTTTTGATTCCATTCAATCAACAAATTCATATATTTATACAACTTCTCAATTTGAGCCTCATTCAACTCTACATCAATCATTTTCGCATTTTGAATTAACTTTTCCTTAAATTCTCTAATCTCCATCTTTTCTCCCCCTTTGCTCTAAGTAGATTAATAGAACCGTAATATCTGCCGGAGAAACCCCACTTATCCTCGAAGCCTGCCCAATAGACACAGGCTTATGTTTATCTAACTTCTGTTGTCCTTCTATACTTATCCCTTTTAACTTAGTATAATTCATATCCTCTGGCAATTTCTTATTTTCTAGCTTCTTAAACCTTTCTACTTGTCCTAATTGAAGTTTAATATATCCTTCATACTTTATTTGTATATCTATTTGTTCTATTTCCTGCTTATTAAGCACTGGCCTATCTATATCTATCTCTGCAAAATCTTCATACTTAATTTCTGTCCTTCGGAGCAATTCTATCAATTTAACTGATACATCAATTCTTGTTGAGCCATTTCTCTCTAAGATTTCATTCACCTCATCAATTGGCTTAATAGATACTTTCTTTAATCTTTCAAGTTCTCTCTCTACACTCTCCCTCTTTCCTATAAACTTCTTATATCTCTCTTCTGAAATTAATCCGCACCTCATATCCTATAGGAGTCAATCTCATATCACTATTGTCTTGTCTTAATAACAATCTATATTCTGCTCTAGAAGTCATCATTCTGTAAGGTTCGCCAGTTCCTTTTATCACTATATCATCAATTAATACTCCTATATATGCATCCGACCTATGTAGCACAATTGGTTCTTTATCTTCTAGCTGTAAACTAGCATTAATTCCTGCTATCAACCCTTGTGCAGCAGCTTCCTCATATCCTGAAGTCCCATTAATTTGTCCAGCAAAGAACAATCCTTTAATTCCTTTCCACTCTAAGGAAAGACTTAAATTCATAGGATCAATACAATCATACTCAATAGCATATGCGGGTCTAGTAAACTCTACATTTTCCATCCCCTCAATGGTTCTATACATCTCTATTTGCACATCCTCTGGAAGTGATGAACTCATCCCTTGCACATACATCTCATTAGTGTTTAATCCCATAGGTTCAATAAAAACCTGATGTCTCTTCTTATCACTAAACCTTACAACCTTATCTTCAATAGAAGGACAATATCTTGTTCCTGTTCCCTCTATTTCTCCCCCATACAAGGGTGACCTATGCAGATTCTTTCTTATAATCTCATGTGTTTTGCTATTTGTATATGTCAAATAACATGGAACTTGCTCTACATCCAATTTCTCATTCTCAAACGAGAACGGAACAATTTCTTCATCACCTTCTTGAATTTGCATTTTAGAAAAATCAATTGTCTTCTTATTAACCCTTGCAGGAGTACCAGTTTTAAATCTAATTAACCCTATTCCTAACCCACTTAAACACTCTGAAAGTCTATTTGCTGCGAAAACACCATCTGGGCCACTTTCATAAGAAGACTCACCGTATATATATCTTCCCTTTTAAATACGTCCCTGTGGCTAAAATAACAGCTTTTACATAATACGTCGCTCCTATATTAGTTTTTACAGCAACTACTTGTCCATTTTCCACTTGTATGTCTGTTATTTCTGCTTGCTTAATATATAGATTCTCTTGTTTTTCTAAAGTATGTTTCATTTCATCACTATATTTTCTTCTATCAGCCTGTGCACGCAAAGAATGTACAGCTGGTCCTTTAGATGTATTTAACATCCTAGATTGGATAAAAGTTTTATCTATATTTTTACCCATTTCGCCACCTAAACTATCTACTTCCTTTACTAAATGACCTTTAGATGTTCCACCAATATTAGGATTACATGGCATATTTGCTATACATTCCAAACTAATTGAAAACATAATTGTTTTATGCCCTTTCCTACTACACGCTAATGCCGCCTCACAACCTGCATGTCCTCCTCCAATTACTGCTACATCATAGTTTCCTGCATTATAATTCATTTTTTTATCTCCTTCGCCTTATAATAAAATCATTTCTCAATTGCACATTTC
>Ga0123355_10015908_pt1 | contig 11837 bp, 10 predicted proteins | sample TergutEmb28metaG_3_FD_89872 | JGI IMG/M metagenome (GOLD analysis project Ga0123355, IMG submission 89872) | Embiratermes neotenicus P1 segment gut microbial communities from Petit-Saut dam, French Guiana - Emb289 P1 | ecosystem: Host-associated > Arthropoda: Insects > Digestive system > Gut ... | reverse complement strand
TATTATTATTATTATTATTATTATGAGCGCTTCTCAAACCCACTTCTCTAATATTTAGTTCCCTGTATCTAATCTGGAAGAACAATAATTCAACACCAGAGTACATTTTGTCAATTGTTTAACTTAGCACAAATTGTATAACACAGTTTTATAACATGACCCGTATAGGGATCTACTGAATGTAAATAAATAATAAATAAAATCTTGAATTATACCAATACATACTTCTGTTCCGAATCTATCTAAATAAAATGGAACAAAAAACAGTAAACATTTGGTTTTGAAATAAACTGTCATGATTTAAAAAAGGAATATATTAGTTATGAAAGCAAAATGCCTCATCCTACCTCTACATAATTGCCAGTGTATCACAAACATGTTAGCATCTTGAATACAACATTATTTGTAACACAAACTGGTGAACTCTACTGGAATTCAACAAACTGAAAAACATGAAACAGGCATTAATGGATCGAGAAAGATCTGAGGTCTTCACAGCAGTGTGGTAATCAACTGACCCTGCAGATAGAGCCACTATGATCCTGCAAAACATTGGAAGCTATTTACCCAGTGACACAGTACAACTTTCTATCAGGCTTGACCCTTCATAACTGGATCACTTCCTTCTTGGACGCCTGCGGTGCAAGTGGACAAGAATACACAATACAACTTGTGGCCAAATACAACTAATTTTAAATGCACCACAATTTTCTAGCGAGTGACATACGCAGGCTTCTCAATTAGGGGTCTTCTAAAAATGATGGCATACTACAACTTCAGCGACAAACTAACGGTTACGGACCATGTAGAAAATACGATCAGACATTATCCATACTTTACAGACAATTACGATAGTTCAAACCAACAAATTAGACTCTCACCTCAACATTGTCACCTCCTTGAAAGTACATTGTTCGCTGACAGCGATATGGTCTGTAAATAAAGGATGAATTTAATCAAGATTAGTATTTCGATTCCACGTTCGTATTATACGACAGCAGTCAACGACAGCCGGACAACAGTATACCCTTACTTGGTGTTTTTTATGTTACAGCAACGGCTAAGACACGTTCCCATTATAAGCCAGACCAATGGTCCAGCAGACTTTTGCAGAGCCTTGCAGCACCATGGAAATTCCAGTTTAAAATGGTATATCACGCCGCGCCCACTCTAACGTCCAAAACACACACCTGCCATCTTCGAAACTGCGATTGTGGCACCATCGCATGGAACACAGATCATCTGGCATGGAATGCGGTACAGTTCGCGGTGTTTCTTTATAACATATCCATGCCGTCGAATGTTCATGTGACACCGTGTATGAGAAGTTAATGGTACGGTGTTCGGGTACTAATAGACCGTGACAAACATTTGACCTGCCTTATATTTGGAATGTGAAATGTCTGATAGTGAAGATGATTGCCCGCGATTGTCTCGTGAGGCCTTGACAGCCCTTCAAGAATTTTATACTCAGCAAGCAGAAAAAGACAAAAAATTTCGATCCATTCTTGCAGGGAAAGAAAGCTCGCTGCAACCTATCCAGTTCGATGAAGACTGGGTATGTCACTATCCGGTATTTTGTAATATATGACTATCCAGTTGTTATGGTTATTAGTCGCATGAACATATTAGCCTACCAGGAGTTATTGAATTAGCATTGTAAGTTGTCCTGCGAAATACTGATCCAATAAAAATGTTCGGTACATGAACACTGCATTGAAAAACGTTCAGATTTGAAGGATTTTTTTTAATGGCCAAACTCCAAAATATATGCTGGGGGTCAATGGAGCCAGTGGGTGTCGAAAATTTGTGGGCTGCAGTAATTTTTAGAGCTGTCCTTTTCATAAGAACATGTAGGTGTAAAAGAAATAACCACAAACTGATTGCTTTATTTGACAGAATCCAGAAAATTATATATGACGTTTGTAATAATAATAATGCTAATAATGATACGAAAGCTCATGTTATTGGCACTATGCATATGTCTAAATAGAAGATTTATTATAATTTATTTCAGCAACTGAGTCAGTTTTGGTATGATGACAGAACTGCAGAACATCTCTCAAGAGAAGCACTTAAAGTTGCAGGTCCTACAGGAAAGATAGCATTGATATCCTGCCCAACACTTTATAAGAATCTGAAATCAGATGCACACAATAATCAGGGTAAATGTCACAGTGGGACTTACATTAATTTAGTTTATTTTGTATGGTTGGTTCAATTTCTTACATTAAATATTTGTTCTCTTTCAGTGACTCTGTTTGAATTTGATAAGAGATTTGCCATTTATGGGGAAGACTTCATTTTGTATGATTATAACAAACCTTTGGATATTCCCTGCCACTTTGCTGGAAACTTTGATGTTGTTGTAGTAGATCCTCCATTTCTTTCTGAGGAATGCCTAACTAAAACTGCAGTAACTGTAAAGTTCCTTGCCAAGCACAAAATTATTTTGTGCACAGGTTTGTATCTCTGTGACTTTTTTTTGTTAATAATTAGTATTCATCAGAAATGAAAGTTCATAGACATAATAATTTTTACAGGGGAAAGGGGCTCTGCAAATATTTTAGCTAAGAACCTCTATTAGCTGTTGCACACCACTTTCTTTAAAAATGAATTTAAAGTTTTGAAGGCCACTGAAAAGTTTTAAATCATATTCCCATTAATACCTCTTTTCAGTTATTATGGGAGCAGTGATGTGAATATAGCATTTTAATGGGAGCACAAATTCTGAAATTTTATCACTTTCCTTGGTATAGGCCCGCTAAAATGTTTAGTGAAAAAAAAAAATGCAAATTGTGAATGTACCAAAATTGCCTTCCATTTGTGGGTAAAAATACGACTGTAAAACTTCTTGCATAATTTCTTTCAGTGTAGGATTTAAAGTCCTCCCCCAAAATACTGTGGTGTGTACATGTTTGTAGGTACTGGTTGATTAAGAACTCAGTAAGTATTATGGTGGTATGAAGATAAAGTGCAATTATATTATAATTATTTACTTTCCAGGTGCTAACATGGAAGAGCTGGCCAAAAAGTTGCTTGATGTGAGAAAATGTGAATTTGAGCCACGTCACAAAAACAATTTAGCTAATGAATTTTATTGTTACACAAACTATGATACTTACAGTGACACAAAATAATTGTAATGTGTTTAAAAGGTAATACATGAAGATGATAATGGTGTGTTAAGCTTGGAAATTAAAATTTGTACTTTTCTGCAGTCTTAACAATGAATATAATAAGCCATATATACTTTTGCCTTTGATAACCACCTCCCTGAAGATGGCCATTGTATGCCTAAACATTTAGGAGAAGTGGAATATATTTACAGACCATTGGCTTTTTATTGTTGTGCAGTTGTGGGAATAAATGTAACGAATTCGAATACACGGAACGTGGAAAATACTAGGTGCACATCATCTCACGTGAATTTCTCATACTTGGAGTCAACTGTTTATTAAATGTTGCCAACGATATTGAGTGAACTATTGCCAAAATGTCGGAGGAAGAAACTGAGTTACGCGATTTGGTGGCGCAGACACTGGAAAATAATGGTGTACTATCAAGAATTAGGGTATATAAAATTGTTTGTATTTTATTACGTAGCATTTTGTTAACAATACAATGTAACCTGTTGATTAGTGCATTATATTTTGATGTTTACATTAATTTTCCAGTGGTTTTTGCTAAGGAATTTTACAGACGAAAGCGTTTACTTGATTGCCATGATAATCTGAAACCTGCATTCTTGTTACCGCTTAGACTTGTTAACGTGTAAGGAATTTTGGTTTGTTAAGCGCGTCACTACAGCAGTTCGCCAGTAGTGTCATGTATGAAATGCAAATGATTTGTACTGAATGGCGAAACAAACTTTACTGCTTGACCCTCTAAAACTTATAACTGGACTCTCATACTAATTGAATACAAATTATCCGCAGGCTGAATTACGAGCAAGTGTCTTTTTAGCATTAGAAGAACAGGAATCTGTTGTGGTGAGTAATCATGATGGACATTTCTCTTACCTACGCATGTGTTGTACGAGTTTAGGGAATTTAATTTCTTCTCCTACAGGATGTTCCCGAGTTCGCAAGCAAAACCTTGAAAGAATTTTTGAGCTCTGATGAAGGTTCACTTATTGCGTGCTTAGTACGAGAATTTCTGGAATTTTTCCAATTGGATTTTACTTTATCTGTGTTTGACCCAGAAACAGCTCAAGGAAAATACTACAAATATGATGGACGATCAAAATTAATGAAAGATTTACACATAGAAAGTTTGAATGGTATGTAAACAACTTTATTTACTAATGAAGTACTATTTTAAATTCAAATACTGGAAAATATGCAATAAAATTTAACAAGTGCCAACAAAATTATATTTATTTACAGGTGAAAAAGGACCACTATTAGTACAGATACTGCATAGGGCCCTCAACCAGAATGCTGAGCCTTCTAGTGCAAAAAAGGTAATGGATAATAACAGAAGTGTGTATGCTGTTCTTTCATACAGAATGCTCTTACTCTTTAACATCTGACAGTTCTATCCGTGAAACTTTCTCAACATCAATAATTTTGGAACACCAACAAATGCACAATTCTACAGTATATGTATTTTCTCTCTTACTTGGGTCCTACATGTTTCAACATCTTCACCATCCTCAGGGAGTTTACACAAAGGTTTCATTAAAACATATGGCAATACATAATTTATAATAAACATACATTTGTATTGACATCAGTAGTGCAGTTTTGGTTGAAATTATATATATATATATATAATAATAATAATATAGTTTTTGTGTTGTTATGATTAGAAGATGTATAAGACACTGCTATAATTAGTTCTCGTTTACAAACATCTTTCTTGATCCAAATTGGATCCCATCCTGTATAATATAAGCAGTACATGCTATCATGTACAAGGCCTCCTGTTGATTTCTTGGTTATGGGCTGAGTTGGGATAGTGACTGGGCTATTGGTTGGACAATTGAGTATTTGGGCTTCATTCCTGGTGAGGGTAAGGTGTTTTTTTTTTTTACTCCCAATGTGTTCAGACTCACTGCTGGGCCTACCCAGCCTCATAGAGAACACCAGGTTGTCTTTCACCAGGGCTATAGCAGCTGGGCCATGAAGCTGGCCAGTCACCTCCATTTTGTCCCAAAATTAATAGTGCATCAGACTGCACTTCCACTCCCTGTATGCTTTCATTGCACGGTGCTTAAAGAAGCACAGGGACAACTCCACTCTTTGTAAGTTCACACTTCCCATTTGCTAAAATTTATTGGAACCCTAAAATGCACCATGCATCATCTACATGACAGTTACATAACTTGTTTTGAATTTGTAAAGGTATATATATTTAGAATTGCAAAGTCCATTGCACCCTTTTTCTTATAGGATGCACGCAAACCACATAGTGAGGACAGCATAGAAACATCATCTGTAGTCGGTAACACAACAGCTCAGACCAGCACCCAATTAGATAGTGACATTCCAAACAGCAACACAGAAAAGAGAACTTCAGCCACACAGTTAAAAACTGAAGTTGAAACAACCAAAGATAATTCTAGTAATAAATTAATTGAAAGAAAATCTCTTAGTTCCACAGAAGCTTCAAAACTGACAGACACAAATCAAGTGCCCAGATCAAAAGGTATTATATTGCCTGTAACAACAGAGGAAATATCTCCACAAACAACCTCAATTTCAGAAGCTGAGCATGCTAGTCACAGTAGTAAGGATGCAAGTAAGAGCAAGACAGCGTCATCAGAAACTACACCTCGTAACTCCCCAACTCTAGAGCAGTCATCATCTCATAAACCTGACAAAAAGGTATGGATAAAGTATATGTGATTCTATTCTTTTTACTAAATCATGTGAACAGCAAAATAATTTACCATGATCACTCATTTGTAAAGCACACAGCTTTACTCCACAGGCCTCCAAAAAAACTTACTAGACGCAACAAATTGAACATCTTCACTCCACATTGATATTTCATTAGAAGACATGACTAAAATTGTTATTTATGGATACATTAAACAGCCCAGTGGTTCCCAAAGTGTGCTCTGCAGATCCCTCACCAGGGGATATGCGGATATATTTCTGTACTGGCCAATTTGAAGTTTACTTGTTAATTAAAGGAATAATGTTTTGTTAAAATAATTGTACGTCCTTAATTGGTAATATGTTTGTTTCATATGACCATTAGAATATCTAATGAAGAAACTATCAGTACCTATAAAGCGAGCGATAATTATTTTAATTAAAGAAAAATCATGTAGTGTATTCTTATGCACGCTATTGGTATAGGTTCATAGTTATATAAAATCAGTTCCGAGATATAAAATCTTAATTTTGGATACCTATCATCTGGAGTCTATATTTCTATAAGCAAAGATGTGAGGATCTGTGAGCAAAAAGTCTGGGAAACACTGCCTCAGCTACTACAGGCTAGGTACCTCAAGTACAGTATGTTAGGTAAATCCACATCAGACTGAATTCCTTATCAGTTAATTGGTATATGAAAACATGGCTACTTGCTTTGCCATTGATCACCTAGATTTTTCATGCGCACACAAATGAATGGCCACACCTATACTGGTGTGTAACATAAAACGATAAACATTACAACATTTACATATAGTAAACAAAAATTAAAGTGCTCTGTTTTAACAGAAATGTTGTAACACTGTGAGACTGATATAAAGGTAGGAGAGATACAAAGATAATGCCACAGTACATGCCAGTATATACTCTACTAGTGTGCATTAGGAAGACTGCATATGTTCAGATGTTTTGTGTTTAGCAAATAACTGTTTACATATGTTGTATGTATAGGCATATCTGCTTTGGACAAGGGTTTACTGCTTTAGTTGATCTGTAATATTGCAACAGCAGTGAATAACATAACTGGGATATGAAAGTCGGAATGAGATTCATTCTTCATTATAACAGCAGTAGCAATATATTGAAGATTTTTTCTGTGTGTAACAGTGATGCAGTAATGTTCAAAATGAAGATAGTAAATTTCAGCTCTGGTCACGTGTTGTAGTATAGCATCAGCTGCAGAGACCCTTCGAAAATGTCAAATTGTGGCAAGAAGGTTGGTGGGTAAAAGGAATATGGCACAGCTATTTGGAAATCACTGAATACATTTTGTATGAAACAGTTTTCCTTTATCTTAATATTGTACATACCGTGCATTATGTTCATACTTATTTGTCTTCATCAAATTAACATTTAATGCACCACTTCTCATACACCAAGTTACACCGTTTAAATAATAATCTGATGCATTTCAACACTCCTCTGCGCCATCCTCAGGGAGTGCTGTATTAACTGTTAAATTTTCCAACACGTCATATGGCTATGAACAATGTCCAAATTGTCTGTTGCTGTATGATGTATTGGAAAATTTAACAGTTAAGATGACACTCCCTCAGGATGGCACCAACAAGCATCGAAATATGTCAGAGTATTAGTCAAACGGTTTACTTTATTTTAACTTTTCAGATTTAGGGAAGTGTACTTGAATACCTTAAATTTTAAACACCTACTTCAATTCTTTGTGTGTCCGCAGGCTACTCCAAATTCTGAATTTGTGCATAATAGCAGTAACAAGTCTGCCTGTCAGCAGTTGCAGCCTCAGAAAACCAGCAAGCCAGCTGTTGAACCTATTACAAAAGCTGGAACCAGTACACTTTCATCTTTAAGCAATTTACCACCTTTAACTGGAGTTCACCTTCCCATGAAACAAGCTGGTGGGTCCGTTACTGGGATCAGTCAAACCAAGGATATGCATCAGATCAAAGCAATGATTGATTTAGGATTGGGTATGTATGCCTGTATGAGTTGGTCTTGCCCTTTTTGACAAAATAGGGATGACCTATTTCATGATCCAGCAGAGTAGGTTCAGACTTAAAACCTGATTATGTAAACAGACCCTGCCTTTGAAATGTGTTTTTTAATTACAACAAGATGGAAAATGTCCAGTATGTGAGTCAAGTTTTTTTTTTTATCACCACCCCAGTAGCACAGTTTGCGACACAGGTGAGGTCAGGTATCCTTATCACTTTTGAGTTTTGTGATGAGGTTGCTAGAGAAAGTTAAAGATAGCTTTGTATTAGCTTGCAGTCTGGAACATATGCAAGCAGTCTCCACCATCCTGGTATGTGTCACAACACTGTTGCCATTACATAAAATTTTTTAAAAGTAATCTAGGCCATAATTAAGATGTAGTTTAAAGATGATGGAAGCGTGACTTTTTTTTTTAAATCTATTATGCAGAATCTCAAGACAATTATGACGAAGATTTCAATTCATCAGTAAGTGTTAGTGCTAAAGAAGATCTCCCAAATCAAGGCACTGATACTGAAATTGAAGAAGAATTAGGATCTGGGGTTGAAGATTTACTAAGTTCAAATTCAGCGGTGAGTTCACGTTCACACAATAGAACACTGATAAGCCTGGATTAAGCATGGATTTTGTCTTGAAAATAATTTCCAATATCTGGCAAGTATTCTTCTCCAGGTGAAGAGCATGCAGTTTGAATATGTGAGGCATCTGTCCTCAATCTTGGGTGCAATTTGCATGGTTATCCCTAATTCCTTGGTGAGTGAATGGATTGCATCTTTTGCAGGAAGTATCATGACCCATTTATTTCCTCCTAAAAACAAATCTACAATAATACTCTGACAGTATCAGAAATATAAGGTATTTCATAGTAGCATGGTTGCTCTCAGAAATTATCAGATGACAGTAATTTTTGGCCTACAGAGGTCTGTGCATGACCATACACAAAACAATATACAATATAAATACTGGTATTTAGATCCCCCTTATATCAAAAGTTGTATTATGTAACGATGGTTTCAAGGAACTATGATCAAATACTTACTAACAATAAGGAGTAGAGCCCTTCCTGAGAAGCTAATCATAAATGATGACCCACGGGAACATTGAACATTTTGTATTACAAACAAATTGAGTCTTATAAAAGCAGGAACAAAGTTATCAAAAAGATTTCATTTCTGTTAACTTGTTGTAATGCATGCAGTATCTACCCCTATGTTTATTAAACAGTGACACACAGGAACTGTCAACCTCATGCAGCAGAGCCCTTGGTAGTCTAACAGTCATTCAGTCAGTTAAGGGCATAGATCGTTAAGGAGCTCCCTGCCTTTCATAGAATCCAAAGTTCCTTCACACTGTTCAAGAGAATGTTACGTGAATTCACTCCCGATCCACACATCCTACTTCCTTCAGAAGCATCCCAGTCCTGTTTTATATATATATGAGAATGCTATGGTGGTAATTATATGGCTAAAAACAGGCAAGCTCTTGTTTGAGGTACTATCTTGACACTGGTCAGGAGTAAGAGGAGAGTGGGGAAGAAGGAAAACCAACCCCCCCACCTATCCCCAAAACACACACACGCATGTAAATAAACATCAGCCCCTTCCCAGGATAACAATCAAACTAGGTATAGGTAAATCCTGAATGAAAGTAGCGTATATGGCACTGAATCAAATGTTTGGTGATTCTGTAAGTAATTGTGTTTCATCAGTACAACTTTAAACTACAGATACTCGTTCTTATTCTTTACAGTATGGTCACTTTTCATGTATAATGTATATGAAATGAAACATTAACAAATATGCTACATATTATTTCTTTCTATGCCAGAACAGGCTGATTTTTATTAAGGTTTGTATAGAGACTACTAAATGTTGGTATTGAAATATGAATTTAGACAGAATATATGGTATTAAGGATTGGTACTTTACTGGAAAATGTAACTGGATTTTAAACTTATCTTCAAATATATGTCACACTGAAAAATATTTCAAATGTTTATATGCGTTAATAAGAAATATTTAGGTTGTATACCAATATTTGAACTGAGCTTTGCTTATGTCCAACAAATACTTGGTGTCATGTGATGGCAATCAGGCCTCTTCCTTCTGATGACTGCGAAACAACGCTGCTGGAATGGCAGAGGTTGTAGCACTGAATCAAAAGGGAAGGTAGCAATGAATTGCAAACAGAGAATGACTGATGGAATGGGCATTTGTCTGGTGATTATGACAAGAATTATGAAAAATTTTAGTTACAATTTGAATTGAGACTTCCTTTTAAAGCATATGACTCTTCTGTATTATAAAGGATGCCTTTACTTGTATACTTAGTTATTATGAAACCTCCAGATCTGAACACATTTTGTGATAAGTTCATACATGGCACCCAACATAAAAAAAGTAAGCAGGAAATGACAAAAAGATTCCTAGCCATTGAAATGCTATTTCTTCATTAAAGTGCTCCAAAGATGCAGAGGCAATTCTGTCTTCTAAATTTATAATGTGCACTGTGTTAGCATGTTCAATTTAAATTTATACGCCACAGAAATAATGCTCGTTATTCAAGTAAAACGGACTAATCATAACACCATGTTTCATCTTTACAGCTAGATGACTTAACAGCAGATGGTACTCTCTCAAACTTGACAGGGGTCGCAGATTACATTGAAGATGTGAAGTAAGAGGAATGTGTTAACAGTGGAAGGCTTTCTTGCTGAGAAACAATGTCTGCATATTTTAACATCAAGATATTTAATTCTTGTCATTTTTATATGTTCCAGAAGTAAATTTTTCACTCATATTTGAATACTGAACTCTGTAGCCAGGAATTACAGTTTGAGTTATGTAATGCACATTTATAATTTTATGAATTAATCGCTGTATTTCTAAACCTCATTCAGCTGTGTGTTCTTTGTTTTGCTAAATAAAATTAATTGTAGAACAGTTAACATATAATTTGTAATGTTGCACTGATCACTGTAAAAACAGCACACAATACACCCAGATCATTTTCTTTGTTTTGGCATTCTGAACTTGTACAAAAGATAGTTTGGTCCACTGGGTGTCCAGTGTAGCTTACCACAGTACACCTTAATGTCCAATTTTCTAACAGGTGGCACTAGCTGCTTTTAGTGAATACCCTTACTATACACGATGTCGTTCTCGTTGCAGCCTGTTACTATATGCCTTTGAAACTAAGTTCCAAGCATCCATATACCGATCCATACACATTGCAACACATTTCTGTAAGCAAACAAATTAAATACACTGATAAGAAGCTGACATAACAAGTTTTGTGGATTGCAGTCTCAGCAAGTACAGACGGAGAAGATGCTTTATTTTAGGTATGCTGAAAATGAGAAATGTGTCCAACTTTCCAGTTCAGAAACTTCAAGGAAAAAGACCAATAGTTAGACCCATAAGCAAATGAGAAGACAATACTGAAATGTATATAACCTTTTTTTCAGAATACAATGCAATGGTGGGATTTTATGGTGTTGTATATGTGGAGTTCCATAACAACTGACATTTGTTTGAAATTTAAATATGCTCTAATTTTAAGTCCTCTACATAGTAAGTGTTTCAGTTTTCTGTTCGTACCAATGGTAAAGACGTAACATTGATGTTTTTAAGCTGTCGCCGTGTTCTAAATGTAATTTATTCCTTTTTGGGTAATTCCCCGGCGTCTGAGTTCTAATTGCCGACGTTTCGGAACCCACTATCGGTTCCATCTTCATAGGCAGGTGAATGAAGTATGTCAGTGGCAGGATTGTGCGTGGTAAATATATCTGGTTAGGTTTGGAGCGGGGAATTGGCCGAGCCAATAGGAAATGGTGTGCCCGTGCGGGGCTGTTAATGGTCAGCAGGTAGTGGAGGGGGAGGGTGTATATAAGTGCGGTGCAGTTGGGAATTACTGTTGTGTGTTGGAGGGTTGTCTCTTCCCTTTGAGTTTATGAAGTAGTGGCTTCCATGATTTGCT
>Ga0123355_10015906_pt1 | contig 11838 bp, 10 predicted proteins | sample TergutEmb28metaG_3_FD_89872 | JGI IMG/M metagenome (GOLD analysis project Ga0123355, IMG submission 89872) | Embiratermes neotenicus P1 segment gut microbial communities from Petit-Saut dam, French Guiana - Emb289 P1 | ecosystem: Host-associated > Arthropoda: Insects > Digestive system > Gut ... | reverse complement strand
GGAAGGGGAAGAGAGGGGGGGAAGAGAAAAAAAAAAAAGGAGAGGAGGTGGGAGAGGGGGGGGGGGGGGGGGTGGGGGAGAGTGAGGGGGGCCGACAGAAAAGCAGCGAATGCAAATGTGTTACCAGACTAAGTTTCGTATGACTACAAGCTCAATGAGATTCTTGGACGTGAACGAATTTTAACTTGTGTTATTTAGCGTTTAGTTCAACCTGTTAATTGCTTGTGGTATGGAAATATGATCAACGTTAACAACTATAAAACAATTATAAGTATCGATTGGTTTTACCGAACTGTTCATTCATGAAAACGGACTGGGATAGCGTAGTCCCCATAGCGACTCGCTACGGAATGAACAGTCCGGGATTCGAATTTAGGTGGGAGCAAAAGATTTTCTCTTCTTCATAGCCGTCCAGATCGGTCCTGGGGCGCACCCATCCACCTCTAAGGATGGGTATTGGGGCTCCTTAAACGGGATAGAGCGCCTGCAGCGTATCGCTGACGAACCACTCCAGTCAGCTGCGGAGGTTCAAAATGGGTGCAGCTGTACCTCTAGCTCCCCTTGGTTCTTGCAATGGTACGTTACGGGCTGAGCTTTACCTTTACCAACATTTTCAAGTGTATATTTTACAATTTTGAATTCGACTCTTATGCGAGCGAAAACTGTAAATGTGAAGAGGTAAAGGGAAAACTACCCCTTTACAGGCTTGGACAGGCCATTTAGGCTCAGAACGTGAACATAAATATACAATGAAGTATCAGTCAAACACAACAAAACCTTTTATGTTCGTTATTGTATTAGGGCAACATGTTTCGATTCTTATAGAATCATCTTCAGGCTCTTCTAAGATACAGATCCTTACTTAGAAATATTTAAAATGCGCTGTGGGATCCCAAACGCTTACATTCTTGATATAACTATGTATAAAATGCATGTGCCGTTTTGTTCTTATTGTACAGAGTTTTAGAAATAAGTATTCTGATTGTATAATAGGAACATAACGACACATGTATTTTATACATAGTTATATCAAGAATGTAAGCGTTTGGTATTCCACAGTGCATTTTAAACATTGCCAAGTAAGGATCTGTATCTTAGGAGGGTCTGAAGATGAGTCTGTAAGAATCAAAATATGTTGCCCTAATACAAAAATAAATATAATAAATTTTTGTTGTGTTTGACTGATACATCATTGTATATTTATGTATGTGTTAAACACTTTGGGATGGCAAACATTAAAAAATCAGGACTTGAAGCTCTCAGAACTTCTAGACAATCGGCATGTGAAGGTGGTAGAAGCTCTCAGAACTTCTAGACAATCGGCATGTGAAGGTGGTAAAGTTCCCATCTCAATGCACCGGTCACTTTACCGCTCCACACACCCCCCTTCCCTCACCCCACCAGGAAGTATTTTTGGTACTCATTTCTGTAAGAGACTGAATCAACACCAGGACCATGATGCGGCCGGAAAGAAAAAAATCTATGACCCATCGGGAATCGAACCCGTGACCATAAGGTTTGTAACACAGTGTCTCAGCCAACTGCGATACCACGTACCCCAAATATAAAAGGACATGCGTAACTAAATAACACAAAAATACCAAAGTTACAATAAAAGTCCACTGCTTATAAGTCATCGGTTCTGTTTGGCAGTATGAAATGACACTATTTGTTGCAAAAGACCATGAACCTTAAAGAAATAGATAAAATATTTGGAATGGATTCAGCTGGCTTATGTGAGGTTCTAATGGTGACCTGTTGTGAATTACGCGATGAGCCTTCTGTTTTCACCAAAGAACTGGAAATTGATTTGCAAGTCGTTAGTCCACATGAAGCGTTTTCCGCTACGGTGTATGATAGTCTCTTTTCAATAAATTTTTGACAAGACATCTGTCTAGTCACCGACGAGTGCGCAATATGGTTCCATGGGGTCCACTTTAATAGTGAATCGGTAAGTGATCAAGGGGAGCAAATTCTACTATGGAAAGGCCGACATATTCCCTTTTGCAGCTAACTGATTTCATTACGAAGCGGTGTCCGTGGCTGCAGACGCTGATTGGAAAGCAACCATACTGCGATTGTAATAGCGGTCGGACTGTTGCTGCTACAGACAACAGGTACAGGTATCACACTCACAGGTTCATTATTCCTGACTGTAGTCAATGTGGGGAAAAAATACAGCTAGGTCTCGCTCGTACGTCACAGTTCATCTACAAACAACAAAAATAAGTTAACTTTCGAATGATAACCTGTTTTCACTGGATACACAAACAAACGGCTATACGCCACATATATACTATCTCACTGAGCGACAAAAGTTTACGTGGGCTATTGGGAGATCCGCCAAGGACTATAAATCAAATTTATAAAATTCTTGACGGACGGAGAGTTTGTTATTTCCAGACGTTCAAATGCTATCACTACTGAACGAACAAGTTACATTAAGTTCCGCAAAGTTAAAAAAATGTGACTAAAATAAAGTGAGAATAGTGTGTACGAAGTTTTAATGGTTTTGGAGAACTGAATAGTCAAACCGAAGTAATGACAGTCGGAGATCCTCACGAACTGACGACTGGGAACGGACGGTTGTACGTTACTAGTGAATCTATAAGAAAATAAAGAGCGCCTTTAATTATCACACCAACGAATGCACTTATATAAAATTTCACATTAAAACATTTAATAAAAAAAATAGTCAATGCCCAACAGGCAAAACTTAACAACAACTACAAGAATACCAAGCTAAAGTTACTAAAAAGGAGGAATTTTAAATGTTTTAATGTGAAATTTTATATAAGTTCGTTAGTTGGTGTGATAATTAAAGTGATTCTACAAAATGCACGGTGCAACAATAAAGAAAACCACGCCTTGTTTGACCTTGTTTGAATATAGGTTCCCGTAGTGAAACACAAAAATAGGTGAACCTTAGATACCTTGAAATAAAAAAAAAAAGTTAAGACATGATATATACTTCACGTAACTTTTGGGCAGGTTTGATAACCGAGAGATCCTGGTTCGATTTCCGGCATTGTCAGGAATGTCAAGAGCGGCGATCGGGCTCATCCAGCATTGTTCAATGGCTATCGGGGGGAATTTTGCCATGGGGGTAAAGCAGCTGGAGCATGAAGAACGCTTATCATAATTTAGTGCCGAGGTTAAGAATAAATGGAACTCTTATTTACTTCCCTCGTAATCCTTTTGGTGTGCACAAGAACAACTTTAACATTTATGGACGGGCTGATCATTCCATCACCAAACAATCTTCATACGGGTACTATGAACACATTTCACCACCAGAGAGGGTCAGAGATATTTTACGCACGTAGCAGGAAATATTTTCACAGCATTTTCCTCGTTCAGTTGGCCAGTTTCTTCCACGCTCTTCGCTCGAATGTTACCGCAGATTAACACAAATGTGTCTTTACAACACAGTGTCACTGAGGTTCCTATGCACAATAGACAAGCCGTCCGCAGCGGACTTACAGAGCATGCGTCTCTAATTTTTAAGAAAGCTTTCATCCGAATGTGGCTTCGGAAAAATGTTGTGATCCTTATGCAACGATATCAGTCGCGAGCCCTGCTATAGTAATTAATGGCGAAGTTACTCTCAAATCTCTCAGACGACTGTCAAAAAAAAAACCCCCCTTAACCATTCTACTATTCTGTATATATGAGTGGGCACGTGAACCACGGGGTGCCTGGTAGAGCGGGGTCCGCTGGGACAATGTCAACCATACTGTGTACTGTATACATGTAGGCACTGACCCTTCTGAAATCGACATTTAAGGAAAAGTTTTTGACTACTGTATTTTACACTTTGAGTTACCAGCAGAAATATCAAAACTCAAAATTACTATGTTTTTTTTTTTAAATCGTGACCTGCAAGTGATTTGGGCTCGTAGATATTACTGTAAAATACAGGATAAAATACTCTGAAAAGATTATATGAAAATATTCCCACGCAATTCAATTTATTTAAACTAGAAACCACAAAGTTGATTTTTACCGGCACCAAATATCTTTATAAACATACAGAAACACGGTATGGTCTTAAAGTGATTCATCCCCGTTGTTATTCAAAAGTTACATTAAAAAATACTGTCTTACACAACACAACACATATATACAAATTTTCCAAGTTACTAGTTTCGACTCTTAACAAAGAAAAACGCCTTACGATGGTTTTTTTTAATAAAGTCGAAAGTAGCAACGTGGAATACTTGCATATATGTTGTGTAAAAAAATGTTTACCCTTTTACAGGCACTGAGGCTCTTTACAGGCCGTACAGCCCATAGGGGGAGTAGAGGTATAGCTCTACTCTTTCTTGACCACGGAACTAGAAGGGGGCGAGTAGTCAGCGTCACGCCCCGGCCGCTCTTTACCTCCGGGAAAGACCCGGTACCCATTGTACAGGAGACTGGGTGGGCCCCAGGGCCGGTCTGGACAGGTGCGGAAAATCTCGCCCCCCACCGGAACTAGATCCCCGAACCGCCCAGCCCATAACCAGTCGTTATACCGACTACGCTACCCGGCCCACATGTGTTGTGAAGGGCTGTGTTTTACGATATATCTTTTCAACATGATATGGCTGCTTATCAATATATATTACTAATTGTATCTGACCGAGTAACACTAAACATGAGAGCAAACTGTGTATTCTGTAGCACAGCACAGAGACTTTAACTCGGCATTCTTTAAATTTGGGATGTCACACAGCTGCGCGGCACAACGTTATATTTTTACGCCCATAAGAAAAGTACGGGCTTCCCTGTGGTGAATTTTACGAAACTCACAAAACGCTGAATATCATCATGTGCAGACCACTTATACCTAATTTCATGCAAAACGGACAATAAAAGCGGCACGAACGGAGAGCAGAAAGTTTATTTACGGCTCTAAGCAACACGCATCTCTCAATGCGCCAATTTTCACGAAATTCAAATCAATCGACTTCTGTGGACAGTTTCCGTACCAGACTCTATCCAAATTTCAGGGAAAATGTAGAACATAAGGGTAAACTTTCATTTACGTCCGTAAGTAAAGCATGGGTTTCATCACACTCAACTGCATGAAACTCGCAGCTGGTTGACAGAACTACATGTAGACATCCTGTACCTCCTTTAACCCAGGGCGGTCAAAAAATATAGATAGTACGGGCAGAAATTCATGTACTCTCCTCTGCAAATTACGACTGCCGCAGGGCTGATTGTCATGAAACTCAAGCTTACTCTACAGCGTTTTGTAAACACATACTACACCGGATTTCATGCAAATCTGACAAGCCGTTAATCTTTGATACTCGGCCCCGACGGAGGGACGGACGTTGTCGCCACATAAGGTTTTTTTTTGCTTCATAACGAGCGCCCAATAAAAAACTCCGTATTTTTTTCATACAGTTTGTAAACACGTATATGCACATGTATAAAAGGTAAAATGATCCCGTTACAGGCCCGGTGTGGCCCAGAGGGTGGGTAGAGGTATAGCTCTACTCTTCCATGACCGCGGCACTAGAAGGGGGTGAGTGGTCAGTAATACGCCCCGGCCGCGCTTTACCCCCGGGAAAGACCCGGTACCCATTTTACTGGAGGCTGGGTGGGCCCCAGGGCCGGTGTGGACGGGTGAAAAATCTCGTCCCCACCGGAATTCGATCCCGGACCTTCCAGCCCGTACTCAGTCGCTATACCTACTGAGCTACCCGGCCCACACACACACACACACACACACACACACACACACACAGACACACACATATATATATATATATATATATTTATATTATTCTCAAATTAACAGCACTTTCACGACCCAGCATTCACAAACTGGTCTTTTTAATGGACACATGCAGTGTTCTGTTTGTGACATACAGAGTACATTCTTGTAGTTTTCAAAAGGATAAACATATGTACCCTTACTGATGTCATTTAAAGACAAATTATTTTATTCTTTTTATAAAACCAACTAGATGTACTCATTTCTCAAATTTATTTTTGGAATAAAACTCTACATGTTTCGGACAGTTCCTCTGTCCATCATCAGGAATTTTTAACTGCACACACAGCAAAGGTATATGTCAACAAACCTGTATGGCATATACCTTTGCTGTGTGTACAGTTAAAAATTCCTGTAGAGTTTTATTCCAAAAATAAATTTGAGAAATTTGTTAATGTAGTTGGTTTTATTATAAAAATTTATCACGATGCACGGTCACCTGAACGTCAAATTATTTTATATATCTGAACGCGTTTCTCGCAGAGTCTTTCCCAGTAATCGTACTGACAAACTGCAATAGAAAGTGGCGTGAACAAGGGTTCTTTTAATTTTTGATAAAAACCTAATCTCTTAATTAGAAATATTTTAATTTTCTTTACTGTAGGAAAGGTTGTGTGTGATATTTCCTAACAGATAATTTTAACTCTTCGAAAGCAACACTGTGTACGTACACTCGTCTTACACATCGTATATATTAACGAAAATAATGTATTGTTAACTTAATATTTCCTTCGTGAATTCTTCTTTGTACAAACTTCGTACATGAAATACTGGGGTAAACGCACTGCATCGAAACGTGTGGTCATATATCATATAATGCATAGTGCACTGCGCATAGGTAGAACGGGTGATTGATGGATATAGAATTTTGTTTACTTATGTCCCTATTGTTTAGTAATCGGGATGAAACAAACACAGATCAAGTCTCGGTCGTACGAGTGGTGGAACAAGAGAGATTGAGTTTATTGTAACTGCCTAGTAATGCAATAACACACAGTTTGGGAACAGCCGGTACCTCTCATGGCTCCCGGGCTTAAGGAAGTCTGTGGAGATGGAATGTCGAGATAAGGGAAAGGACGCCACACTTCTAAGACTCGTTAAGGCTGTGTTCTATCTCCTTGAAGCCTGTCAATTGGCGTTCTAATTACTTGGCCGTCTAGCAGAGAAGGACGGTGCCCTATAATTGTTTAATACGTCACACTTACGTATATTCGTTCGGTGACATGGTTCTAACAGACAGGCGCACGTATGGCTAATGTCAGCGGGGCTCCTTCAATGTTAAACAAAATAACGGGCAGGCCTACGCATTTCGGGATATTCAGTCCAAGGAACCTGTTGTCCCATAATTCATTAGCTGCATGACAGAAACTGGATACAACGTGGCTATACTGGACACTATCCATATCATGAGGCAGGTTAGATGTATTCGCCGTTTCTGCTATCTGATATTACTAAAATACGACGTTGTCATTACTGGCATTCGTTACGCTTTCGATTTTCGAAATTTGTGACAGGGATCTGGTTATAAACAGTTAAAATATTTCCAGGGTTCCATTCCAACTGCGGCCCTTACCAAGGTTGTATAAAGAACGGTCAGGACAGAGTTGCCAGTATAATGAATTGGGGCGTAATCACAGTAGGCCAATTGCGAATATACGATGACGATCGCAGTTGTAAAAGAATACCAAGCGTGATAAATCAGTTACTTCCTACTGTGTTATCTCTATAAATGCATAGTATATGTTTGCCTATTAACCCTCTAATTCTGTCTGCCGATCCCCATTCTCCACTCGTCTCCATCCATCTGGCTTTTTCGAAGCCTTTCTCTGCCACTACTCAAAAGACATTTCATCAGACTATGACGCCTTTACCCCATGGCCTTTAACCGCAACATGACAGACAAGATGATACTGGTAACTTAGCAGAGTGATTTAATACACCGTGTACTTATCCATTCCCTTTCCATGCAAGCCTACTGTAACACTGCTTTGCCTTTTAAAATCCTTTGATTACTTTATGCACCACCATTTTTAACATCCAAACATTATACCGTCTATTTGAAGAATAAAAGACCAACTTGATGTCACTTGCTATTTTTTATTTCACTTCTTATGTCCTCAACATGTTTCGGACTTTAATGTATCTATCATAACGAGCTTGCGACTATTCTGTTGAATTACCACATTGGTCGTATTGTTCTTGGTTCGATGTATGTTGGAGTTTCGGTGTGGTTGGGTTGGAGTTGTATCCGTGTTGCAGGATTCAGCCTGCAACACGGATACAACTCCAACCAAACCATACCGAAACTCCAACACACATCGAACCAAGAACAATATGACCAATGTGGCAATTCAACAGAATAGTCGCAAGCTCGTTATGATGGATATATTAAAGTCCGAAACATGTTGAGCACATAAGAAGTGAAATAACTAGCAAGTGACATCAAGTTGGTCTTTTATTCTTCAACTGTCACAATGATGCACGGTCCAACAAACATAAGATTATACCGTCTGTCCACAAATATATATATATACATGTTGTATATTATTATTATTATTATTATTATTATTATTATTATTTAGCAGGTTATACAATGTTTCCACATCTACTTGCGCCCATTTGACAATTATATTATCTTCTTCCTCCAGTTGCCTCTGTCATTCCAGTCTTCTTCTATTAATCCCTTTTCTTCCTGGTGGTCTCCATTTCATATCTTCTTTTGGCAATCTCCCTTATTCCATTCTTTGAACATGTCCATACCATTTAAATATCGTCTAAAAAAGACCTAACTACATTCATTTTTTCTTTAATAATAGTATTCCTAACGTTGTGTGTATATATATATATATATATATATATATATTGTATACAACTTAGAATAAACAGCGATTTTTGCGCCATACAACAATAGCGGACTGATTTTTGTAACCGAACCTGAGAGTGTTTACTGCGTGGTAATCACTGTGTTTTAAACAAACAGATTAGGCTTTGTCCTGCAAGGGTTAAATGACTTTTCAAAGCCACTTTTCTGAATCCATCAGACTGCAGATACCAGATATACCAAGAGCAATATACACAAGTCCACAAAGTGTGGTACGATGCACTAACCGTCATCGCGAACACTCTCCGTCCTTGGAGCAGCGTCCTTCTTCCGTAGTTGCGAGTTCCTCTGATAGTCAACGAATGCACCGCCAATTGTCCTAGATGAATCCCGTCTACGCCCTCCTGTCCTGTTTCTTTCAGCTCCATTTCGATATAATATCTCGCTATCTAACCTACCGTATTCAGGTGGTCCCTTTACCTCATTTTTCTCCACACAAACCGCACCCACACTTCTACTCTTCCTTGAACGTACCACATTCCCGGTCCTTCTCCTGCTTGAGTTTATCACCTTAGTGTTACTTGATGAGGAGTACAAACAGACACGAACAGTTCGAGAATTAACAGTCGGAATGCCGATAGCAACATTGTCTCTGAAGAGAAGGGTACTAACATTCTGATACTTTTATGTATTCTGTTTACTTATTGTACGAAGGGAGGATATGATTCAGAGTTCATAACTGTCGGGCCACTATTGCTTAAAGTTTTCCGACAAAACGCTCCGTGCACAAACCACGTACCCGACATGCATGCCACGTGTCCCGCTTATTCATCCTCCTTTATTTGATAGCAGTAACCATACTTAGTACAAATTATGACTGTCTTCGTTGTGCAATTTTCTCCATATTCGTGTTTCTTCCGGTCTTATTTTCACATATTTTAATCGGAACCATTGCCTCAAACACATTCAACATGTGTTCTTCACTGATGGGGGCAGGCCAAGTTTCAAACCCGCGTGAAGCAATGAACAGCAATAGAGACAATCTTCAAGTTTCCACCGTAAATCAGTGATAATTAAACACTTTATTATCCAACTAATGCACAATAATATGTAGATACAATTAAAATTATAAAATATTCAAAAGTTCTCTAAAGTGTTTCGGATCACAGAGGATCTGTCATCGGGGAGCCCTGTACAGTGTTTGGTTAAAAATTACATGAATGATTCTATCGTGTCCATTGACATGGACAAGGTCAGTGTTATGGCAGCATATTCTGACCCGTTGTGCGTGTGTGTAGTATACTGTACATGAAGGCACTTCATATACAGTGAACTACACACACACACACCCACACAAAACGAGTCAGAATATGCTGTCATAACACTGACCTTGTCCAAGTCAACGGACACGATAGAATCATTCTTGGGAATTTTTAACCAATCACTGTACAAGGCTCCCTGATGATGGATCCTCTGTGATCCGAAACATGTTGGAGCACTTTTAAATATTTTATAATTTTAATTGTTTCTACATATTATACATTGTGTATTAGTTGGATAATAAAATGTTTAAGCATTAGAGACGTTCTGCAACATGAAAGTTTCTACAGCGAACAGACGCAAGAATTCCCCGTGCAGATGCGCCTGTATCAATGACTGCTGCTTTGCCACTAATAAGAGATCGGTATTGTAAGATATAGATCCCATACTGTCGGCGAGACGACGAACAGTGTTACAAATGGTGCAGACCTTATTCTACCTATGAGATAGAAATCACCGAGCCGGTAATTGATTCATCAATTCAGGTTTACATTCTGTAATTGCCAACATTCCGTTTTGAAACAGACCTATCATAAAATATTGAATTCTTGTGTATTATATGTGGACAGATAAAATGCGCCAATACTTTCATTTCATAAATTTGACTCGTAAAGAAGACAGTCAAAATTACACGCTTTAAGAATTTTAATTAAGAGTAACTCTAAAACCGGAATGTTACTATTGCGAGTGCTGACGTATGCAGACCTATTAGTTGAAATTTTGTTTCTTCCTACGGCGCTATTAGTTGAAATACCTGACCAAATTTTCGTATAAAACCAAATATTTTACCATAATTAACAGATTTTAGGAAGACAATTTCACAAAAATGTTATCTTCCATTTTAATTAGTACAATCCCAGTAACTCTGTAATTCCCACGTGTTCCCATTATCTGAGGTTTAGTCTCCCTTTTGCGAGAGAGACAAAAAACATTTGGAATGAACCTTTCTTACGTACGTACTGTATATCATGTTGAAAATTGTAGCCACACGCATAAAAAACAGCACACGGTTTCATTACATAATTGAATTAGTTTCTAGGGGAATGTACTGGGTTTCCCTAGTCTATGGTACAGACAGAAGAAATATATTTCTGATCTGTTTTCATGCTGTAATCTAACTAGGGAAGACTCACTTTCTCTTCCTTCATCTCTTTATCACCTGTTCTTAGCGATGGGCGAGGGGCATGGGTTGCACACGTAAGAATTTCTGTGTTGTAAATATAACGTGTCTGTAAACCTTCTTCTTTTAAATCAATAAAAAGGTGAATTTTCATTTAAATAGGAAAAATTTGCGGCTTTCACATCTTTAAATACTCACGAAATGTGATTAACTTTCAATCTTTCTCAGTGCCGAATAACTTCATAAGATGCAATTCTGTCGTTGGAAAAGAACTTTTTCTATATTTTACTACGATGTCAAGTCAATCTAAATAGCCTTCAGTGTTAGGATGACAAACGACAATTAAAAAAAAAAGTGCTTTAAAGGAATGGCTGGTAAGCCAGTTGAGGTACTGCCGCATAATTTGTGTGCAAAATCAGCGAGAAGCCATGAAAAACTGAAGATGGTACATTTATCGCATCGTAGTCTAAAGAGACAACCCCCTAATGTAAGTTCTGATCGCTATCACCACGCTGACAAGTTCGGATGCAAAAAATCAACCAAATGAAATAAAGTGAAATACCAACTTGACGAAACTAGATAATTTTATTGGTGTATTCTTAGCTCGACATATTTCGGGTACATCCACCTTTCATCAGGAGCATTAGATGTTGAGTTGCAGCATATGGTTTTCTGCACCGAGTTTTTGGGATGGGTGGTGGTCTTGAGAGCCGCTTCAGCGGCTCTCAAGACCACCACCCATCCAAAAACTCGGTGCAGAAAACCATATGCTGCAACTCAACATCTAATGCTCCTGATGAAAGGCGG
>Ga0123355_10015905_pt1 | contig 11838 bp, 3 predicted proteins | sample TergutEmb28metaG_3_FD_89872 | JGI IMG/M metagenome (GOLD analysis project Ga0123355, IMG submission 89872) | Embiratermes neotenicus P1 segment gut microbial communities from Petit-Saut dam, French Guiana - Emb289 P1 | ecosystem: Host-associated > Arthropoda: Insects > Digestive system > Gut ... | reverse complement strand
GTCCTATATAGAAATAAAGTACGACGGACCACAATATATGTGTTATTATTAATGTAAGTCAGTGACGCCAGTTACAGTGAAGTGAACAGAATCTAGTATGGAGACATAAAAAATATATAACTACACACGCGTAAATATTTTGTGGTACTTGGAACTTATAAGTTAATAAAGCACATACGAGAATGTGCAACCACTCTTTCGAAGGATTGCGTTGGCCTGATGGTAAAAATTAATGGTCGGCTATCGGATTTGAGATTTGAGATTTTTTCTCCATTATAACTGAACAGTCATGGCAGTTAGTCCCAGCCATGCCTCGATATTACGTTAGCTGTTCATATGGACAGTAAGTTTGTTAGCGACGTCAGCTACTGTGCCTGTTCAAGTTCATTTGTTGAATAAGAGTGGATATGGTCGAGCTACAGACCAGAGGGATTCTATATGACCAACGTGGTTCAGAGGAATGAACATTTTATATGCGGCCTTTTTTCAACAAATTACATAAAACACTGCTGTATTAAGCCAAATACTTAAAGTTACAAGCGACGTGAATAAAATGATAATGGAATGAAGGGGAAAATATTCTTATGGGTGTGGATCTGAACGTTTTGTTATCAGGTCGGATCCTTTAAGTTATAATTTAAATTGTCCTGTCCACGCAATGAAGAAACACAGAGGGACTGGAGGTATAGCTCCACTCATTTTTAACCTCGGCAGTTGATAAGGTGGGTGGTAAACTTCATACCTTGGCCGTTTCACCTCAAGGAAAGAAGTCCGGCATCCACTTAATAAGAGGTTAGTTGATCCCCACAGTCCATCCGTATGCTTTGGTAAAGACAAAAATCTCTTGCCCATGCCGGAATTTAAACCCCACAGAATGTCAATCCCGTAGCTTAGCAACCATACCGAATAAGCTATAACAGGATCGTTTGGAAGTGTTTTGTATCAGATATGTTGGAGTTGAAGATTCTAAACTAGGGTTCGCGCTGTCAGTTTGAATGCTAAGTCCCCCCCCCTCCCAACAACAAGACACCTTTGTATCGCTCCCCACTCTCTCAACCCCTACGTCATGGCAATGCCGACGTACCGTAACCCCTATTGATTTTGCTACGTTTCGGCATTTTGATAATATCACGGAAAATGTAACTTTGTAAGAGAAAGGAAAGATTATATATGACAAAGTACCTGAATGGGAACAGCCGGCACATTCTCCTTGTAATATCCGGTTCATTTTCAAGAAAAACCACAAAATTTTTAAGACATCTCCAAAGTTCCCGAACTTAGCGCGCAGCAGCGAGTAGAGCAGTTAAAAGATCTAATTTGCCACAAAATACTGACGTTTCAGAAACTAACGTCTTATGTTAAGGCTATGGTTGTCACACTGGACCTCTTAAGCTCGGAAAAAAGTTTTATAATACAAACTTGATGTTATCGTTAGTCTCTTTATGGTTGCTAATACTGGTCTCATAACGGCAACACGTTGTGTATTACTGTACGTGCAAACACTCTACACCTAAATTGCTACGCCATATAAAACACAGGTTAAACCGTGTTACCGTTCATTACACAGGTCCAATTCGCGACCATAATTTATCTTCCAACGACAAATATTCCATCCTCGAGCAGTAAAAAAAGTCATGTCATAAAGTTCCAAGCAGGCACATAAATAAATATTTCAAATCGTCTCTCTCTCTCTCTCTCTTTCTTACTCTTTAATATTTATTACCGTTCCGTGTTCACTCCACAGCCTTAATATAAAAATGTACCAAACCGCTCTCTCATATAGCGTCAAAATACAGCCCCTAAGCTAAGGGAATAACGTAACTTGTAAGAAGGGATTATTTCACATTATTTACAAATCGCCGTAGAAACGGTACTTTTGGCAATGAAAATAATTCACTCAGACTGGATTCTGCTGGGATATTAGGCTGTGTTTTTGGATAAAGACTTTTTAACGTTTGGAAGTGTCATAGTGCTTTCCGCTTCAGAGTCAGCGAGTCTCCTTGGACTGCTTTACCCTGAAGACAAAAAAAAAAATACGACCCTCCGAAACGGCGGGAACTATTTATACAAAGACTTCGCGTAACCTCGCAGCATACTCGGACCTTTAGCAAAAATGCAGTGAGAACCCCAAATCTCTCATTATGCAATCAGCAGTCAACAAAATTCAGGTACTATCGTTCATCCGTAGCCACGAAGAAGTTACAGCATATTTTGTTACATAATATGGTGTTCGGTGTTGAATGCGGTTCTGAAATTGGAAATGTGAGAAGAAAGTGCTACGAAGAATATATGAGCGTTACAGAAAGAAAGAGCAGGAAGTATAAATTTCAGTAACTTAATCTTTCTTACTCGACTTTCGTCTTCTGAAAGATAAGGTCGCTTATTCTGGTAAAGAAACCGTTATTTCAAAAGATCTTAACGTTACATCGTCATAACTAACGCGCAAGCAGCAAGCTAAAACAACAAATCGGCTGCTTCCAAACGGATGTAATACCACCAGTAACAGAAATCCTTAACACGATCACGTTAAGGCCTTACAGCCTAGACGGGAAATCCGTTAACATGCGCACAATTTCCGACGTATTAGTTACTTATTCGTATTACAGCCAAGGGAAGCGTTTCGTACTGAGGAATGGCTGAACAAATCGTGGTTATATGACCTGAAATTTCCACGACAACTGAATTCAGTAAAAGTTCCTCGGCTCAACAGCGGCATCAGGTGGTTGAACGGTGATTGATCGAAAGTTTCGAAAATTATTTCTATTCTCATCATTTCCCTAATGACGATAACAGAGACGGTTCTCCATAAGTTCGTTCACTCGCCGTTCAAAACTCGGAAGCGAGTGCTGGTCCGACAAGATCTTACTGAATTGTAGATTAGCTCTTCCGCTCGTCGGTCGATTGTGAAAAGCAGATATAGGTTATATTTCTGGCCGGACAAAGAGGACAGTGACAAACCTTGACGTATATTTATTCAGAATCCCTTCAACTGTCGCTGTAATTCTACCAGACTACACGACGTCAAACAACGGAACACACTCAGCTCCATACTCCTCACCTTAAGAAAGTCAGACATCATCAAATGTTATATAGTAATACCGCTCTTCGCTTAACGGTTGGGCTCAAGGCCGGAGAGACAATAAACTTCATCCATGATCAATGCCCGAATCATTTCGACTAGGAAAAGGTACACTGCATAAAAAATACTTACGTAGAATATATAAGTAATTCTACGCAAGCACTTCTTATACATTTTGCCTATTTTACATTAACAGCATAATTTTTTATACTATATTTTAAAAGCACCCTGCAGTGTGAAATTTGAGGTCTCAAACTGCAAACTGCAGTGGTAAATATTGACTTCTTAACTTCCTTTATGCACAGAAAGTTGATGGCTAACTTTGGTAGCTGAAAAATGTGGCTGTCTTTCGACATCCAAGAGTATATATTGCGTTGACGAAACATCTGCTGGTTTTATTGTGATGCCACAACACAACTAGAATGAAAATCCTTAAAAATAGGTTTCACTAACTTTCGTTCATATTAGAACAAGGATATGATCCAAACAAAGTATAAAGATGAATTTTCAGTGCGGCGTCATTACAGGGTAATTATTAAATTGCCTTATTTTGAGCCCTACCCATAAATAAATTTCTAACAGCCCCTCAGACGAGCATTGGACCACATCACGTGTTCATTAACAGATTATAGTAATGCCTAGGCACAGAGACGCTTTGCATATTGGGTTTATTAGAGCTAAAGCTTCCAGCACTGTAACCTTTTTGCCTATTTAATTCACTAAGGCACTCGCTTTTGTGGATGTCAGCTTTAGGAATCAAATTATTTATAATAACACCATTGTGTAGCCGGCTAAGGATGTGAAATATTAAGCAATCCCTGTACAGGCCTGCAGAAATCTTGACGGTTCCAGGAGGTTGAGGCTCCCAGATTTCATGATAATCGGCACATTAATTTGGTAAGGCTGCCAGCCCTAAACACCGGCCGCCTTTACCCCCAGAAAATATACCTGGTGCTCATTTCTTTTAGCGGCTGAATTGATCCCAGGACTACAGAACGAATCGTGATCTCCGGCTTTTAGCAGAATGCCTCAACGAACTGCGCAAAAGCGTTCCCCTGTCAAAAATATACGTAGTTTAATTCATGTAAACGGAAGGAAAAAAGAGGATGAAGGAAAGAAAGAGGGACGAAGATATTTATCTTCTTGTTTTTTTTGGCTATATTTTGTGAATGCATGGGCGCTATCGATCAGTCTTCATGAACCCATGTGACATATCACACTTGCGCTCTGAATTAGGCCACAAATACCTTCAGTTTTTGGTTTATGCATCAGACTACTGTCTTGCTCTGCTGGATTAAAATAATTACTACGCACGTTTACGTGGAAAGAATTCAAACATGCCATAATGAACACCAGTAACAAATTGTGTAATAAGATTAAAGGCTTGAAGATGCAAGAGTTTTTTTCCTCACATCCAAAACCTTAAGCCTGTTCAGCCTACCATTCAATGATTGCTGCGGGCGTTCTCCGTGGGGCTAAAGAGGCCAAGACGTGAGGCTGACCCCTCGCCTCTATCTAGTGTTGATAATAAGAGTGAGTGAACATGCGCCTCCCTTCAACCTGTATGACTCCATGGTGTGCAAAGAAACAACCACACGTGTACTGTTTAATCAACCCGGTTCACACTAGGGTATATTCATGTTGTCTAGTGAACACAGTAAAGAACTTTCGGATCTCCAATAAGGCGGTGAATTCCTTAACTAGCTGCCAGACTGTAAACTCCTTTATTAGAAGTCTCCTGGACCAAGTTATTAGTCCCAGCACACCAACTGCAAGCAGCAGCCGGAAAGGATCAGTCGGTGTAGTGTCTAGACTACGTACTGAACAACTGAGGAATCGTGGTTCTTGTCCCAGCAGGGGTAAGGAAGAGAGCGCACAGGTCGGCTCCGCGGACCATCCACCGCTTGCCTACTCGATGGAAATCGGAGCTGTAATCCGGCTTTAATGCGGCCAAGGCAGAGAACTGACCACTCAGCTTCGCCTAGTCCATAAATTGTAAATGGGCTGAGCTACAATCCCCCCCCCCCACCTTCATGCACTGTCGGCGGAAACAGGCTTCATACACAGAGGATGTGACACTAAAGCAACAGGATCTATTCACGTGGGCTAACATAAACAAGATTTTAATCTTAAGGTGCTGCATTGCAGTTGTGCTTGAGGAATACTTAATGAAAGAAATACGACACGTCAATGCACAAATTTCATCGTGACGATTGCGATAGCAGCTACATGTTTCGACTAGGCAAGGTAGCCATCATTAGGCTGTAATTATCAGAAATGTAAAAAGAAGAATTGTATATCCGTGGCCTTACACATAAATATAAAAATTAATGGGTGAGATCTCGGCCTTATGTAAGGCATACAAAAAAGTTTCACATACGAATACATTTTACATATGCAAAGAGGAAAGGAAGATTATCAATAAATGTGTGAAACGATGTTAAAGATGAAAGTTGAATGTTGAAAACTTCGATAAAAAGTCCTTCTTTGAAGAATAAAAGACCAACTTGATGTCACTCGCCATTTTATTTCACTTCTTACGTGCTCAACATGTTTCGGATATTAATATATCCATCATCAGGAGCTTGCGACTATTCTGTTGAATTACCACATTGGTGGTTGGATTGGAGTGGTATCCGTGTTGCAGGCTGAAGCCTGCAACACGGATACCACTCCAACCCAACCACACCGAAATTCCAACACACGTCGAACCAAGAACAATAGACCAATGTGGCAATTCAAAAGAATAGTCGCAAGCTCCTGATGATGGATGTATTAATGTCCGAAACATGTTGAGCACATAAGAAGTGAAATAAAATACCAAGTGACATCAAGTTGGTCTTTTATTCTTCAACTATCACAATGATGCACGGTCCAATAAACATAAGTCCTTCTTTGTTTGTTGGGTTCAACCCTTATACTCTTATGATCGCCGCACAAATTACCCACCTACTATGCATCAACCTAAATACCAAAATACAGGAATTTTATCGAAGTTTTTAACATTTAACTTTCATTTTTAAAAAATTATGTAAGGTCAAAATCTCGATTAATTTTTATAATTATATGTAAGGCTACAGGTCTTTTACAGTTTTGACAATTACTGCCTGACGATAGCTACTTTATGTACCCGAAACATGTAGCTGCTATTGCAATGACTACAATAAAAGTTGTGCATTGACGGTCGTATTTCTTTCGCTGCACCAAACAAGATATTCGTACTTGCCATCATCCCTTACAATATCATTTACCTGTAGGCACCAGACATTCAAGATGACACTTAATTGCAATATAATACACATGTTCCAATCATAAAGCAAAACCAAATATCAACTATACTCTTGTCGTCACAACCGTTTTGTTAGAGACCAAGAAAAATTACAAAATCAAGTGTGTGAAGTTTGAAGTTCTCGTAGAGGTACTGATGCCGATCCCTTTCTAAGATACAGCGCCACGTCGATTGGTAAAATTGTGCAGAAGTTTCGAAGAAAAATAGAGCTTTAAACTTTATGACCTATACAGAACAATAAGATTTTTATGCTGTGTATAACCTGAAGAAGGATGCAATACTCTCCACCGAAAGGTTGGTAAATTTTTAACAACAGGCAGGGCATTTTCTTTTACTTGGCGCAGGAGTCCCTATTGGGCCAGGGCCTCCTCTTTATCGAGGCTTCACGATCACACTCAATTACATGCACCACATTCGGAAAGGATTCCTCTGGACGAGCGATCAGCCCGACGCAGATACCTCCACCTGATAACACACAACAATCACAAGAGAGAGACATCCATGATCCCGGCGGGATTCGAACCCACAATCCCAGCATGCGAGTAGCCGCAGACCCACGCCTTAGACAGCGCGGACATCGGGATCGGTGACATGACGTCTTATCCTAAAATAATTAAATCTTTAACTGTCATTGTATTTTCGGCCATCATTTATGTACCAGTTTTTTAAAATGACGTCTTAATTATGTTAGAATATTTACAAATGCTGCTGGAAATGTCCTTTTCTAAGTTCAATGCACAACTGAGCCCTGTGATGCCCATAATTCCCGATACGCTTAACAATTCCAGGAGTTTGTCGCAATGCTGTCGCACTTGCTTCAGTTCAATTTTTAAGCTCCTCATGTAGGTTGACATTTTTCCAGTAAATTGTGCCCTTCAGATGGCTGCACATGTGATCCTACGATCATGGAAGTCACAAGATAGCGCATTTGAATCCTATCCATCTATCGAAATTTTCGTGCTTACATCCAAAACCCTTTCTTCATCATGGCTAAAATGTACAGAAATTCCACCTTTCCCAAGCAACTTAGTTTGTCACATCAGGAAAGGTGCGTACTCTCATAGTTGAGATAACACATCCACTGCCATATCTCGACAACAAAACTACTTCAACCTTAAATTTTGTAATAACTATTTCACTTGATTCTGGGATTATGTTACGGTTCCTACATGCAGATTCACCAGAAAAAGTCCACCTATAGCGCATGTTAAAGCTGAATAGCGACAAAACACCGTAACCTGTTCTTACATGCACGTTCCTCAGTAGTCACTCCGCGCACTATTCAGTATGATTCGTAGTGACTGTAACATCCAGTAGTGTATGCCTTTTATTTAATATATTTCAAGGTCAAAAGCAAATCTAGAGTTATTTTATATATCCGAAAGATAAGCAATTCTTACGTTTTTTGATAAGGTCCTTTAAATGGAACGCCGCTGAAAATGAAATTCTTGTAACATTACATTCTAGTAATCGTATATTTCAAAGTTAATCCTCAAGAAAAGTTTCACATCCAGCGCCAAAATGGCGAAATAAGAGTGTAATTCCTACACAATAAGCTTAAAAGTAGGTCTGCATTTCTGACTAGAGATTTTGCTGGTTAGTCTACATTTTCCAGCTTCTTGATGTTCTGTGCGTAAGAAGCAGATTGTTAAGAGCGCCAGTTACAGAACAATAGAAAACTCTGGAAAAGTAGTCTAGACACTTGCACCGACTACGTGGGTTTTGAAATTACACTCGCTCTAGTGATACTCGCTCGGTGTAACACAATATCACCATTTCTTTGCAAAGAATGCAGCTTCATAAGTTAAGGTGATATGGGATAGTAATATCCAGCTTCTGTTTGATTCGGTTTTGGCTTTCCCTCATATGACAGCATTTCGGTGTGTCGAAATTATTTATCATTTTAATGGCACAATTACACGAATCAAAATATCCAGCATTTAACTCTGCAGCTTGAACACTGTGTGTCTGTGTTTTTCTTACAATTATCACGACAAATGATACACCTTTCCTTAAACATCACTCACAGTTTGTTCTTCCTAACGGAAGACAGTGTTTTCTGTGAGGTAGAAACCAAAGCTCCGTATATAATTTAGATTAACGTCAGCCTTCAAAGTGTCAAGTAACATGCATGTTTGAAGAAACCGTTGCAGTAAACGCCAAAGTTTCGCGCTATTTTCACTAGATAGATAAATAAATAAACAAGAGGTTCTTTTTAATATTGTACATACCGTGCACCACGTTCTACACTTTCATTTTATTTGCCATCTCTCGTGCAGTACACCGTGTTTCTTCATTCACATATTAGTTCTTGCTCCTACGCGTTTCGGTGTTTATTAAAGCCATCTTCAGGTAGCTTCAATTCACCTACGTTTCCTTCATAGCACATCAAATATTCATACGTACTTATTAGGTGCTTTCACATTGTTAAACCATATTGAAGCTTTCGTCTTCAGTAGTTTGTGTATGATTTGCGCATAAAAATCTAATGTGTTGTGAAGGAACTGAAGGTGGTTTGAAGCTCGCTGCAGATGGTGTTAACACCGCAACACGTATGAACAAGAGCTAATATGCGAGTGAAAAAACACGGTGTCATGCATGACAGTTGGTAAGTAAAAGGATAGCGTAAACATAAGATTGTTTTACTTTGATATGGGGCATAGCTTCCAAAATATGTCTAGCAACAACAAGCGGGAAGTATATAAAAACAATCAGTTCCATGCACTTAACATAACATATAGCACAAGTGTTATAAGTGAACACAAAACTTGGTAAGGAAGTTGGTCTAGAATTTAATGCAAAGTCAAATAAATACGACAATAAGCCATCAAATAAAGACGTATGAACTGGCTGTCAAGTGATTATCTTGCACTGTAGCAAATTATTCGCGGCCTCAAATTGAGAAACTATCGCGAGAAGGATAGTTGTGACAAGATCGCTAATAGCACAGGATACAGTTCTGTGTCAACGGCGAACACAAGAAAACGTGCCATACATAAATGTCTCAGCTGTAGGACTACGTGTATCAGTACTAGGCTGAAAGTACAAATCTGAAATAATCTTATTAGAGTCGAAATAAGTACTTGGAAGTCTAGATTTAGATGGGAGGGTCAAGTTAAGTGGGTTGGGAAGGCATGGACTGGATCGATCTGGCTCAGGATATGGATAGGTGGCTGGCGTTTGTGAATGCGGTAATGAACTTTCGGGTTCAATAAAATGCTGGGAATTTCCTAACTAGGTGAGGAATTGTTAGCTTCTCAAGAAGGACTCTACTCCATGGTATTAGTTGGTTATTTAGTCAAAGTTGCAGTAAATACCTTAACGTGGTATAAGCATTGTGATTTCATTTTCTGACCGTCCCTCGTATATGTCCGCATCTGTCCAACAGAACACAAGACGAATCACGACATAAAACAACAGCTAACACTTAATTCGAGAATGCGGCAAAGATTTCAGTACTTTAACATGCTGTCAGGCTCTCTTCTTATTCCATTTTGTGGATATCATTACCGAGACGTCTGTTTACTCGTTGCGCTCGTTTCCGTCCGAAACTTCACGCGTTTACGTGCAGCACGCATCTCGATTCCTGCAGACTAACATCGACCCAGCTCAGAACGCCACCCAGTAGGCCTCTATAAACTTGTTTCTTAGGGAACTTCAAATAACTTTCAACAGAACATGGCTACCCCTGTCGGTCTTCACTGGACATGATACTGCCGTAGGTTGTTATTGTTGGATTGGGTTGGACGCTTGGTGATGTGCAGCTATAGTTTTACTCCCCATCGTAAATTGAATGTTACTCCAGCTTGTCACACAAATCTTGGGAGTTTAGCTTCGATGTTAGTTTTCGACATTCTCACAGCAGGTTTTAAAACAAACTTCGGTTTTCTGGAACGATGAAAGTGTGTCCAGCTATGACACTTTTAGTATGAAACCTTCTGCAGATTTACGACTGGATGGACGAAGATGCGCATGAGCTTTGTTATGTTGACCAAAGATCTCTTTGGTCCAGCCATAACAGACTGCTGGGAATCGTATTGTCTTGCACCAGAAGTACACTATAGTAAGGTAAATCAGTCCCATTACAGACCCGAGATGTCCAGAGAGTTCCAGGAAGTTAAGGTTCTCAGATTACGTGACAATGGCCCAGAATGGGTGTAAGGTTGTCAGCCTTACGCACTGGCCACTTTTACCCCCAGTAAATAATCGTGGTACTCATTTCTGTTACAGGATGAGTCGACTCAAGGGCCATAGTGCTATCGGAAGGATTATGTCAATGAAAAATTCCAATGACACCATCTGAAATCGAACCAGCGACCTTCCGATTTGTAGCACAGCACCTAAACCACTGTGCTACCGCGGTCCCCACACTATAGTAACCGGCTGAAATATTCGGCCATATACAGACTTTTCAAGCGTGGGAAGTTATTCACCATTTGAGAAGATTTAAGTTAACATTAGACGAGATACTGGCGTTCGCGGTTCCACCGAGGTGAGATCAGAGTCGTGTGTTGTGGTTTTGGAAACCCCAGCATAACAGCCGTGACTAAACAGATTGCCGTCTGCTAAACGTTTGTATTAAAAATGATAAAACTCTTAATAAACCACTACACTATTATATCGGTGGCTGCAGCTAGTACTTCTAAGTCCAACTGATGCAGTCTACTCGTTAAATATTCCCTGGGAGTGGGCATGCAAAACGACTTAAGTTCCATGTATAAAGAACAAACAGATGCACGCTTGATTGACAATTTTATTATAGTCTTCTTTATTTATCGCTCCTGCATGTTTCAACGTCAGCGCGTCAGCCTCAGGGAGATCTCACTCGGTTACATAAACGTGTTCATGCTGTCTTGGTGTTATTTTTAAAAACTTTCACATTCGTTGTTTTGAATCATTAAAATATCACAACTGTCTTAACAGTAACAAATTATACTGCCATAACAATTCTAGGAAATTTTCTGAGGTGGTCGTATATAAAGTTTGTGTGCTGATGTTGCCGTTACGACGGCCCGGTATAAGCTAGAATTGTTAACGACAATAAAATTTATTAGCTAAGACAGTTTTAATGTTTTAACGAGTGGTCGAAACGTGTAGCCGTACGTCTATGTAATGTAACCAAACTAGCCGTGTTGATGTTCATCGATAAATATTTTTAGTTTAAAAAGCTACCGCGGAATTGACCTAGACGTATGATAGACCTTGGTTTACTTGTCCATCAGAGAACAGTCCAAGAATAACAGAACCCAGTGAAGCCCACAGGAAGTTACCGACGCTTCTACATTGGTACTTCAGTCAATTCAATTTATCAACCAAAGAATGCACATATAATTTCACATAAGACACTTTTAAAACACTTTAAAACACTCCGACATGTTTCGATCTTGTCAGATCATCATCAGGGAGCTTTGTTCCTTGCTAAAGTTATATTACAGTGTTCACAATTCAATTCGTATTTGCAAACGAGGTG
>Ga0123355_10015904_pt1 | contig 11840 bp, 11 predicted proteins | sample TergutEmb28metaG_3_FD_89872 | JGI IMG/M metagenome (GOLD analysis project Ga0123355, IMG submission 89872) | Embiratermes neotenicus P1 segment gut microbial communities from Petit-Saut dam, French Guiana - Emb289 P1 | ecosystem: Host-associated > Arthropoda: Insects > Digestive system > Gut ... | reverse complement strand
TTTTATAAATTTTGAAATGATAATTATACAATTACTTGCCCTTATTTTAATTACAATTTTTATAACCTTTAAATTTAAATTATTTTACCTTTTAGGTTTAGCATACCTATGTACATTATCTTACTGACGAATCCCATGTTACTATGTAACCATACAGAGGAAATAAAATCAATATCAATATCAATATCAATTAGCTCAGGCAGAACAGAACCTCAAACAACTGGGACTCAAGAGAATTGAGACTGCACTGTATATGCTATTACAGAAATCAAATGAAGATACATACCTCACACTCTGCAAAATTTTCAACGAGATATTCCACATTTAGCCAATTTCATATAATTTATTTTATTTCGCATACTACATGAGAATTATGGGTCGGATGCAGACATGGGTGTGTGTCAATAACTGTGGAAAAAAATCAGTCAGTATGTACTCATGGAACACAGTATTAAAGTCAGTGACCACTGAATACACAAAAATTTTTGTCTTATTTCCCTTCTCTCAGCAAATACAAACTCCTGAGATGGCCTTTTATAAGTTCAGATGTGCAATGACACCCTATAAAATTTTCCACAACAAATGACAGCTGATCTGGATTAAATGAGAAGTTGCTGTACTGTTTTCTGCCCCAGATGTAAAATTTATATTTATGTAAACTTGCCTAATTCAATGATTGGAAATTTCCACACTCCACAGAGTCACAGTCAAAATTAATATAAATACTAAACATGAGCTCCTAAAGCCACTTTTCTATTCCATGTGTAGTATACTAACTATGTAACAAATTTAATGTACCTAGCTCCTGTAGTCCCTCAATTACTGCCACCAAACTCAAAGCTAAAGGAAATTTTGCACAACAATTTTATTCACATGTTTTACAACAACATAACCTCAACAAAAGTTGCAAATTTTTCCAAGATCTATTACATCATTTCAGAACCTTAAAGCAACTGGTATTATTATCACTCATTCACATGTTCACCACGTTATTACTGATGATTTAGGAACGGGGTACATTACAATAGCATGATGCTTATACAAAAGTTCAGAACACATCACTCAACTAGTTAAAAAGTTGACATGAGGAACATGCAACATACACATACAGTTATCAACAGAATTATATCATAAGACTGATTTTTCGATTTCTAAAGTAGGCTAGCTGATCCCAGTTGCTGCGCAGTCCAAGGTGTGTGTTGTCAGGTAGAGGTCTCTGCATTGGGCTGATCACTCATCCAGAGAAGTCATACTGAATGCGGCTTGTCTAACTGAGTGTAATCATGAATCCTCGATAATGAGGAGGTTTGGCCCACTATGGCTGTTGCACCAAGGTTTAAAAAAGAGTAGGCTGAAACCTTTTTACCTTGCAAGAACAATAAACGAATAACACAGGATGTAAGTGATCCCTACCATAGCCTTTCCAATTCACTGCTCACGATGAACCTCAACTGAATATCATGTGACCTGCATACTTAAAAGTGTAATTACATAAGGCAATAATCAATAAAAACATGAAAAGCAGGAAAAGCATAAAAGTAAAACTCTTGAATTTTTCAGTTCACATGGCAATGCTGCTCAGCATTTCATCTTGTCTCAGTGAAATTACTGCATATCTCTTCAGTGCCTGAATTAAAATTCCAGGTGCAATCTGCGAAACCCCCCAGTTTAAACTACAGGATTTAATTTTTAATGCAAACTCTTGCACAAAAAACACAAGGAAAAACCCCAACAAGGCTGTAGATGAATGGCCATAACTGGCCAACACATATGCTGCCTCATTTGGGAACTGAACCTAGAATCTGACAACACAATATCTGCATCATTCGGTGCCAAAGGGTTAAAAATACCACAACCTCTCACACTACACCTTCATCTTCATTATTTGAGATCATTCTGTATTATGAAGTGCTCCAACAGACATCCTCTTTCTGTTCAGGACTGTCACTCTTTTGGACTGAATCCAAGAAACGAAGTTTTTCAATAGCAGATGTGTCACACTTCCTGAGCCACAACCCTTCCAAACTCTGTGGACTGCAGGACTCCAAAGGACAACTAAAAGAAGGGATGGATGCAGATTTAGTAATATGGGATCCAGAAGCAAAATTTCAGGTCTGCAGCATCATAATGTTTAATATAAGAAATGCTTATGTACAAAAAGTTAAGACTTGCTCATGTTTTGCATATATTAGCAGGTCATTACAAACTGAATACACAAACGTATTTCCCATTCTACTTAAAATTTCATTATTATGTCTTACTATCAACATCCCTGATTTCCAGGAGCTTACAAAGTTACAGAAGATATGCATTGTAGTCCCTCTTCAAAAGTCATCACTGAATTTTGAACAGGTTTTTTGCTAGCAGAATACAAAGTGTTCCAAGCAGAACTCACAGCCTATTATCCTATTTCTAGTTCTGTCATTAATTAGGATTATTACTGTTATTTTGTTTTGCTCTTAAAGGACGTCTCACTCAAGTGCAGATTGTATAATGTTAAATTTGTCAGACATAACATCAGTGTTCTGCTTTTGTTGCATGTAGAATTCAATTCCACTTAACACTAGGTAGCACCTTTTGTGTCCAGTGGTAACAAGCACAAACACACTGGCAGAAATCAAACCTCACATCTTTTCACTACAAAGAGTGGCAATGCTTCCATTTTTCCAAGTTCCACCCCCAGCAGCACAATCAGACTTTCTGGCAGAAGGTTTATTCCCTAGAGAAAAGGGCAATCATGCCATTTATGGTAAAAATATCACAGATATTTATGCTTTCAGTTAGTTGTAGCCATGGTCACCAAAGAAAAGAGTAGTGTTTGATTGCCTCAAAAATGTAAATGCAACTGAAACAAGTGATGAAGCCCAGTTGACAATATAACAAATCATGGCAAAGTGTTACATCGCAAAGGCTCAAAGTGCATCAAACATTAAGAGCCAAGTCAGAAATAAGAAACCAGTACTAAACTCTTGTAATGGCTCAATGAAATGGAAACTAAGCGAAACTGGCAATGAACACAGCTATGAGAGTGTGTGATATTGGTTTGTAAGTGTGATAGGCAGAAAAATTCACTGGTACAGGAACATGCAAGAGAAGTGACTGAGAAGATAGGAAATCGTGCATTCAGGACATGAAATGGATTACCAGAAATTTTTTGTGACATCAAATTGTCTTTAATGGAGTCTGTGGTGAAGTCCAAAATGTTTGTGATAAAACTATAGCAAACTGCTTTGCCAAACTTCAGGTTCCAGCACAACAAGGATCCTGCCTGCATTTAAAAAGAATCTTGTCCCTGGCAGTTCCATTTTAGGCAGGTTTCACAGTACTTGCATAATGCTGTACATTATCATTTTTAACATTTTCATTTTGTATTAATTGTTTGTTTGTTTCTTTCTTCGTTCATTCGTTTGTTTGTTTGTGTGTATGTTTGTTTGTTTGTTACAACTTTTTACAACTTCAGCATATTGACTCTTCTGCTCTGAACGGCAAGTGTAGCTTTTGTGCAGTGTGCTGCTGAAAACACCACAGGCCAGTTTAACTGTCATCAAGAATTTGTCAATTATGAGGCATTATTGTACACCCCTACAGCTACTCTGCTGTGTCCACCTGAGTGAAAGTGAATTTTACTTGGCCACTATGTTCCCTCCATATTCCCCTAACCCCTGTTGGACCCATGAAATATATGTCATAACAAAATTACATGACACACTGTCTGCTGGCTGTGGCAACATGTCCAGTTCCTTGACACATTTCTTATTACATGCTCTTGAGTACAATGTCCAGCGATTATGAACAAATGCCTATGCAATACTGTGCCTATGTGTTCAGTGGCATACCAAATATGTACTAATCAGACCGAAGAAACACAAAAAACTTGGTAAAATTTAAACTCGAGGTTTATAGCCTTTGTTAAGGGGGTTGTCTTGGAGTAATACTGAGGCTCTGTGATTGGTGTTCTGGGGCAGTAGTGTGAAACACAATGCCCTAGACCCCACTGAACTTCCTGAACCTACCATTGAATTGCAGCAACTTGAAACAGCAGTCACAACCTAGATTATGTACACTGTATGCTCACCAAACAAGCAGGTGATGGCTTTGCAGGATTTCAACACACAGGAAGTGGAATTATGTTTTAACCATGGTGTCTAGGGAAAGGAGCTTTATTGATAATGAAACCATAAAGAAGAAAAAGAGGAGGAGGAAGAGTAGGGGGAGAATAAGGAGGAGGAGAAAAATAAGAAGAGAGGAGGAGGAGGAGAAGAGAAAAAGGAGGAGGAGGGAAATAAGAAGAAGAGAGGAGGAGGAGGGGAGGAAAAGGAACGGAAAGGGGGAAGAGGAGGAAGAGGAAGTGGAAGAGGAGAAAAAGGAGGAGGAGGAGAAAGAGGAGGAGGAGGAGAGTAGGAGGAGCAGAAGGAGAAGAAATTAAGTGTGACAAGAGCGAATGAAACCACAAACTGGAAGCACTGGAGGGTGGTAACATTCTGAGCACATCCTTCAGAAATAAACAATTCATGATGTGGGACCTCTGTAAGAACTAAAAAAGAATGAGGCACCACATACAGACAAAGACAATTCTCCACTTACTGTGCTAATGTTATTTTTACAGACACTTTTCAGCTGCTGGTGGAACTGAGTAACTTAGAGGATATTATCAACAGTGCTTAGACACAAAAGCCAGACCTATTTGCCTTCCTGACATTGATTTGCCAGACATAATGGCTTTTCCTGCCTTAACTCTGCAGATGGGGCATGACCTGAGAGACAAACTACATGAATGCTGGTCTAGGCTTGAACAGTTTTATATCCTGTTTTATGGTAATACCATGAAACAAAATAGACTCCTGTGTATATTGCAACCTTTGCATTTCGCAAAAAATTCAAAAGACCTGACCAAGACATGATATGAATATTTATGGAAAATAAGGACAGTGTTTGACACAACAACCTCTCAAAGCATCTGGTAGTCTACAAGGTAACTGTCAGACTCAAAGGCAGAGTTATTTTTAGGCTTAAAAGAAAATGTTTTGGTACAGAAATTTACAAACTGTGTGACATTTCAGGGTATACTAATGACCAAGGGGAAAAAATATTTTACTCATATTTATACCAATTATACTAATGACATGAGAATTTACTTATGTAAGTATGCAGAGACCACCAATGGTGACCTGACAACAACATATTGCAGTGTCAAAAATATGGCTTACACAATCAAGCGTGTAGAGGGCAAAGTTTTATGGACAATTTTTTCTGTACCTACACTTTTTCATGACCTAGAGACCAGCAAAATAAGTGCAACCATGACTATTCAACCCAACCAAAAGGATGTGCCCCATGACTTTTCAACAGAAAAAAAAACTGAAACTGAAAAGGTGTGACATAAAAGTAGAGGCTAGGGGAGTGTTAAATGCAACTGTGTGGAGAGACATATGAGGAGTCTACATGCTGACCAACATGGACCAACACCACTACAGAAGGGCTTCTGGATTTAAAAGAAGTAAGCCTTGAAGTCACAGATGAAGTACACCGAGGAAAGCAATTGAATGGCTGGGGGGTATTCAATGAGTCACCTTACTGTCAAGTAGGAGGAAAACTCCATTCCCCCCTACCACACACACACACACACACACACACACACACATACTTGCTGGACTTTATGATACTACATGGTTGGATGTTGTTATCTTCATGTGGAAATCAGTATTTTCACTGAGATTTCAGACTTATCTTGATGAGAAATTTGGCATAAGAAGTGAAAAATGCCCCGATCACCCCTTCTCCAGGCTATAGGAAGACCTGCCCTGGCAGAAATAAGTGTAAAAGACACAAACTGCAAAAGTTCCAGCAACAAGTCCATTGTCAAGTGTGACCTACCCATGGAATGAGATCCACAAATTGTAACAAATGCAATGAGTGTGAAACTGGGGTGTGTGTGTGGTATTATTTTTCACTGAATGCCACTCCATAGTGAACTTGTAAATGTTGTGATCTAATTTCTAAAGAGTAACTTATCATGTAAGTAGTGTATGGCTTTAAAACAATGAGAGAAAGTGCCACGTATCTTCAGCTGCAGTTAAAATTATGTATTGTATTTACATTACTACATTCTTGATATGCATGTAATTCACAGGCTTTATTCCAGTGTAAAAATATGTGAACAATTTTTTCCAGCTGAATTAGATCATAAACAGACTGCTAAACTTAATTTCACTAAATCTGAAGAATAATTTAAGATAATTTTTTGTAAGACTATGCAAGAAAAAGCTGCATCTAATTTAAATTCTGGTCTTCTACACATTACACCCAGCATTTAATTGCAGTGCCAAAGAGTTAACATAGTGGTTGACATATCTGTGTAAATTGGGTTCCCTTGACGAAAATCAGTTTATTAACATTTATGAATTATTAGTTTATTAACAAGTATCATACAAAATTTACTGCCTGATTAGTCTGTTGTGATATCACGGTATATACCAAATAAATTAATTCTACTACATGGTAGAGTATGGGCCCGGTAGCTCAGTCGGTATAGCGACTGACTATGGGCTGGACAGTCCGGGATCGAATCCCGGTGGGGACGAGATTTTCTGCCCGCCCAGACCGGCCCTGGGGCCCAAACAGCCTCCTACAAAATGGGTACCGGGTCTCTCCCAGGGTAAAGTGCAGCCAGGGCATGCTGCTGACCACTCACCCCCTTCTAGTGCCGCGGTCATGGAGGAGTAGAGCTATACCTCTACCCACCCTCTGGGCCACACCGGGCCTGTAATGGGATCACTTTACCTTTACATGGTATAGTATGATTGCAATTAAGATATTAGTGGTGTCACTTGTAGCTATCATATTATGAACAACAACTTTTTGCTTTCCAGGTGGAGAAATCAATAATTCAACACAAACACAAGGTAAAAACATTCATGCTGAATATGACAAAATAGACCCATTTCTTGTACAACTGTTAACATTCATTCCTATCCTGCAACCCTATTAGTTCTGTCAGTGATATAAATGCACTGATCGTATTCAAAATACATCACGTAACCAAAAAGGTGAACTATGTCATGGCTCAAACAACTAGTAGCAGTCTCTCTACTGCACTGACTTGAGTGCAACACCAGAAGAGTGCATGTGTGATTTGCAGTGGACAAAGAGGCAATGGGACAGATTTTTTTGCAAGTATTTTCATTTTCTTCTGCTAGAATCATTTCTCCAAAGCTCCATACCAATACTTCATTCACAATATGTTAATACTATATAACCTTAGGAACAGATGATGTCATTAAATAAAAAATTAAATGTGTTATCTTAGTAATTAACCAACTGAATGCACAAAATCTTATTTTATAATAAGTTTATTATATGCCTCTACATGTTTCGAGCACTATGTGCTCATCATCAGGAGGTCAAAATTGTATTATATAGCATCTGGTATCATCACACCTGTAGGTGGCCGTCCGATGCACAGGTTGAAAGAGGAGTCTCTCAACCTGTGCATGGGATGACCACCAACAGGTGTGATGATACCAGATGCTGTATAATAAAATTTTGACCTCCTGATGATGAGTACATAGTGCTCGAAACATGCAGAGGCATATATTAAACTTATTATAAAACAAGATTTTGTGCATTAAGTTGGTTAATTACTAAGATTATACTGAGATGCACTGTCAGCAAAACACCAAAATTAAAAGTGTTATCACATAACCAATGCAGTAAAAGTTGCAATACCTGGTCCTGGATGATCCATCAAGCTCTATTACCTGAAAACTAAGAGTTCCATTACATTCACTATTCCAACAATTTGGAACCCAGCACTAATTTCAAGAGTTCAACCATTAATTATTAATGTCATGTTGGTGCATTGACTGAAGCTGGGACATAATTCTATGAAATAACTAGTCATTCTATAGAATAACTAGTTAAAAATAGAGCAGTTTCTTAGTCTATTCAGTACCTGGTGATGGGTCACTAAAATGCAACTGACATCATGAATTGTTCTATTAAATAACTAGTTGAAGTTCTCAAAGGTCCCTCGTTCCATGGTTCAACTAAAGCTGTATCAGTATTCCATAAAATATCTAGACAGGTGTTGAATGATCCCTCATACAAAGCTTAGACCAGATCGTTTCGTTATCGTATGAAATAACATGATGTTCTATGATGTACATATAAGGGGGTGCTGATAAGTCCTTAGCTCGACCAGGAAGGAAACAAGCTACAGTGACCAAACTCGTGATTTATTCAGCAAACTCCCCACGAAGCTCAATACACTTCTTAGCCCGTTGTTCTAACTTTTGCAAGCCACTCAAAAAAAAATTCAAAAGGTTGTCCATCCAACCAGGTCTCCGCGGCAGCAATGACCTCGACGTCGGATGAAAAATGGCGAACTTTCAATTCTTTTTTCAGTCCAGGGAACAGGTGGTAGTCCGACGGGGCCAGATCCGGAGAATAGGGTGGGTGATCAAGTGACATATTACATAGTTAAATCTGTCCTTGAGGTTGTTATAAACACACTAGCTATAGGTTCTAATATTCAGCAAACTATAACATCCAGCAATACTTCAGTCCTGAATATTACAACTTTTACTGCTTTACTTTTCCATGCTCATACTTTTACATATTGTTACTGAACAAAATGAAAAGAATGATTGGCAACTAAGTAACCAACTCCATGTGGCAAAGTCTCTCCTTAGAACATAATTTTTTCAGATGGTCAAGAAAGTTCCTGTATTTTATGAACCCCATACATTCATTACCACTTCCACCACAAGAACTTACCACTGTGACCTGTCTTTATCCAAATAAATCCATCCTATACCTTACCATACCATCTCTTTTAAGATACATATAGACATATTTACAAACTAATGCAAGTCAATAAGCAATTCACAAATGAATGAAGCACATTACTTATGTAACAAATGTTTGTGAGTTTGTAACAGTGGATGGCAGGGCATTACAAAGTGATTTTATACTGCAGGTCAGTTGCTCATGTATGATATGTATATCTCAAGTGGATAAAAGTGGCACTGTACTACAGGACAGGAGTGTACAATCACAGAGCAGCGTGATGTTCTGCAATTTTTGTGAGTGAGAGGATATTCAGTGAAGGATAATCATAAGATACACTTCCTTTGTACCGAAAGAACTGTTTGTCAAGTAAGGTTGTTTACAACTGAGTTGAGAAATAGGTACAGAAAACTCTAAAATTCAAAGAAGCTACAGAAAAATTTCACTGTTGCAATTGTGAGCCATTTAGAAGCAATAATCCAAGCATACAGACAGGTAAATATAGGTAATGAAGCCGATGCCAGTGGGGGTTTGCAGGGGTTACTCTGCAGTATTATGCATAATCATCCACAATTTCGAAACATCAGTGCTAGGTGTTTTCCCAGAGAACTGAATCTTGAGCACAAAATGATAAAAACAGGGCTTGCTTTAAAACACTTTTGTCAGTATAAGGCAGAGGAAGAAGACATGTTCAACAGGATCGCTACTGTTCATGACTTCTGGGCCCATCACTTCCAACCCGCATCAAAAAGCACATCAATGCCATGTAAGCATACCAGATCACTTGTAATCAGTAACCAAAAAGTTTAAAGGTACACCATCTCGGGTCAAGGTTTTACTGATTGGTTTTAGAAACTCTCATGGATTACTGCTCACCCATTTTCATTAGGGATGAGATGCCAATGCCACATCATACCACGCAGTTGCAAGGACTACTACTACTGTTGTATGACAATGCCAGATCTCATGCAGCATGTACAATGCATGAGAAAGTTCATAAACTGGACAGAAACTTCTTGGTAACCCACACTACAACCCAAACCTCTCCTGGACAAATGTTTTTCTGGTGATGCAGAGGTTGGACATGTGGCAATGACAGCAGTTGACCCAGGTTTACAATGCAGGTTTTCAGAAGCTGGTGAAGTGATGGACAAGTTTATTAATGCTCTGGAGTACTATGTGGGAAAATTCCTGGTTTCTGGTTTTAATTATTGCTTACTTTGAGTTTTGCTGCTATTTGTGACTTACTTAATGACTCCCCTCATTCATTAAGTGGATCCAAAACTTAGTAAGAATGTGGAATTAAATCATAGAAAGCAGACCACACAATAAAACATTTTAGGTCCTCACAGTGATGTTGCTGAAGGTCCATGTCTTCTGGATGTCATGCTGCATCAAATGGTGACTAGTTACCAACAGTTTAAAGGACAGCAGTACCTTCAAAATGTTACTAAATATTCACAGTCAACAAGGCATAACACCTAATAAGGCTTAAATCTTCAACATACAGATAAGTACAGTTCAGTTAACGTTCTGGTAAATTCCAGTACAATCATACACATAAAACCTGAAGTTACACTACTGATGTGTGCTATATAAATACAAAAACTACAAACCCTGTCATCCTAAGAGACCATAATCTGGTCTATAAATTGTAGCGCTCATTTGTCTAACAATCCATGGGTTTTATTTTCAGTATGCCACAGAGAACACAGTTTTTTTTTTACACCTGTTTGTGATATGTTTTCTGACTTCACAAGGAACTGATGAATACCAATATTCTTTCCACCTGTCAGTTTTCACTACCATAACAGGTTAGGGTCTTGTCAGTATCAGAACTATACACTGTATTCTTTTACACCCCTGTCTGGTACATTGGTTTGCCCTATTTCTACCCCCAGACAGGAATGTCATTGTATATTCAGTCCCTCCAAATTCTTCCTCAGATTCTGAGTAAAATGTAAGTTCCACTTGTCATGTCTCATCTCTTAGCAGTTGAAGATATACTACATTCTTAAGTTGGCAAAGTGTATGAACACTTGTAATACACATATCAGCTACCTGCTTCACAGTTTCAAGGGGAAAGGTTTCTTTCATTACAGTACAGATAGCTTAAAAAATCAACAAATCAGAAAACTGTGATCCCAAACTGACAAATTGACTGCACTTGCCTTGAATGTAGAGTCAGTCAAAATTTTCTGGAACCTTAAAGAAAATTTACACATGCACACACGCATGCACATACACAGATGTGTGTAAGTATATGTTTGTATGTGTGTGTATATATATATATATACAGTATATGGATTAATAAGTGCAACAATATTCAATTTAATAAAGACTGATATGTAATGAACATTCAAAAATTCATGTGCACAAAAACCTTCTGTCTTAAAAATCCATTAGTTCCTTGGAGCTTATAAGTTTCATTTGTATATTCAACTTATTTTGTATACCACTGTACACCAGAAATTTAAATGTCCAACCCCAGTGTGATAAACTCCAGCCATGACAAAGCATTGGACACATTTAAACGTGGCAGATAACGGTTGAAAGGTTTAAAAGTCGCTGTCATGCATTAAGAATTCAACAGCTAAGTGACAGAGATGTTTGTTTAAGTATTAGATGTGCTTAATGCTACTTAAAAATGGTCCTTTTCATTTAGCATACTTTTGAAACTAATTTGTACACTGCTGTAAATTTTGATATCAGCACAGTAAGAACTTTTCTGAAAAAAGAAAGGGTACAAGTGGTCTTACAAAGACCATGGTTATTCCTTGTGTTAACATTGCACATAGCTGTATTTCCCTCAAAATATTCTACATTATTTATTGATTGCTTATTTAGGGAAAATATGTATTCACATAGATAAGGCAGAATCTATTAATCTCATAAACAGACCGCTACAGTAATTTCCATGTTTGGTTCCATCCATATTTTTAATAATTTTCTAAAATTGTGTAATCTCTTAGTGTGAGACAAATTAAGTGTGCACCCCCCCCCCCCCCCCCCCCCCCCCCCCCCACCCACTCCAACCCCCTCTACACCAACAT
>Ga0123355_10015903_pt1 | contig 11840 bp, 7 predicted proteins | sample TergutEmb28metaG_3_FD_89872 | JGI IMG/M metagenome (GOLD analysis project Ga0123355, IMG submission 89872) | Embiratermes neotenicus P1 segment gut microbial communities from Petit-Saut dam, French Guiana - Emb289 P1 | ecosystem: Host-associated > Arthropoda: Insects > Digestive system > Gut ... | reverse complement strand
TACAGTACACAATAACATACAGTATACAGTAACATGCAGTACACAGTAACATACAGTACACAGTAACATACAGTACACAGTAACATACAGTACACAATAACATACAGAATACAGTAACATACAGTACACAGTAACATACAGTACACAATAACATACAGTATACAGTAACATGCAGTACACAGTAACATACAGTACACAGTAACATACAGTATACAGTAAAATACAGTATAGAGTAACATACAGTACACAGTAACATACAGTATACAGTAACATGCAGTACACAGTAACATACAGTACACAGTAACATACAGTACACAGTAACATACAGTACACAGTAACATACAGTATACAGTAACATCTTGACGATCTTGCGAAAGTTTGCTTTCGTTTCCGTCTAGTTCAGCTAGGCTTGCAAAGTTTGATACCGAAATAAATCTTAAACAGACTTACACATTAAATAATAAATATTGTTTGTACGTAAACATTTAAAGAGTTGACGAATTTATGAAGTAGTTTAATAGTAACCGGTGAATTTAAGGTACATATATTTTGTGCATATGTAATAGGCTCTTCAAAGAATAAAATACTGTTTTATTTTTCTGAAGCCATGTGTGTCTAGCGGTGGGGGTAATAGAGAAACAGGCTTTGTGAATTTTTCTCAAATCCCCTTCTTCATTATTAGAGCATTTTATTTATTCTGTTTATGAGGACTGTCTTATTCCTATGAAATTAATATTGTAGTACTACCAGCTGACTTGTCAAATTTTTCTACCACAGAATGTAGATAATTTTTTTTGTACGTCTTGTTTCCTTGCAGTTTTCCTTGAGAATGATTATTTGAATTTATGTGTATATTTTTAAAAGGATTTTGCAGATACGTAAATTTTCAAGGGCATGAACATAAATTGTCCTTATACCTTCATTACAGAATATTTCTATAGAAAAAATACACAGTTTAAAAATACATGTGCATGCATATACACTCACGCAACTCATAAAGCTGTGTATTCACATTCATTTGATGTAAAGACTAGAATTCCAACAACATATAAAGTGAAATCATAAAACTTTGAGGCTTCTGAACGCAGCTATCTCTCACCAATGTCTCTTTTTCAGTTCCCAAAGATTATACTTTAGATGTGTTCCTATTCATAATTAAGTACTCAAATAGAATGCATGAGGCTTCTGACATAATCCCTTGGACACAGAACGGGCCGACTGACAGTCCCGTATCTACATATCACAACACAATACAGAGGAAAACGTGGATATAAATTAATTCACCGAACGACATTGATACACATACGTTGTCGATACCGCATTTGTTAACATTCAATTCGTATCTTCCATGAGTACAGTAGGTCCCGCGCATTCCTTGTCTGCATTTTACCACTATAATTCTGGGGGAAGAGGGGAAGAGAACAAGTCATAAAGGTCTTCCTTTAGTAGTTTTGTCCATCTCCTGTCATGTCCTCACTCCTAGGTCCAAATATTCTCCTCTGCATTCTGTTCTCGATGGACAAGTCGTAGTATACATGGACCATTCGACTGCACAGTTGCATAATTCAGGCACGTTTCTTTTCATGCCGTTATGTAACGTAACCGCAAGCCGGAATGGAGCAGTCAGTGGCTACGCTGCGGGCTGGACGACCGAGTGGTCGATTTCGATTCCCAGCAGAGTCAGGGTTTTCTTGTGTTTGGCGTAATGGGAAAGGCACCGACAAGCTTTGCTTTATATTTGCATCGCTGTAGACAGCTTAAAGTGGCAGCGCATTATAATGCCATTTGTCACGGATTAAGTGCTTAATGACTATCGTCCCACAGATCCTCCTTCCGGTTTCTCCTTACATCCCCACCTCCTTCCTCTGCTTTCAGTTTCGTACTCTCCTTGACTGTCTTGATTACTTATAGTCCAGGGCTCAGGTTTTCAGCCGTCGAAGCTTAATCAATGAATGGTAAACAGAGCCTCAGGACTTAAACGCGAATTGTACTTGGTATCAGCATGACAGTGTTCAGATGGTGGCCTGGAACTTGATATCCAGGCCATAATATTGTACTGGCTTGCTCAGCCCCTCCAGACTAAAATCGGTACCATTCACATTTCGCCCGATTTTTCATGTATTACATTAATCTTTTTTTTTGTTTATGTAGGCTATCATTCGACTTTAAATAATCGCAGTAGTTGGTAGACCGACATACGCTTACCTAATAAACAGTAGCACGTTGCGTGATGATCATATTTCGTATGTACGCCAATGTTCAATACTTCAAGCAGAGCAGTAATTGTGGGTATCATTTTCTCGAACATTTAGAAACTCCGCGTTCTGCCCACAGATAGAAGTGTGTGTCGTAATGAGTCTCAGAATAAGAGTAACAATTAATGTAAACAGCATTAGCGGACTGGTGGTCTTTGCAACAGAAACGAGAAATACTGACCGTTAGGATACAACTAAATTCTTAAAAGGTCAGATTTTAGGCGTGTTCGCAAAACTGCGAAAAGCGACTGTAAGGTTCGTCAAATAAAATAACCACTGCCACCGGGTAACAACCCAGTTGCAGTTAATAAATATTATTAATAAAAAGTCTGTCCGTCCGCCCGCCCGCCCGTCCATCCGCATGGAACAACTCGTCTTCCATTGGACGAATTTTCGTGGAATTTCATATTTTACTTGTTTTCGGAAATCTGTCGAGAATGTCCAAGTTTAATTAAAATCATACAAGAATAATGGCGACTTTACATGAAGACTTATGTACATTTATGGTACTATGATCTCGCTGAATTCTTGTTAGGGCGAGAAATGTTTCAGATAAAATTTGTGTAGAAAGTCAAAACACACATTTCACTTTCGACAATTTTTTCCGAAAATCGTGATGTTTAAGAGATAATATGGCAGAATATGGTACAGCCGGAAAGGCCCGATGACAATATAACATGGCGCATGCACTCTACATGCTCGATGACAAGGACTACAGACACACACGCAGAATACGTAATACTATTTCCTTTCCCAAGGCAATAATTGTTACGCAAATGCGCCTGTGTTACGTCATACGTACGTACATTTCATGTCTTATTTTTAAATTCGTACCTCGTGTAGTTCAGTGTGTTTCAACTGCAGCGCTGCCAGTTGTCTCATGCCGTAACAGGTAGCATGAAACAGCTCTATGCTAATCAGCCATTAGACGGGTTACGTAGTCAACGTTCTTATGGCCGCTTTTTGCGTTGTGTGTCGTTCCTACAAGTTTTTCCCACAAGAATGCTTTCTGGTCTCGTTTTCTACCGCATTCACTCAGTTGAAGGAATCAAATTTCACGATTCATACGACATCAGTTACAGCGTGAGAGAGAGAGATCAGGACCGGATAACCATGTCGATCAGTCGCAATACAACAACCACTCGTCCGGAAAACAAACAACATGTAACTGATTTTAGATGTATGTACGAGGCTTATTCAGAAAATAAGTACCGTTTCGCTGTAAAAAAATCGATTAAGTTTTCGTATAAAATTTTATTGTTATTAATTCTACATTTTTCAAACTATTTTTCCACATATTCGCCGCCATTATTGAAGCACTTATCGTAGCGGGGCACAAGTTTTTGTATACCCTCCTCACAGAATGCGGCCGCCTGCGACCCATATGACTACTGACAATGTCATAGAATAGAGTCCTTGAAATCTGAGGAGAGTGCAGGGACAGATCAGAAATTGTGAAACGTCTGTCATCACGCACTCTTTCGTTGACCTTACGCACCAAGTCATCATTCACCAAAGATGGACGCCCACTGCGCGCCTCATGGTGTACGTTCTCTCTTCCTTCATTGAACATCCGAACCCATTTCCTAGCCATGACATCACTCATCGCATTGTCACCATACACTTGACAGATCTGGTGATGAATCTCACTTGGTAGCATATTCCTAATGTTCAAAAAACGAATTACGGACCTATTTCACAGTCGGCGGTCCCTTCAATTGTCTTAAACATGTTTAACGCACAGGAACAAACATAAACATAACACGAATTTCACGAAATGGCGTCCGTGGCTTCCCAATTGATAGAGGAAGTCACTGCACATGCGCAAAGTGACAGACTCGAGGATGCGCGAGGGACATGCGCAGACGGTACTTACTTTCCGAATAACCTGCGTAGTTATGTCTGATGAACGAGTGATTGGAGTTGATTGTAACGCTACAAGATGAGTCGCCTCAAAAAGCAAACACAGTCATTTACACTAATGGGGAAAGCATATATCCATAACTTGATTTGGATTCTAACCGGCAACAAAGCATCGACAGTTATAAATGTATGATATTGATAAATTATTATAATGAAGACAAGCAGATGTGAAATTTCACACGTTAAGGATGTATATGGGAAGTGTAGGTATCGCTCCACTTTTTCCTCATGGCGTTACAGCCGCTAGTGGACCAAGGCCTTCTAGTTTTCGAGGGTACACAATCACACTCAGATACTCCTCTGGCTGAGTCATCAGCCCATCGCAGAGATCTCTACTTGACAACACACAACACTCACAACAGACAGACATCCATGACCCCCGGCATATTTCGAAACCATAGTACCAGCAAGCAGGCAGCCGCAGACCCACGCCTTAGACCGCGCGGCCACTAGGACCGGCCGCAATCCCAGTACAGGCCAGGACAGGCCCTTTGGGCTCCAAGAGGTTGAGAATCCCAGAATTTCTAGACACTCGGCACATGGAGGTGTTGAGGTAATCAACCCTACGCACCGGTCGCCTTTACCCCCCGGAAGTATCCCTGTTACTAATTTCCGTTAGTGGCTGGGTCGCCTACTAACACTGACAATTATTTGTATAATAAGAGTAATAACCAAAATGTAGTACCGGTAATTAATTTTACCAATGGTCGACAAGACTGCGGTCTGCAAAACGTAGGAATAGCTGTTCGATTCCCGGTAGGACGGAATAGTTTCTGTTCTTAAAAATGTCCAGGACAACTGTGGGGCCTATCCAGCCTCGTGGGCCCTTTCCCGGCATACTAAGGCGGCAGCAGGCCGCGAAACTGTTTGCTCACGTCCATCCGGTGCCGAGGTTGAGAATGATTGCAGCTTTACCCCCACAGCCACACTGTCTTTATGGGCGTCCAGAATGGCATTTCTACCCGAATACCATTAAAAGCAGTACATTATACAGGCCTAACACAAGACTATGATAGATGAAGAATAAAAGACCAACTTCATGTCACTTGCTATTTTATTTCACTTCTTATGTGCTCAACATGTTTCGGACATTAATATACCCATCATCAGGAGCTTGCGACTATTCTGTTGACCTATTGTTCTATTGTTCTTAGTTCGGTGTGTGTTGGAGTTTCGGTGTGGTTGGGTTGGAGTGGTATCCGTGTTGCAGGCTGAAGCCTGTGCGTCATTCAAAAGACGGATGTTTGCATTTCTTTTACAGAAAATTTAATTTTTCAAGTGACGAAATTATGATTACAGTTAAGTTTCCATACAATTACTGTTATTGCCTTCGTGTGTCTGTCCAATATGCATTATAATCCCGCCGTGAGATAGCGTACTTTATCTACAGACTCCCTACCGAAATACGTTCATGAATTTTATGTTTTGCTGACCGTGCATCCTGGTACAATTCTGGGTAAATGACCAACTTGCAGATTGAGAAGGAAGTTCCTTCTCAACCTGCACACCGGACGGTCACTTACAGACAGTACTATACCAGATGCTGTATTAATAAATTCGACCTCCTGATGATGAGCACAGTGTTGCTCGAAACATGTAGAGGATTATAACGATAAGCGTTTTAAATAACGTAATTGTGCATCAAGTTGGTCATTTACCGAGAATACGTTCATGAAATCATCTGTGAGGAGGATTTGTCTGTGTCTCGAGAGATGGCGTGAGGATGGAGGCAAGATACAGTTCTGCTTGATATTACTACGTACACATCAAGCAGGCTCCGTGCGATAACATTTCTTCTTTAGAAGTAAAAGTCAGCTCGGCTACTCACGGCACAACCTCCCTCCACTCTTGCTCGCAACATGCACTACGACGCTCAGAAGAGCCAGCCACTGGATCACGCTTGAGTCGGCTGTTTCCAGAGCGCATCCTCACACTCCTTTACATTAACCAAATTTTATATATTTCTTCCTGCTTGGCCCCTGCTTCTCCTGCCTTCCATTTCCGTCACCTCTTACGACTAAAACGTAGTAATAATTTCTTCTATCCCGTGCTTGCTACATTCTACACCCATCACATCCTTCCTGATTTTAACATCATAATATTGTGAATAAACGTTAAAATTATAAAGCTTCCATTTATTATTATTATTACTACTACTAGTAGTAGTAGTAGTAGTAGTAGTAGTAGCAACAGCAACAGCAGTATTAGTAGTAGTAGTAGTAGTAGTAGTAGTAGTAGTAGTAGTAGTAGTAGTAGTAGTAGAATTGACCTATGTATTTATGTATTCGTGCTGGTTTCGTACTTGACCCTACGCTGTTGTGCCTCCCGTAAATGCCGTAGATTTAATTGGATTATTGTGTATTTCGCTCATTTGCAACAACAGTGTCACAACTCAAAATGTGTGATTTTTCGGGAGAGACTTTTTAAGGCTTTTAAAGTACTATAATTTTCTATGAGTGCAACGACGACACAACTGCTCTTCAGCGGCGAGTTTTGCAAACTACATTATGGCACTAAACCTATTAAAAGTGCACCTGCAAACGTTTCTTTCTATTCCACTAACTCAAAAATGCCAAATTTTGAGTTGTGACACCCTTGTCGCAAATGAACGATTTATTACCACCCTCATCACAAGTGTTTGGAGCTGACGTTGAGCTTGCATGGCTTCACACTGTCACGGCATAGTGCCCAGATGAGTCAGTCGCCTTTCCCGAAATAACGAGTGTCATCCTATATTAAGTACACCAGCAGCTGCTACTTACTCGATAGACGGCACTCCTGGTAGCGGCAATAGCAGCAGGCACACTCGTGCGATGAACCCGTCGAAGCAACTACTGAATGTCTTGCTTGTGTAATGCAGCACTGTTCTAAAACTTACATAACAATTCTCTGTCCCCTCACACGTGTAACTGGCGTCAAAGTTCGTCCTTTAACGTTCCAATTGTTTGCTGCGTTATCAGCAGCTGTTTACATTAGAGCTAGCTCAGTATATCTAAAAGAAACAATGTGACGTCACATCATCATAAGTACGCATGCGCAGTGCTAGTATGAAGAATGGTTCCCATGGTCCTAGTCACAGAGAGTCCACTGTACACAGTGTAATGCCAGTCACTGCAGCGAGGTTGATTGGCGCCATGCTTCAATACAGTGGAGCGTGAAGCCGAGCAAATGACAAGCACTGCTGTTATCAGTCGTTTACAAAGTAATCGTTTTTGTCCACTCGGTGCTGCCACTGTTTCTCAAACTGTAGCACGCTTTAGTGCGGGGCTCGCCATCTTTGACCCATTGGAGGGTCACATAACGCCCGAGTGTGTGTACATATATAGAAAATAAAGATTGGTTTACTGTGTGTCGCCTTATAAGTGATAAGTTATAGTTTCTAAACATTTTCCCCGTTAGTAAAGTTGTTATATCGTGTTCTGTAGACCCGTTATATTACATTGTACTACTGAAACTATTCAGATGACTGAGGGCCGCAGATAATTTCATCGAGGGCCGCATGATGGTCAGCCCTGTTTAGTGTACATAGCGACTTCGATGGCTTAGAGAAGGGAATGCTGTACCCCGCAGTATGGTACAGATTTTGAATGACGATCTTTGTAGAGAAGAGAACTGGGCTCTTCTGAGCTATTACGCAGCCAGTAGTGGTAGTTTCTAACTGACGTTCCGGGTGATCCAATCGGCCCCATCTTCAACCGTTAAGAAGTCCTAGAAGAATCACTTAGTCCAGGTGAAACCGCATTCAGAACATCTGATATCCAACGCTGAATTGACCGCGAGATATCGAGGATGTGAAGAAGAGTCACAACAGTCCGCACTGTTCGATAAATGCTGTAGTATACACGTACTGTGACTGAAATGGGGAAGTGTGTCTTGAATCTGAAAGTATTATTCGTAATATTTGTACATATTTTGTATCCCAGTGGAGTTTTACTTTAAAGTCAATCATTGTGCATTATTAATACCCACTAACTGTAGACATACTATTCTATTTCACACAGTGAATGCGATGTGTGATACACCGTTTCAAGCTTTCAGTTGCATTGAGGAGTGGTCAGGGAAAGGGGGAATGTGAGGAAGGAATGTACTTTCACCCTGACTCCACACAGCTGCTGCCACAGGTGCCAGGTACACAAAAACCGGGCAGTGAATGTTTTGCTATGAAAATTATTTTTTGATCTGCACCCTTTCAGTGACCTACTGGAAGTTTCACACTGTTATAAGTGACATTTTTATAGCTGTTCTTTGTAGTAATTGATGCATAGAATTTTCATTATGTTCTTTTGTGTCAAAATAAATTATTTGGAATGCATTCAGATAACAAGTATTCTTTATGCACTCTATGGGTCGGGGAGTGGAGTTCACACTCTACAGATTTCTTAACATCGGCATGAAATGGAAGTGAGTCGTCAGCTACCCTCTCCAGCCGCATTACTCCTGCGGAATAGCACCCTGTACCCTGTAACTAGAAAGATTGATAGGACCCATATTTTGTCTTATTTATTTATTTATTTATTTATTTTAGAGAAAAGTCTCTTCCCACTGCCAATAATCGAACCACGACTCATCGTTCGTCCAACCCCTGGCGTAGTCACTATACCGAGTATCCTAGCTCTGCCCATTTCCCTCACTTAATTCTAGTAGTAGCAGTAGCAGTAGTAGTAGTAGTAGTAGTAGTAGTAGTACCTTGGTGTTGTTTACCTTTAGTACATGTTTTATTTTAAGTTGTCTTGTGTGAATTGTTGTTTTGTTGTCTTGTGTGTATTGTTGTCATCTAACGTGTTCAGGTGTACTTGTTGTACTATGTGTGTATTGCTGTTTTTACTTTAGGTGCCGGACTGCTGGCTAGAAGTCAGTATTCGGAAGGTCCTGCGACCGGCCACCTCGACACAGTTTTTTCTTGGTTTCCCTGTGCCTAAAAGCAAATGTTGAGAGGTTAGGTGCGGGTAGGCTGGAGTAGTGTCCGGACTGCAGCTCGGACACTACTCCAGCCTACCCGCACCTAACATCCAACTTACAGCAAACCAAGAACGAAACGACCAATGTGGTAATCAACATAATAGTCGCGAGCTCCTGATGATGGGCATAGTAGTGCCCGAAACATGTTGAGCCTGTAAGAAGTACAATAAAATAAGTGGCATCTAGTTGGTTTTTATCCTTCAGTTACTCAGAACCATGATTAGATACGGTCAGATTGCTGTCCGCCGCCACTGTCACTTGGCGTTGTGTCTGTGACTGTAAGGATCACTTGCTACATAGGGACAGAATAACGACAGAATTTTAACTGTTACGCGTATATATAATACATGCACAGATGAACCCGTTTATAGCGACATCGGTGTATGCGACATCTCGTCTATAACATCAGATTCTCTGTGGTACCAATTAATTCCTCACTGTGAACCACAACATTATACTCTTCGGTTATAACAACACTCGTCTATAACGAAGCAAAATGTTCAGTTTGTTTTTGGCGCGACAGCTTCCAGTGGGCCATGGTCTCCTCATTCACGAGGTTTCTAGATCACACACAATGACGCACTACAGTCGGTAGGACTCCTCTGGACGAGTGATCAGCTCGTCGCAGAGACCACTACCTGACAACACACAACACTCAAACACACATCCATGCCCCGGTGGGATTCGAACCCACAATCCCAGCAGGCGAACGGCCGCAGACTTACGCTTTAGACCGCGCGGCCACTGGGACCGGCCACAAAATATTCATTCCCCTTCATAATGTCATAACCAGTTTCGACTACGCTGTTACACGGTAACGTGGCCAGGCAGTTGTGGTGTTCGACTGTCGAATGCGACTACGTCTTCATCAAAATGGAGACTGCTCAGCTTAGATGACTGCCAGTGATTACACTTCCTTGTACTCGATATGAGAAAGGTTGAATTTGATTTTTAATGTAGTTCTGTAAGTGGGTTAATATAGTATTTGTGGCTGGTAAAATAATATACACAATAAATATTTCTGTCGATTCTGTTATGTGTCTTTGTGCTTTTGGACGGACTCTTATGTAATTGTATCACACAGATCATAAGATTTATTCTGTGTTATAATTTTGCCGTTGTCGTCATCAATGTTAATTGTAGGTTCATGAAATTTAAAGTTTACTTTTCTTAATTGTCTGTTTCGTATGATGTGTGTTGCAGTGGAGAGAGCAGGCAGTTGTGGCAATGTCAATGAAGCAGTTATGGCCGCCGGCAACATCAATGGGAACTCCACAACCGGCAGCGCTGTGGTGACTCCTCTGCGGCAAAATCGTCCGATTTCTGCAAACCCGAAACAGCAGCCGTACTTATCACGGCAGTCTGCAGCTGCGACAACAATATACGGCGACAGGGAAGACAGTCGCCGAACCGCAGCTTCCGTTAAATTATGGTTAATTAGAGGAGTGGTTCAGGTGAGTGCAAGGTGTTTCTGAAACAGTGTACACTACTATGGTTTGTTAACAGTTTTTTTTCTCCTTGTTTTTAAGCTTTCGCCGTGTTCTAAATGTAATTTGTTCCTTTTTGTGTAATTCCCCGGCGTCTGAGTTCTAATTGCCGACGTTTCGGAACTCAGACGCCGGGGAATTACCCAAAAAGGAACAAATTACAGTTTTTTTCTGTTAGGCATTTTCTAACTTCACCGTTTGAAACACTGTCGTGAAATCTATCGAATAAGTCGCCGACTGATTTTAATAACTATTACCAGCATGGTATTAGATTAGGCCATTAATGGCGGGTGAATAATAGTGACGCCGATCCCAGTGGCCGCGCAGTCTAAGATGTGGGTCTGCGGCCACTCGCTTGCAGGGGTTGCGGTTTCGAATCCCTCTAGGTACATGGATGTCTGTCTGTTTTGAATGTTGTGAGGTAAGAGGTCTGTGTGACAGACCGTTACCTCGTCCAGAGGCGTCCAACCGAGTGTGGAGTGTCTGAGTGTGATCTCGAAACCTAAACAATGACGGGGCCTAGGCCCATAAAACAATTACTAACAATACCACGAAACACTTTGGCGCTGTGATTGAACTGATGGGACAAACAGCAAATTATACTCTTGATGAGTAAGATTTAGAATTACAAAACACAAAGTTTAATACAGAGCTTACGGCCGATAGTGATGACGATATTTTCTTAAGACGAGACGTAAATATTACAGACAGAAATTTTGTTGAAGGCTGGTATTGTTGCTAGTTAAACACGGTGGTTAAGCAAACCAAGTGCGTCTACATGTCTGGTCACCAAAATACAGGACAAAATTATAATAAAAACTTATAGTATGTCCTTCGGAATTGTGGCGAAGTTCAAGTTCGGATGCTTTGGATTGATACTCAGGAAGTGAAGAAAATTTTTAAATTCACTAAACTGGAATCAAAATCTTTGCAGTATTTAAAAACCGAAGAGTACGATATTGCGAGAAAATCTTTTATTTTCAACACCATGAAAGACCCAATTATCACACATAAGCATTACGATTGTCCCTGCGCAAACAGTGGAGGTATAGCGCCCCTCGTTTTAGCCTTAGCAGTATATGCAGATTAGTATTATTTATGTATTTAAAACCGTCTTACACAACACAGTTTGCTAAAAGCAACAAATTAATATTATTACGACATGTTTCGACTTATTTAGGAAGTCATCTTCAGGTAAACTATAAAATTTTAAAGT